>Ga0209955_1000334_pt1 | contig 17349 bp, 20 predicted proteins | sample SalPonA_A_H2O_MG_FD_185716 | JGI IMG/M metagenome (GOLD analysis project Ga0209955, IMG submission 185716) | Water microbial communities from South San Francisco under conditions of wetland restoration - Salt Pond MetaG R2A_A_H2O_MG (SPAdes)... | ecosystem: Environmental > Aquatic > Non-marine... | reverse complement strand
AAATGTACGAAATATCAGAGTATATGGTAGAAAAGTATATAAATTACAATTATAAAGTAAACTCAACTAGAGTTTCTAAAACAAGAAAGAAAAAAAGATAGATTTAAATCTATCTTTTTTTTTAGTTTTTATTTAAACAATTTAAGTCAGAATAAGCAGTTTCAAGTCTAGCTATCATAGACTCTTGTCCAGCTCTTAACCACTTTCTAGGATCATAATAAGATTTATTAGGCTTATCTTCTCCATCTGGATTTCCAATTTGCCCTTGTAAATATCCATTATATTTAGCTTCATAAGCTCTTACACCATCCCAAGTAGCCCATTGTGTATCTGTATCAATATTCATTTTAATAACACCATAACCAATAGCTTCTCTAATTTCACTTAATAATGAACCAGAACCACCATGGAACACAAAATCAACTGGTTGAGCATCAGTTGAATGTTTTTGGCTAATAAATTTTTGAGAATTGTCTAAGATTTTTGGACTTAATACAACATTACCTGGTTTGTAAACACCATGTACATTTCCAAAGCTTGCAGCAACTGTAAAGTTTTCTCCAACTTTACTTAATTCTTCATAAGCATAATTAACTTCTTCAGGTTGAGTATAAAGTAAAGCATTGTCAACATCAGTGTTATCAACACCATCTTCTTCACCACCTGTGATACCTAATTCAATTTCAATCATCATATCAAGTTTATTCATTCTTTCGAAATACTCAACACAAGTTCCAATATTTTCTTCTAGGCTTTCTTCACTTAAATCTAACATATGAGAAGTATATAAAGGTCTTCCAGTTTTTGCAAAGTAATCTTCACCTGCTTGTAATAATCCATCAATCCATGGTAAAAGTTTTCTTGCAGCGTGATCTGTATGTAATACCACAGGAACTCCATAAGCCTTAGCCATAGTATGAACATGCATAGCTCCACTAATTCCACCTAAAACAGCAGCATCAGAAGTTTTTAAACCTTTACCAGCATAAAAACCTGCTCCACCATTTGAAAACTGAACAATAATTGGAGAATTAACTTTAGCAGCTGCTTCTAATACAGCATTAACCGAGTCAGTTCCAACTACATTTACAGCAGGAATAGCAAATTGATTTTCTTTTGCATATGCAAATAACTTTTTAGCTTCAGTACCTGTTAAAACACCAGGATTTACAACATTTAATACACCCAAGATTTATCTCCTAAATTATTTAATTACAATTTTTGCTTTTGATCTTAAATCATCAGCTAATTTCTTAACATTCTCATTATATTTTTGAGTAGCTAACATTTTTGAAATATTACCCTTTACTTCATTAAATGTCATTGTTTTTTCAGCAATACTATCAATTAAGTAAATAACATGATAACCAAATTGAGTTTTTACAGGAGCTTTAGAAATTGAACCTTTTTTTAAAGATGAAGCAGCTGCTGAAAACTCAGGAACCATTTGTGCAGTTTGAAATTTACCTAAATAACCACCATCTTTACCAGATGGTCCAGTTGATTTAGTTTTAGCTAATTCAATAAAATCTTTTTCAAGCTCTTTTGAAGAATTTAATTGTTTAATTAAAGCTTTTGCTTCATCTTCTGTTTTTACTAAAATATGTCTAGCTTCTAACATAGAAGGTTGTTTAAATTTTTCTTTATTTTCTTCATAGAACTTTTTACTTTCAGAATCAGAAATTTTTGTATCTCTTAGTTCATTTCTTTGCCAAACTTGAAATGCTAAATCATCTTTTAATTTTGAAAGACTCTCTAAGTAATCTTTATCTTTTTCAATTCCCTGATTAAAAGCATGTTTTGCTAGAAGTTTTTTATTAATAATTTGCTCTAATACATTTTTTTGAGCACCTTCTGGTAATGTATCAAAATTTACTCTTGGGTCTTGTATTGCAATATTAATGTCTGCTTTTGTAATATTTACACCATCTACAGTTGCATAAACATCTTTAGCAACTGATGCTGAAATCATTAGTGAAACAGCTGTTATAGAACTTAGGATAACTTTTTTCATTTTATTCCTTAAAATTTTTGTACTTATTTTATCTTTTATATAGTAACAACTTACTTTAAGGATTTTGAGAAATTTTGAAATTTAACTTAAAAAGACTTTAAATTTTGAAATTTTTATGGTACAATTCGGCAAAAATTAAAGTTTACTTAAAAATTAAGTAAACGAATAGGACTATTAAAATATGAGAATACTTATAATTGAAGATGAAATTACATTAAATAGAACGCTACAAGAGGGATTAACAGACTTTGGTTACCAAGTTGATTCTGCAGAAAACTATAAAGATGCTGAATATTTCATTGATATTAGAAATTATGATTTAGTATTAACTGACTGGATGTTACCAGATGGTGATGGTATTGAACTGTGTAAAATTGTAAAAAACAGAAGTTCAAGAACTGCTGTAGTAATTTTATCAGCTAGAGATGATAAAGAATCTGAAATTGAAGCATTAAGATCAGGTGCTGATGACTATATCAAAAAACCATTTGATTTTGATATTTTACTTGCTAGAATTGAAGCAAGATTAAGATTTGGTGGAACGAACATCATTGAAATTGAAGATTTATCAATTAATCCTGATGAAGAAAAAATTGAATACAACGGTGAAGAGATTGAATTAAAAGGTAAACCTTTTGAAGTATTAACTCACCTTGCAAGACATAGAGATCAAATTGTTTCTAAAGAACAATTATTAGATGCTATTTGGGAAGAGCCTGAATTAGTTACTCCAAACGTAATTGAAGTTGCAATTAACCAAATTAGACAAAAAATGGATAAACCATTAAATATCTCTACAATCGAAACTATCAGAAGAAGAGGATATAGATTCTGTTACCCAGATAATGGTAACGAAGATAAATAATCTACAAAAACTTATAAAATGAAATTAGAAAGTATATATAAACAGTTTTATAATAAACTGATTATAGCTACTTCTATTTTCGTAATCTTTCTTTCATTTATTTTTTATTTCTACACAAAAAGTACTATCTATGAAAATATTCATAAAGATATGTTATATGATGCAAAACAAATTATCAACAAAAAACTAAAAGTAAATGAATCTATTCAAAATAAAAATGTTTCAATAAAACTTGTTGAAAATTTTAAATTAAAAACATTTAGTTTTATTAACTATGAAGATACTAAAAATAGTTTTATTAAACTTCTATATCCCTATGACAAGAAAAATAATCTATTTTTAGAAATTACAAGAAATATTAATTATGAAGTTGAATTACTTTATTCAATTATTTTTAGAAACCTATTTATTTTAGCAATTCCAGGTTTTTTATTAATGTTAGTATTTTCACTATTTTTATCAAGATCTCTTTTAAAACCTATTATAAATATTAATAAGAAACTATCAAATATGGATGAAAACTCTTTAAGTAAGATAGATAAAAAAGATTTACCCATAGAATTTCATGCATTAACAGACTCTATAAATTCTTTAACAAATAGAATTGAAACCAATGTTAAATTCAAAAAAGAACTATTTATAGGTGCTGCCCATGAATTAAAAACACCACTTGCAGTGATGAAATTAAAAAATGAAGTTACACTTAGAAAAAAAAGAGAAATTAGTGATTATGAAGACACATTAAAACTAACTATAAAATCAATAAATGATATGAATATTATGATTTCATCTATTTTAGATATTGGTAGAGCAGAAGGTGCTCAGTTTGAGAAAACAAGCTATATAGATATAATAGAATACACAAAAAATAAAGTAAATGACTATCGACTTTTAAGTGCTCAAAAAAGTATTATTCTAACTTTCTTTTCAAATGTAACTACATATAAATTAAATATTCAAGTAACTCTATATCATCAAATATTACAAAACTTTGTTCAAAATGCTATTAAGTTTACAGATGAAAATAAAAGTATTGAAATAAGAGTTAGAAAAACACAAAATGAATTTATATTAAGTGTAATTGATGAAGGTGTTGGAATACAAGAAGAAGTTGATTTATTTGCACCATTTAAAAGAATTGGAAATAAAAGTGGAGTTGGTCTTGGGTTATTTTTAGCTAAAAATGCAGCAGATGCATTAAGGGCTGATATTTCAATTAAAAATAGAGATGATAATAAATCTGGATGTATTGCAAAGCTTGTTCTTTACAATACATCAGAAGATACTATTTAAAAATTTGCAGCGTGTTCTATTTTAGTACACTTATTTTGAACTACTTTCATACCAGCTTCTTTAGCTTTAGCAGCAGCTTCATTGTTAACTAATCCTAATTGAGTCCATACAGTATCTATATCACCTCTTTTAATAGCAGCATCTACAACAGCAGCAATTGCATCAGGTTTTCTAAAAATATCAACCATATCAATTTTAAATGGTATTTCTTCTAAACTTCTATATACTTTTTCTCCTAAGATTTCATCTTCTTTTGGGTAAATAGGAACTATTTTGAAACCTGCATTTTTTAAATATTTTGCAACTCTGTTACTAGCTTTTTCTTCATTTGGAGAAAGACCAGCAATTGCTATTGTTTTTGTATTTTTAAAAATTTCTATAATTTCTTCATTGTTTGAATTAACTGATGGGAATTCACATTCCATTTTATATCCTTTAAATAAATTTATTTAAAAATTATATCAAAAAAGTATAAGTAAAAATAAATAGTAGGAGTTTTAAATACAAGACACAGGTTGATAAGACCTGTATCTTAAATAATAATTGAGTTTATATTGATTTAATTTATGTTTGTTTTTTATTTATTAAGAAAGAATTTCTTCTACAGTGATATAATCACCAACTCTTCCTGTCATTTGTTCTACATCAGTATTTACTGGTAATGTTTTCTTACCTGGTACCCATCCTGCAGGACATACTTCACCAGTTTTTTCTGCATGTTGCCAAGCTTTTACTTGTCTTAAAAATTCATTTACATTTCTTCCAACCATAGGTGCTTGTACTTCTTGAGCAACAACTGTTCCTTCAGGATTAATTAAGAATCTACCTCTTAATGCAATACCTTCTTCTTCAATCATAACACCAAATGCTCTTGATACTGTTCCTGTTGGATCAGCTCCGATTGTTAATTTTAATCCTTCTAATAAAGGTTCAGTTTCAACAAATCTTTTGTGAGAGAATTTTGTATCTGTTGATACTGCTAAAATTTCTACACCTAATTCTTGAAATTCGTCATATTTTGCATTCATTGCAGCAATTTCCGTTGGACAAACAAAAGTAAAGTCAGCAGGATAGAAACATACTACATGCCATTTACCTTCATAATCTTTACTATCTACGTTTGTGTAGTGACCTGTTTTTGAATCGTATGCATCCATTTTAAACTCTGGAGCTTTTCTTAATACTAATGATGAACTCATATTTTTTTCCTTTTTTTCTTCATTTAAATTTTCTTCATTTTTAATAACATTTTCGTTTTCTTCAATTGGTTTAGCACCTGTATCGCATGCCATAATAAATCCTTCAATTGTTTAGTAACAAAGGATAATTTTTTTCCTTTGATAAATGTATTCTAATATATTAAAAATTAAGTCTAGCTTAATTTATAAATAAATTTTATAATAATATTATAAGTAAAAGTTATATAAATATATAAAGAGTTATTTTGAATAGTTTTTTAATAAATAAAAAGGAGAAACTAAATTTTGTTTAGTTTCTCTTGTATGAAGTTTTTAACTTGGTTATAATCTATTGTTTCTTTGAAATCTTCAAATTTACATCCACTAGCATTTACATGACCACCGCCATTTGCTAATTTTTGAGCCATTAAAGATACATCTACTTTTCCATCTGCTCTAAATGAAGTATTACCTTTTCTTCCTACATCAATAAAGAAATCATAATCATCATTAGCTTTTAAGAATGCATTAGCAGGTATTGAAACAGAACCTAATGTATATGTTAAGAGTCCTTTATGCCCTTGATATGTAACTGTTAAATTTTCTTTTACATCAGCAAGAGTCTTTACAAGGTTTTTAGCTGTGAGATTATCTAAAGTATCATTTTTGCCATCAAAGCATAAATACTCTTTTTTTAGTCTGTGAATATTCTCATCTAATAAAATATTCCTATTATCTAAATCTAAATATTTAGTAGCTTCTTTTAAAAGATGAATTCTAAACTCCCTATTTAAATCAGCAAACAGCATTTGATTAATTTCTCTTACTCCTGAAATCATTGTCATAAGAACTTTACCAAATTCGAAATTTTCTTTTTCATTTTCAAGCCAAATATCAATTGCATTAATACAGTCTACAAGTGGTGATAACCACTCTTTTTTGTCTTCAAAAGCATTGTATGTCTCACAAAAATAATCATAAGTAATTTTTGTAGCACATCTGTTTATATCTAAATAATACCAATCAAATTGATCAGCACTTTTTTTACCAGTTGCATGATGATCTAATAATTGAAGTTTAATATTATAACCATTTGTATTTAGTTCATTAACTTCTTTATCTATATCTTTAGATTCACCATAGGTTAAATTTAAATCTGTAATTAAGATTAGTGTTTCGTCTTTACTTTCTTTAGTTTTAATATCTTCTAATACTTTTTTAATTGAAAGCTTTACTTCTAATCCGTAATTTGCATTTAAATATAAACCTTCACTAAAATACTCTTTAGAGATTAAATGACATCCATACCCATCTAAATCTGTATGAGAAATATGATAAAAATTCATTGAACAATATCTTTTAATGTTAATTCATCTAAAAAGTCATTTACTTTAGTTTGAAGTGTATTTAACATAGGCCATATTGCACATAATGATGCTTTATCACTAGGACAATCATGAACTGATGGTGCACATTCAAATACAGCTGGTAACTTCTCTTCTGCTGCTTTTGTTATCTCTAAAATAGTAATTTGATCATAAGGTCTACTTAATACAAATCCACCATTTACTCCCCTATGAGATATTACGATATTATTTTTAGCTAAGTTTTGAAGTATTTTTGCTAGAAAAGACTTCGATATACCTAACTGTTTTGATAATACATCTACATTTATAGGGTCTTCACTTTTAGCTATAGAAATCATTGATAATAAGGCATATTCACTTTTTCTTGTAAGTAACATATAAATCCTATAATTTTTGTCTTATTTTACATTATATTATATTAATATTCATTATTAATATGTTTAATTTGAAAATTTAAAGAAAATTTAATAAAAAAAAAGGGCCGAAGTAAAACTTCGACCCTTTTTTGAATTAAACTACAATAATTATTTAGCTCTAATTCCTAAAGTTGCTACTAATTCAGTGAATGAAGTATAGTCTTTAGCTCTTAAATACTTTAATAATCTTTTTCTTTTACCAACCATTTTTAAAAGACCTAATCTTGAAGAGTGATCTTTTTTATTGATTTTTAAGTGCTCAGTTAAAACTTTGATTTGCTCTGATAATATTGCGATTTGAACCTCAGCTGAACCTGTGTCACCATCTTTTTTTGCGAATTTTGCGATAATTTGTGCTTTTACGTCCTGATTTAAAGCCATTTTGACCTCCTAATAGGTATATATTTGTTCTTTACTTTAAAAGTAAGTTGCGAATTATATTGAAATAAACTTTATATAAGTTTAAATCTCAATATAAAATTTAGATTTATTTTCCCATTCCTTTTAAATACTCTTCATATTTAACATCTTCTAGTTTTTCAATCTTTGCATTAACTTCATCAAGCATCTCTTCTTTGTATTCTTTTACTTTTTTTCTAACTTCTTTTGATTTTACACCAATCATTTGAGCAGCTAAAATTCCAGCATTTTTTGCTCCATTAATTGCTACTGTTGCAACAGGAACTCCCCCTGGCATTTGAACAATAGAAAGTAAAGAATCCATTCCTTCTAAATTTGATCCTCTAACAGGAACTCCAATTACAGGTAATTCAGTCATAGAAGCAACCATACCAGGTAAATGAGCAGCACCCCCTGCTCCACCAATAATAGCTCTTAAGCCTCTTTTTTCTGCTGTTTTAGCATATTTCATCAATCTATCTGGTGTTCTATGTGCTGATACAATTGTTAATTCATATTCAATTCCAAAATACTCTAACATTTTAGCAGCAGCACTCATAACAGGAAGATCAGAATCACTCCCCATAATAATTCCAACTAATGGTTTACTTTTACTCATAATTTAATGCTCCCTTTGATTTTTAATATATCTTTTGCTTTTAGTGCTTTTTCTAATGCTGCTTGAGCATCATCATCTAAAACTGTAATATGTCCCATTTTTCTAAAAGGTTTTGTCTCTTTTTTAGAATAGAAGTGAAATGATAATTCTGGAATTTCTAAAGTTTCATGAATTCCTTGAATAAACGGCTCACCTGCATATCCTTCTTCACCTAAAAGATTTACCATTGCAGATGGTGATATAAGTTTTGTAGAACCTAAAGGTAAGTTTGTAACTGCTCTAATGATTTGTTCAAATTGAGATGTAGCACAAGACTCAACTGTATAGTGTCCTGAATTATGAGGTCTTGGAGCTATTTCATTAACTAAAATTTCACCTTTTTTTGTTAGGAACATTTCCACACCAAAAACACCAACACCATCTAAAACTTCAATACATTTTTTAGATATTTCAGTTGCTTTTTTTTCTATTTCTTCAGAAATTCTTGCAGGAGCTATAACACTATCACAAATATTAACTCTTTCATCAAATATCATCTCTACAACTGGATATGCAGCTATTTCACCATCAATACTTCTTGCAATCATAATTGCTAGCTCTTTATCTATATCAACTAGTTCTTCAATAAATGATTCAGCTTTAATAGATTTATTTTCAACATCATTTTTATCTTTTAATAAAACAACACCTTTTCCATCATATCCACCCATTTTAGATTTTTGAATAACTGGTAGCCCAAAGCTTTCTAAATCAGCTGGTACCTTTACATCTTTATAAGCAGGAACAGGAATTCCAGATTCATCTAAAAGTTTCTTTTGTTCATATTTATTTTGAATTAATTCCATAACATAAGGAGATGGATAGATTCTTTTACCTTCATCATAAAGTTTTTTAAGAATTTGTGTATCAACGTGTTCTAACTCAAAAGTAGTTACATCACACTTATTAACTAATAGTTCAAGCATTTCTTTATCATGAAATCCCCCAACTATTTGTTGATCTGATACTTGACCTGCTGGACAATCTGGAGTTGGATCTAAAATCGTAACATGAAAACCCATTTTTTTGGCTTTTTGCGCCATAATTTTTCCTAGTTGACCACCACCAATTATTCCTATTCTTAATGTAGAATAATTAAAATTAATATCCATTCTTTTATGCTCCCAATTTTATTTATATTTTTAGTAAGATAACCACATAATATCAGTTAATATACATTTAGCTCCATATCTTCTTAGAAAAGATATCAAGCTTTCATTTATTTCATTTAGTTTTTCTTCTTCAAATACTACAAATACATAATTATTTGTAAATACATCAGTAATATCATCATTAAGTTTTAAACCATGACCTCCACTTCCTTGAATATCTTTAATAACTGTATATCCAATTACGTCATTTTTATTAAAAAAATCAATTAATCTGTTTAAATAAACAGACTCAATAATAATCTCAATTTTTTTTCTTTTAACCATGTTTAACCCCAAATTGTTGATATTAGATAGTAATATAGTGGAATCCCTAATGAAATATTAAATGGGAAAGTAATAGCTAAACTTAGCGGTAAGTAAATACCAGGATTAGCTTCAGGAACTGATAGTCTTAATGCAGCAGGAACAGCAATATAAGATGCACTACCACTTAATAATGCAATTAAGAAAGCATCTCCTTTTGTTAATCCGAAGAAATAAGCAAGTGACATTCCTATACATGCATTTACTATTGGCATAACAATAGCAAATCCTATTAAAAACATACCTAGTTTTTTCAGTTCGTAAATTCTTTTAGCAGCAACAATACCCATATCAAGTAAGAAGAATGCAAGCATACCTTTAAAAAGTGCCCCAAATAAAGGCTCCATATCATTCCAGCCTTTTTCTCCACTTAAAATACCTATGATTAAAGCTCCAACAAGTAAGTAAACAGAAGGGTTTAAAAAGGCTTCCCTTAATATTTCACCCCAGTTTGTTTTTGAATATTCATCATCATTACCATTAACACTTTTTTTACCAAATATTGCAACAAAAACTAATCCAATTACAATAGCAGGTGATTCCATAAGTGTCATAGCAGCAACCATATATCCACCATATTCTACATTCATTGCTTGAAGATAAGTAATACCTGTAATAAAAGTAACAGCTGAAATAGACCCATAAGTTGCTGATAAAGCAACAGAGTTATAGGTATCTAGCTTCATACGAAGAATAAAATAACTATATACAGGGACAAGAAGTGCCATACCTACAGCTATTAATAATGCTTTTAATACATAAAAGTCTAAGCCACTTTTTGAAAGTTCATATCCACCATGTAAACCAATAGCTATTAACAAATATAATGAAAATAGCTTTGGTAATGGCTGTGGAATTGTTAAATCAGACTTTAAAAAGACTGCTAACATCCCCAAAAAGAAAAATAAAATTGGGGGATTTAGTATGTTCTGTAATATTAAATCTAAACTCAAATTAATTAACCACCTGTTTGATAAAATGCTCTTGATGACACTTCATTATCATCCTTAACAGACCATTTGTTTTTTTCTGGTTTATTTTTTAAAACCGTTCTTAAAATTTCAACTGCTTTATCTACATCATCATTTTTAATGGCATCTTTAATGCTCATTGCATCTTCAAAATATAAACAAGGAATTAAATGTCCTTCTGCAGTTAGCCTAATTCTGTTGCATGCCGCACAAAAATCGTCTTTGTGTGGTTCTATAATACCAAACTCATAACCACCTTCTATCTCGTAGTATTGAGCTGGTGAACTTGTATCTCTTGGAACTTTTCTAATAATTTTATATTTTTTTGAGACTCTATCTAAAATCTCATCACTTGTAAGACCTTTAGCTTCTTTTTTAGCATGATGATTTTCCATAAATTCTATAAATCTAACTGGAAATTTATTATCTTTACAATAATCAAAAACTTCCATAATATCGTCATTTATTCCCTTAATAGGAACGCAATTTATTTTAATTTTTAAACCAACTTTTTTTGCTTCTTCAATTCCCTCTAATACTTTTGGTAATACATTCTTTTGGGCAATTTTAGCAGCAATATCTTCTTGCATTGAATCTAAAGAAATATTAATTCTTTTTAGTCCAGCTTCTTTTAATCGTAAAGCTGCACCTTTAAGTAAAAATGCATTTGTTGTTAAAGCTAAATCTATATCATTTTTGTAATCAAATATCATCTTTAAAAATACGTCTAATTGTTCTCTTAATAAAGGTTCTCCACCAGTAATTCTTACTTTTTTGATACCTTCATCAATACTTACTTTAATGAATTTGAAAAGTTCTTCATAAGATAATAAGTTTTCTTTAGGAACCCAAGAAAACGGTTTTTCAGGCATACAGTACTGGCATCTGAAGTTACATCTTTCAGTAACTGATACTCTTAAATAATCGTGTTTTCTACCGTATCCATCTATTAACATCTTATACTCTTTTGTTTTTAAAATTTTATAATATTTTTAAAAGGATATTATAAAATTACTTAAATGCTATTTTAATGCTAAAAATAGTTATGTAATATGATTTTATATGTAGGTTTTAAAAGAGATAATAAACAGTAAAATTACTGTTTATTACATATATTTTTTAAGTACATCTGGAATTTTTACAGTTCCATCAGCTTGTTGATAGTTTTCCATAATAGCTAAAAGTGTTCTTCCAACAGCTAGTGAAGAACCATTTAAAGTGTGGGCTAAGACATTTTTCTTACCATCTTTATATCTGATTTTCGCACGTCTTGCTTGGAAATCTCTAGTATTTGATATAGAAGATATTTCTCTAAATTTACCTTGACCAGGTAACCATACTTCAAGGTCAATAGTAGTTGCAGCACTAAATCCAAGGTCACCAGTACAAAGTTGAACTTTTTGATGAGTTAAACCTAATGAAGTTAGTAAATCACTAGCACAAGCTACCATTTTTTCAAATACTTCAGCTGATTGTTCTACAGTTGTAATAGCAACCATTTCAACTTTATCAAATTGATGTTGTCTAATTAAACCTCTTGTATCTCTACCAGCACTTCCTGCTTCTTTTCTAAAACATGGAGTGTATGAAGTTAACATTAAAGGCAATTCTTCAGCTGGAATAATTTCATCATTATAAAGGTTTGTTAAACTTACTTCAGCAGTTGGAATTAAGTATAAATCTTCACCCTCAATTTTAAATAAATCATCTTCAAACTTTGGTAATTGACCTGTTCCTTGAAGTGTAGAAGAGTTTGCCATAAATGGAACATACCACTCTTCAAATCCTCTATCTCTATTAAAGTCAAGCATATAATTAATTAATGCTCTTTCAAGTCTTGCACCTTGACCTTTAATTGCTGAAAATCTAGATTTAGCAAGTTTAACACCTCTTTCAAAGTCTAACCAACCATTATCTAAATCCCAGTGTTCTTTTGGTTCAAAATCAAATGTTGGTTTTTCACCAATTACTTCTAAAACTACATTTTCATCTTCATCTTTACCTACAGGTACATTATCATCAGGCATATTAGGAACGGCCATAGCGATTGAAGATAGTTCTTCTTCAAGATTTCTAACTTCATCTTCAAAAGTTTGTTTTTTTGATTTTAGGTCATTGATTTCTTGTTGTAAAGGAGCAATATCAAGTCCCTCTTTTTTATATCTACCAAACTCTTTTGAAAGTTTATTTTGAGATGCTGTTATATCTTCCATCTCTTGTCTTTTAGTTTTTGCTACTGATGATATTTCAAATAATTTATCAAGAGTTTCTTGATCAACACCCTTTTTCTTTAAAGAGTTTGCAATAGTTTCAAAATCTCTTTGAAGTAATCTAATATCAATCATAATTAACCGTTCATTTCCATTTTAATTATAACTTCACCATCAACATATTCAGCTCTAAATTTATGTTTATGACAAAAATCTTCATTCATTACGATACACATTTCATTTGCTTCATCTAAAGCCTCTTCAATTGTATCAAATGTAGTTTCCATTTCATATTTAGAATGTTTAAAACATCCACATGCTCTTTCCATTTTTACTACTGCCATAGTATCTCCTAATTTAATTTTCTCGCATTTTATCATAATCATAATATAATTACCTTTTAACAATTTAACTTATCAAAGAAAGACCAATATGAAAAACAATATTTATCTATTATCTGCACTTTTTATAGCTATTTTTGCTGCTGTTTTATACACAACACTACAATTTATTCAACCTAGTCCAAAAAAAGAGATTGTAATTGCAACTGGTTCAAAAACCGGTAATTATTATAAAACCGCCCTACTTTATAAAGAGTTACTAAAAGAAGATAAAGTAGATGTAAAAATATTAAATACAGCAGGTTCTGTTGAAAATTTAGAATTAATTAAAACAGGTAAAGCAGATATCGCATTTATGCAAAATGGAATTATAGATAAAAGTTCTTATGAAAATGTACAATCTTTAGCAAGTATATATTATGAGCCTTTATGGGTTTTTTATAAAAATGAAAACTACACTATGGATTATGTAATACAACTTATTTCAAAGAAAATTTCAATTGGTGCAGATGGTAGTGGAACAAAAGATTTAGCTAGTAAAATTTTAGAAGTTAATGGCATAAATAACGAAAATTCTACATTATATAATTACTCAACTTCTAAAGCTAAAGATGAACTTATAAATGGAAATATTGATGCAATGTTTGTAGTCAGTTCTCAAAATTCAGATGTAGTAAAAGAGCTTCTAGAAAATCCTAACATAAATGTTCTTAGTTTCAAAAGAGCAAAAGCTTATAGTAGAAAATATCCTTTTTTAGAAGCTTTAACTTTATATGAAGGAACTTTAAACTTATATAAAAATTTACCCGATGAAAATATTAAACTATTATCTACAACGGCTACATTAATTGGTAACAATGAATTAAATGCTGAGTTAATCAGATTATTTTTAAAGAAGGTAAAAGAAGTTCACAATAAAAAAGATTTATTTGCGAAACCTGAACAATTCCCAAGTATTCACAACATGAAACTAGAATTAAACGAAGAAGCAAAGAGATATTTTACCTATGGTGACACTTTTTTAGAAAAAATATTCCCATTTTGGATTGCTTCAAATATAGATAGATTAAAGATTTTAATCATTCCATTACTTACTTTACTTATTCCTTTATCAAAAGGATTATTCCCAATTTATAGATGGTCAATTAGATCAAAAATTTACAAATGGTACAAACAAATTCAAGAGTATGACTTAAAACTAGAAACTATTAAAAATGATGAGTTAGAGAGATTTATCAATGAATTACAAGAATTAAGGCATGAAATAAAGATTGAAACGAAAGTTCCCCTTTCATTTATGAGTGAATATTACGATTTAATTATGCATCTTGAACTAATAATATCTAAGGCAAATGAAAAAAGAAGCTGAAATTTTAATTTTAATTACTTTGGCTATAATACAAAAAAATTTTAAAGGAAATTTATTTTGAGAATTTTATCAGGAATTCAACCATCAGGAACTATTCATATAGGTAACTACTTTGGAATGATTAAACCAATGATTGAATCACAACATGATGGTGAACTATTTGCATTTATTGCTTCATATCATGCACTAACATCAGTAAAAGATAAAGAGGTTTTAGAACAAAACACTTTTGAAGCTGCAGTAAACTTTTTAGCTTTAGGAATGGACCCAGAAAAATCTACATTTTGGGTACAGCACCATGTAAAAGAAGTACTTGAATTATATTGGCTTTTATCAAATCATACTTCAATGGGACTACTAGAAAGAGCACACTCATACAAAGATAAAACAGCAAGGGGAATTCAAGCAAATCATGGTTTATTTTCTTACCCTGTTTTAATGGCAGCTGATATTTTATTATTTGATTCAAATATTGTTCCAGTAGGAAAAGATCAAATTCAACATGTTGAAATGACTAGAGATATTGCAAATTCATTTAATCACGCTTATAAAAAAGATATATTTACAATGCCTGAGTCAAGAGTTGATGATAATGTAGCAACAGTTCCAGGAACTGACGGTGCTAAAATGTCAAAATCATACAACAATACAATTGATATGTTTAACACAAAGAAAAAAATCAAAAAACAAGTTATGGGAATAGTAACAGATTCAAAAGAATTAGATGAGCCAAAAGAGTGGAAAGATTGTAATATTTATAAACTTTGCGAACTATTTATGAGTGAAGATGAATTAAAAGAATTACAACAAAGATACCAAACTCCAGGTGAAGGTTATGGTCACTTTAAATTAACTCTATTAGATAAATTAAACGAACATTTTGAGCCATATGCTCAAAAAAGAGAAGAATTATTAAATAATCCAAAACAAGTTCATGAGATTTTAGAATTTGGAGCAAGTAAAGCTAGAAAAATAGCAAGTGCAAAAATGGAAATTATTAGAGATACAGTTGGACTAATTTAGTCTAACTGTGTTTACTTTGAATATTATTGTTTCTTACACAGATAAATAAATTTATCTGATTCATCAAAACTATGTAAATTAAATCCTACTTTTTCTACTATTTCAAAACCAGTTTTCGATAATAGTCTATTTAAGATTTTTTGAGTATGAAAATATTGAACAATACTATCTTGTTCTTTTGAATAGTAACCATTTTCCATTTTTGTAAATAGTGTAATATCTGTTTTTAATTCTCTATTTTCAAAGTTTGCATCTATGTTTATGAACTTATCTTCTAGGTCTAAACTCAATGTTCCTTGGGCTATTTCTTCAAAGCCAAATAAAGAATTTACATCAAAAATAAAGTAACCACCTTTATTTAAAACATTTGCACTATTTTGTAAAAACTCTTCAAGATTATCTTGATGAATATAATTTAAAACGTCAAATACAGCAGTTGCACAATCAAATTTATCTTCTACATATTTTAGGTCAATTGCTTTAGCATCTAAGCCTTTTTCTTGACATACTTTTACTTGTTCAGCACTTAAATCTATACCAAAAGCTTTTTTATCATTCACTTTTAGATTTTCTAATAAATATCCTTGACCACATCCAATATCAATAATATTGTCTAATTCAAGTGACATAATAAAAGTCATATATTCTTTGTGTAAAGTATATACTTCTTCTTCAAATCCTAAATATGGTTCAACTTTTGAATATAAATCTAGTCCCATTTTAATGCCCTTACATTGTTGCTTCGATTTTCTCTTTTAAATCAAATATTAAATCTTTTTTAGCATAAAATGCATTTTTATTTGCAATTAAATGTGCGCTACTTTCCATGATTGTAGGTCCAACTTCAAGACCATTTTGTTTCATTGTTTCACCTGTTTCAACAATATCAACAATACAATCACTTAAACCAACTAAAGGAGCAAGTTCAATTGAACCATAAAGTTTTATTATTTCAACTGCCATTGCTTTTTCTTCAAAATATTTCTTAGCTATTTTTTCATGTTTAGTTGCAACTGTGATTTTACTTTTAGTCATATCAAGTTGTTCACCCTTTCTAAGACCAAAAGCAACTTTACATTTACCAATATTTAAATTTAGCATTTTGATTAAATCATACTCTTTTTCTTCAAGTACATCTTGACCAACTACACCTAAGTCAGCTGCTCCATGCATTACATAAGTTGGAACATCTTGATTTCTAACATTTAAAAATCTAAATCCTGCTTTTTCTAAAATCAATTTTCTGTTTTCAAAAACAAACTTTTCTCCAAAGGCTTTCTCAAATTTTTCTAGTGTCTCTTCAGCTATTCTACCCTTTGGCAACGCTATTGTTAGCATCAATTATCCTTTTCATATTTTCGAATATCAAATCTTTTTTGTACGTGCTATTTTCAAAAAACTGACTTAAGTACTCACCATCTCCACCAGTGAAAATAATGTTTTTATTAAAACTAACTTCTTTGATTGGTAAAATTATCGATTTTATCATAGCATATTGAATTGCATCTTTTGTTTGAAGTGGTATTTTATCTAAATTTATATTTGTTTCAAATTCAATGTTTAACTTTTTAGATATTTTTGGATAAGTTTTTTTAAAAGCTCTCATTCCAGCTAAGATAAATCCACCTTTATGCTCATTATTTTCCATAATATCAACTGTAATTGCACTACCAGCATCTACAATAACAGCATTATTTATTTCAAAACAAGCTACTGCTCTATCTATTCCTAATCCAACATAATCTGTTTTAAAGTCTAAAATTTTCTTTA
>Ga0209955_1000332_pt1 | contig 17382 bp, 22 predicted proteins | sample SalPonA_A_H2O_MG_FD_185716 | JGI IMG/M metagenome (GOLD analysis project Ga0209955, IMG submission 185716) | Water microbial communities from South San Francisco under conditions of wetland restoration - Salt Pond MetaG R2A_A_H2O_MG (SPAdes)... | ecosystem: Environmental > Aquatic > Non-marine... | reverse complement strand
ATAGTCTCAAACTTTTCCCATCTTCCTGTTAAAAGTTTATGTGGATAACACTGATGTGAAACATCAAAAATGAAAGGATCACTATAGGCATCAAAAACTTTATGCATACCAATAGTTAATTCAACTGCACCTAATGTTGATGAAAAGTGTCCACCTTTTCTTGATACAACATCGATAATTCTTTCTCTAATATCAGCTGATAATTGTTCTAATTCTGGTAATGTTTTATTTTTAACGTCTATAATTTTTTCTTCCATATTATTTTAACTTTTCTAGTACCTCATCTAATACACTAAATACTTTTGTATTTTGTTCATTTGAACCTATTGTTACTCTTATAGCATTTACACCATAACCTGTTAAATCTCTAACAATTACTCCCCTTTGAAGTAATTCTTGAGCAACAGCTTTAGAGTTATATAGTTCACCAAATTTTAAAGTAATAAAGTTTGTATATGAATCAATATAATCAAAACCTTTAGATTTTGCATACTCTTCATATCTAGTCGTTTAATGATTCAATTGCAGCAGCTAATGATAATGTTGTAATATTAAACGGTGCTCTTAATTTATAAAGATTTTTAATAATCTCATTATTTGCAATACCAAATCCAACTCTCATACCACCTAAGGCATAAGCTTTAGAAAATGTACCTAAATAAATACAATTAGGAAAAGATATAATTAAATCTTTTGGATTAATAGCTTTAGCTTCATCTTTATAAGACGCATACTCTTGATATGCTCCATCAACAACAACTAAAGTTTCTTTATCAATTGTTTCTAAAAACTCATATACATCTTTTTTATCTAAACACTCACCTAATGGATTGTTTGGTAAACATAAAAATATTACATCAGCACCATGCTCTTTATATAAAGCACTAAATTGTTCTAAATTATGAGTATCAGATTCAGTTTTAATGATTTTTGAACCAGTTTGTTTTCCATAAATTTCATACATAGCAAATGTTGTTTTTGCCATTAAAATCTTTGAATTTTCATTACATTTAGCATGTACACAATATTCTAAGATTTGATCACTTCCTGAACCAATTATTACATTATCACTTAATACATCAAACTTATTTGCTAAGCCTTCTTTTAATTCATACATTGAATCATCAGGATAGATGAACATATTTTTTGCTAACTCTTGAATTTTAGCTGTAACTTTTGGACTTGTTCCATATGGATTTTCATTTGAAGCCAATTTTACGATATCTTTTGGATCAACTCCATACTCTCTTACTACAAGTTCTATAGGCTTTCCAGCTTCATAAGTAGTTACATTTTCTAAAACTTTATTAAATTCCATTCTTTTTTCCTAATTAAATATCGTTAATTTCTTTAACATATGATCCTAATACTTTAACACTTTCACTGTGTTTTAGTAGGACTTTTTTTACATTTTCATCATCTTTATGACCATCAAAGTCTATAAAGAAAATTGAATTTCCACCTGTAATATGTGATTTGATTTTTGTTAAATTTATTCCTGCATCATTAAAATCATTTAAGAAATCAACTAATGCACCTTGTCTATCAGGTAATTTAACCAAAATTGATGTTTTATCATTTCCACTTTGAGCATTTTCAAAATCACTTACAATAAAAAATCTAGTTTTGTTATTGTCTGTATCTTCTATATTTTCAAATAGTATAGGTAAATTATGAAGTTTTGCTCCAACATGGGGACAAATTGCTGCACTATTTGGTTCATTTACTGCATATTTAGCAGCTTTTGTTGTTGACTCAACAGGGATATGTTCTACTTCATCAAGACCTGTATCAGCTAAAAACTTACTACATTGCTCAAAGGCTATATCTTTTGAGTAAAGCTCCAACATGGGGACAAATTGCTGCACTATTTGGTTCATTTACTGCATATTTAGCAGCTTTTGTTGTAGACTCAACAGGAATATGTTCCACTTCATCAAGACCTGTATCAGCTAAAAACTTACTACATTGCTCAAAGGCTATATCTTTTGAGTAAATCTTTTTAATATCTTTTACTTTATCACAATTTGACGATAATGTATGATGTATATCAAGAACAACTTCAGCAATAATTTTTAAGTTGTATTCACTTAAACAATTAATTGTATCAGATACTATTCCATTTGAAGAATTTTCAATAGGAACAACTCCAAATTTTGCTTTTTTAGAACTAACTTCTCTAAATACACCTTTTATAGAATGTATTGGTAAATATGCACTCATAGCACCAAATCTAGCTTCAGCAGCTTGATGTGTAAAACTACCCTCTGGTCCTAAGTATGCAATATTTTCTGGTAATTCAAGATTTCTTGAAATAGCAAATATCTCTAAAAATAAAGCTTCAATAGCACTTCTATTTAATAATCCATTATTTTGATTATTTAAATTTTCTAATCTATCTATAATAGCTTTTTCTCTTTCAGGTCTATAAATTGCTCCACCACTTTTAGCTTTCAAAGCTCCAACTTGGTGAACAACTTTCATTCTATTATTTATAAGAGTTAAAAGCTGGTCATCTATATTATCAAGTTGATTTCTTAAATCTATTAATCCATCTTCATTATTTGCCATTGATTATGCCTTTGTAATTTCTTATAAATATTCTTCTTCTAAAGCAACTAAATCTTCAAAAGTTTCTCTTTTTCTAATAAGTCTATCATTTCCATTTTCAACAGCAATTTCAGCTACTTTTCCTCTTGTATTATAATTACTAGCCATTGTAAAACAATATGCTCCAGCACTATAAATAGCAACTAAGTCATTATGTTCAGTTTTTGGAAGTTCAATATTCTTTGCAAAGAAGTCACCACTTTCACATACAGGACCAACTAAGTTACAATCACTTAAATCTTTGTTGTCATTTAGTACTTCGATTTTATGGTATGCATCATATAAAGCAGGTCTAATTAAGTCATTCATAGCACCATCTACAATAACAAATCTTTTTGAACCATTTACTTTTTCATATAAAACTTTTGTTACAAAAGTTTTATGGTATGCATCATATAAAGCAGGTCTAATTAAGTCATTCATAGCACCATCTACAATAACAAATCTTTTTGAACCATTTACTTTTTCATATAAAACTTTTGTTACAAAAGTTCCACTATTTCCAACTAAAAATCTTCCTGGTTCACATACTACTGTAATATCTAAACCAAACATTTTATCTAAGATAGATTGCGCATATTCATTAGTATCAATTAGTTTTTCATCATCATAAACAATACCAAGACCACCACCTATATCCATAAATGATAATTCAATATTGATAGCTTTTAAGTTTCTAACTAAATCAGCAACTATAGAAATAGATTCAACAATTGGATCTAATTGAGTAATTGAGTTAATTGAGAACCAATATGACAGTGAATTCCAACAGGATCTAAATTCTCAGAGTTTTTACATTGAATATACATTCTTTTAGCTGTATCAATATCAACTCCAAATTTATTTTCATGAAGACCTGTTGAAATATATGGATGAGTTTGTGGGTCAATATTTGGATTAACTCTAATTGAAATTCTAGCTGTTTTTTCTAACTCTTTAGCTATAATTTCAACTCTATTTAACTCAGCATCACTTTCAACATTTATCATTAAAATATCTAATTGTAAGGCTTGTCTAATCTCATCATCAGTTTTTCCAACACCAGAAAAAATAATCTTATATGGAGCAATTCCAACTTTTAAAGCTCTTTTAACTTCACCAATACTAACACAATCAGCACCTGAACCTAAATCCGCTAAGTGTTCACTTAAATTTGAGTTTGCTTTAACAGCATAAGCAACTAATGATTTTCTAGCTTTAAAAGCACCTTTTAATTCATTGTATTGTTTTGTGATATGATCAAAATCATACACATAGTAAGGTGTTTGATATTTATTTGCTAATTCTTTAAAATTAATGTTCATTTTTATCCTATATCGTTTAATCTTTGTCATAAAATATTTAAAATAAATCTACTAAATAAATTTATTTTAAATATCAATTTTATTTATCTAGATAATAGTCTAGAAGTATTATATTTTGAGTGAAGTTCAAGGCGGGAATAAAAATTTAAGGAGGAGCTTACTTAAAGTAAGTGAGTCTTTAAATTTTCATTCCCAACGCAGAAATTCGCCAAAAGGAGTTTACAAGCAGTAAGTGAGTTTATAAAATATTCTTTTCAACGCAGAAATTCGCCAAAAGCTTACGCTTTATAGCTATTTATCTGTGCCGTTCCACGCAATCGCTGGTCTTCCATTCTCATCAAATTCAACCGCTGGCATACCCATTACATTGTAACCACAATCCACATAATGAATTTCTCCTGTTACAGCACTACTTAAATTAGATAATAAATACATACCTGAATTTCCAACTTCATCAATTGTTACATTCTTTTTAAGTGGTGAATGAGCTTCATTCCATTTAAGCATAAATCTAAAGTCACCAATACCAGCTGCTGCTAAAGTTTTAATTGGTCCTGCACTAATAGCATTAACTCTAATTCCATCTTTACCTAAATCTTCAGCTAAGTATTTTGTTGTCATTTCTAATGCTGCTTTTGCAACACCCATTAAATTATAATTTGGAATATATTTAACCCCACCATAATAACTTAAAGTTAATACAGAAGACTCTTCACTTAATAGAGGTTTCAATTCTCTTACTACTTCAATAAGTGAATAAACTGAAATATCCATAGCAATATCAAATGCATCTTTTGTAATATCCATAAATCTTCCAGAAAGACCCTCTTTTGGAGCAAATGCAATTGAATGAACAATAAAGTCAATTTGACCTAAATCTTTTTCTAAAGACTCTTTTAAAGCTTTGATTTCTTCAGGTTTTGATACATCACATGGATATACAAAATCAGCGCTACCAAATTCTTCAGCAATTGGTTCAACTCTTTTCTTTAATGAATCATTTAAGTAAGTAAATGCAATTTGTGCCCCTTGAGCAGCACATGCTTTAGCAATTCCATAAGCAATAGACTTATTATTTGCAACACCTAAAATTACACCTTTTTTACCCTTCATTACCATCTTATAAATCCTTTGTATTTTCTATTATTTGGATAAAGTCTTCTTTTACCCATGAAGCAGTTCCAATTAGTGCACCATCTACATTTGGTATTGCACATATTTCACCAACATTTGCTACTTTAACACTTCCACCATAAAGTAATGGTTTATCAATTTTCTCTTTAATTGCATTATGTACATTTTTAATATCATCATTAGTAGCTGTTACACCTGTTCCTATTGCCCATACAGGCTCATATGCTAATATTAGATTTTCATAATTTGTATCAATTCCTACAAATTGTTCATAAACATACTCTAAAGTGGCTTGTAAACCTTGTTCTTTTACTTCTAAAGGCTCACCAATACAATAAACAATTTTATATCCTAAAGCTTTGTAAAACTCATACTTAACAGCTATTTGTTCTTGAGTTTCACCTAAAATATGTCTTCTTTCACTGTGTCCTATTAAAATTGTCTTGATATTAAATTCATCAAGTTGTTGCGTACCAATTTCTCCAGTAAAAGAGCCTGATTTAACAGCATAAGCATTTTGTGCCCCAATAGTTAAATTAGAAACTGTATTAAAATCATCTAGTGAACTTGAAGTTGGGAAAATTAATACTTCATTTTCAATTTTTTTATCTTCTAAATAACCATTTACAGCTTCAATAAACTCTTTAGTTGATTTCCTTGTATGGTTTGTTTTAAAGTTACTTGCAATAATTGCCATAATACCCCTTTAGATTTTTGTGCTATTCAGCAATTACTAATGCTTTAACTCCAGGTAAAACTTTACCTTCAATTAATTCTAGTGATGCTCCACCACCAGTTGAAATAAATGTCATTTCATCTTCATCACCAGTTACTCTAACTAAGTCAGCTGTATCACCACCACCAACTACAGTTGTAGCATATGAACTTGCAACTGCGTGAGAAATTTTTGTTGAACCTTTTGCAAACTTATCCATTTCATAAACACCCATTGGTCCATTCCATAAAATTGTATTTGCATCTTCTAATACTTGACTAAATAATAAAGCACTTGCAGGTCCTATATCTAATCCCATCCAATCTTTTGGAATCTCTTGAACTGGTACTAATTTTGCAATTGCTTCAGCATCAAATGCTTCAGCTGCAACTACATCTACAGGTAAATAGAATTTAACACCTAATTGCTTAGCTTCTTCCATAATTTTAATTGCTTCAGGAATTAAATCATCTTCAACTAAAGAGTTTCCAATTTCATGACCTAATGCTTTTAAGAATGTAAATGCCATTCCTCCACCAATAACGATTTTATCAACTTTAGGTACTAAGTTATGTAAAGCTTCTAATTTACCTGAAACTTTAGAACCACCTACAATTGAAACAAATGGTCTTTTAGGATTATGAACAATATGATGGAAGAACTTAATTTCTTTAGCAAGTAAGAAACCAGCTGCTTTATGTTCAATATCAAAATGCTTTGCAATACCCTCAACAGATGCGTGTGCTCTATGAGATACACCAAAAGCATCATTAATATAAATATCACCCATTGATGCTAATGTAGCACTTAATTCTTCATCATTTTTAGTTTCACCAGCTTCAAATCTCATATTCTCTAATAATAAAATTTCACCAGCTTTTAACTCTTTTGCCATAGCTAATGTTTCATCACAAACAATGCTAGGAGCCATTTTAATCTCTTGTTTTAAAAGAGTGTGAAGTCTTTTAGCAACTGGTTTTAAAGAAAACTTTTCTTCAAAACCATTTTTTGGTCTACCAAAGTGTGAAGCTAAAATAATTGAACAATCATTATCAATACAGTATCTAATAGTATTTAAAGCACTTCTAATTCTTCTATCATCAGTGATGTTATTATATTCATCCATAGGAACGTTAAAATCACATCTTATAAATACTCTTTTACCAGCTATATCAATATTTTTTATTTCTTGTAACTTCATTAAAACCCTTATTTAGTTGCTACGTGAACACCCATGTCCACTAATCTTGTTGAGTAACCCCACTCATTGTCATACCATGATAAAACTTTTACCATATTTCCTTCAATAACTTGAATAGTATCTAAAGGAACAACTGTTGATAATGATTCACCAATAAAATCAGAACTAACTCTATACTCTTCATCAACACCTAAAATACCTTTTAGTTTACCTTCACTAGCTTCTTTAAATGCAGCTGTAACTTCTTCTAAAGTTGTATCTTTTTTTAATGTAACTGTTAAATCAACCATTGAAACATTTGGAGTTGGAACTCTAATTGCTTGACCATTTAATTTTCCATTTAAATGAGGCATAACTTTACCAATAGCTTTAGCAGCACCTGTAGAAGCTGGAGTTAAATTTGTAGCACCTGCTCTACCTTTTCTTGGATCTTTTTTATGCTTCGCATCTAAAATTGGTTGAGATGCTGTGTATGAGTGAATTGTTGTCATTAAACCTTTTTCAATTCCAAAAGCATCATCAAGTACTCTAGCAACTGGTGCTAAACCATTTGTTGTACATGAAGCATTTGAAACTATAGCTTGACCTGCATAAGTCTCTTCATTTGCACCAATTACAAAAGTTGGTGTATCATCTTTAGCAGGAGCACTCATAACAACTTTTTTAATTCCATTGTCAATATAAGCTTGAACTGATTCTTGAGTTAAGAATGCACCCGTACATTCATAAACAACTTCAGCTCCATATTCAGCAAAGTTAATTTTAGCTGGATCTCTTTCAGCAATTAATTTAGCTCTATCATTTCCGATATTGATATATCCATCTTTAACTTCAACATCAAATTTAGGTCCATGAACTGTGTCATATTTTAAATTGTATTGAATCATTTCTTCAGAACCACTAGCATTTGCAGCTACTAATTCAACATCATCTCTAGAAGCAATAATTCTAGCAACACATCTTCCTATTCTTCCTAATCCATTAATCGCAACTTTAACGGCCATTTTTTCCCTTTATTTTCTATTTAGCCTAATATTTTATCTAAAAATTGCTATAATAATATTTAAATACATTTAGAAGGTATGTGAACACTTGAATATAGCGATATTTGGTGGCAGTTTTGACCCTATTCATACTGCCCATGTAAAGATTGTAAAAAAGGCTCTAACTAAACTTGATATTTCAAGGCTTATTGTTGTTCCTACATTCGTAAATCCACTTAAAAGTAACTACCATATTGCTCCACAAAAAAGATATAAATTACTTTTAAGTGTATTTTCAAATATCAAGAATGTTGACATAAGTGATTTTGAAGTTCAACAAAAAAAGAGTGTTTATTCACTTGATACTGTTAAGCATCTAAAAAAGCAATATAAAGCTCAAAAGATTTACTTCATAATTGGTGCAGACAATTATGAACAACTTCCTTTATGGAGTGGAATTGATGAACTTTCAAATTTAGTAGAATTTGTAGTAGCCACTAGAAGTGGTTATGATATTCCAGATGACTTAAAAACACTAGATGTTGATATTAATATCAGTTCAACGGTATTAAGAAATAAGATTGATTATAGTTACATACCAACTGAAATTAAAAATGATTTAAAAGAGATACTAAAATAAGGAAAGTAAAATTGAGTAATAAAAGACTTGAAGATATAAAAGATATACTAGACAGCAAAAAAGCAGAAAACATTGAAGTTATTGATTTAACAAAAAAAGATTACCTAGTTGATTATGTTGTAATTGCAACAACATTAAACTCAAAACATGGTGCTTCATTATTAAATCACTTAAAAGATTTAAAAGAACAAGGTGAAGAGTTTTTAAGAATTGATGAAGATGATAACTGGACTGTAATTGATTTAGGTGATATTTTTATTCACTTAATGAGTGAGCAATATAGAGAAAAATACTCTATTGAAGAATTCTTAGAGCAATTAGAAGAAAGAAAATAAATATAAAAAAAGGAAGATAGAAAATCTATCTTCCTGTCATAACCTTACCGTAATTTGTAGTGGCATCTTTAGCACCACCCATATATCCTGTTCCAATTGCAACAGCGATTACTACGATAAATATAAATACTAACCATTTCATTACATTTTCTCCTTAGCAGTTATACCAAGTAGGCTTAAACCAACTCTTATAGATAATGCAGCCATACTTAAAGCTTTTAAGTTTTCACTTTCAGTATCACTTCCTATAACTTGGTGATCATTATAGAATCTATGTACACTATTAGCTAAATTATATAAATAATCAGTAATTTTTTGCATATCTCTTTTGTCAAATGCATCTTCTAAAATGGCATCTAATAGTAAAGATTCGTATACTAAATTTAAACCATCTTGATTTATGTTTTCAAATTTTACTTTATCTAAGTTTTCAATTGAGTGTTGAGATTTTTCAAACACTTGATTAATTCTAGCATGGGCATAATTAATATAAAATATTGGATTTGAAGAATCTTGATTTTTTAGCAATTCTAGCATGGGCATAATTAATATAAAATATTGGATTTGAAGAATCTTGATTTTTTAGCTTCTCAACATCAAAGTCTAAGTGAGTATCACTCTTTTTTGTTAAGAATACGAATCTTAAAGCATCACTTCCAATTTCTTCAGTAATATCAGACATCAAAATCACATTTCCTGCTCTTTTTGACATTTTATAAGGCTCGCCACCTTTTAATAATTGAACCATTTGAGATAAAATAATTTCTAATTTTGAAGAATCATTTCCTAAAAATTCAATTGCTGATTTTACTCTTGTGATATATCCATGGTGATCAGCACCCCAAATATTTATATATTTGTCATATTTTCTATCATACTTATCTTTATGATATTACTCTTGTGATATATCCATGGTGATCAGCACCCCAAATATTTATATATTTGTCATAGTTTCTATCATACTTATCTTTGTGATAAATGATATCTCCTGCTAAATAAGTAGGAATACCATTGTCTCTAACTACAACTCTATCACTATCATCACCAAATTGTGTAGATCTTAAATAAACTTTTCCCTCTTTTTCATATAAAGAGTTATTGTCTTCTAAAACCTTTTTAGTTTCATCCCAAACATAATATAAAGATTTTTCTGAAACAAAATTTTCAAATTCAATACCTAAATCACCTAAATCTTTAATGATGATTTTCATAACTTCATCTTTACCAAATAAAGCCATTTCTTTGAATTTTGATTCATCGTTGAAGATATCATTACCATGAGTTTCTTGAATTTGCTTAGCAATATCAATTAGGTAATCACCTCTATAGTTGAAGATATCATTACCATGAGTTTCTTGAATTTGCTTAGCAATATCAATTAGGTAATCACCTCTATAATAATTCTCTGGATATTCAACAGTTTCATTTAATAAATACTCTCTTGCAGCAAGTGAGATTGATAAACCTAGTAAATCCATTTGAGCACCAGCATCATTTATATAATACTCAGTTGTAATATCAAAACCTAAGTGTCTACCAACTCTTGCAATTGTATCACCAGCAATAGCACCTCTAGCATGACCAATATGTAATGGACCTGTAGGGTTTGCTGACACATACTCTAAAAGTATTTTTTCGTTTTTATTTTCACCTTTAGCATAATTTAATCCTAAAGTTAAAGCTTCATCAACCATTTTTTGTAAAAATGATTTTGCAAGAGTAAAGTTAATAAATCCCTTTACACTTTCTACCTGACACATACTCTAAAAGTATTTTTTCGTTTTTATTTTCACCTTTAGCATAATCTAATCCTAAAGTTAAAGCTTCATCAACCATTTTTTGTAAAAATGATTTTGCAAGAGTAAAGTTAATAAATCCCTTTACACTTTCTACTTTTTCAAATATATCAGAATCAGCGAATTTTTGAGCTAATTCTTCTGCTATTACCATTGGTGATTTTCTAAACTCTTTTGCAAGTGAGAATGCAACAGGTGTTGCAAAATGACCTAAAGAAATATCTTTAGGTTTTTCTAAAACTATTTCTTTTTCTAAAATATCTTCAATATGTTTTTTTACAAAATTTTGCAATACAATAAACCTTTAAACTGTTTTGTTCTCTTTATTTTCAGTTGTAGTAGCTTCAGCTTTCTTTTCGATTTCATCTTTTTTATCAGTTTCTGCTACATTTTCAGTCTTATCTTCATCTTTTACTGCATTTTTGAAGTTCTTAATACCTGAACCTAGACCTTTTGCTAGTTCTGGAATTTTCTTTCCTCCGAATAATAATAATACTACAAGTACAATGATTACTAGTTCCATACCACTTGGGATACCCATAATTAATTCCTTATTTTTATAATTTTGGCTTATTATAGCCTTTTAATACTTAAATATTTTTAGCTTTTATTTAATGAAAAATTGCATTAATTTAAAGCCACTACCTGCAGCTATAATTGTACCAAAAACATTTAAGAATATATTACTAAAAGCTAAAAGCAATGAAGTGTTAAATAAAAGATATGATTCAATTGCGAAAGTTGAATATGTTGTTAAAGCACCTAAAAAACCTGTTGTTAAAAATGCTTTTGTTGTGTCGCTTGTGGGAACACTTGCAAAATATGCAAAAAGTAGTCCAATTAAAAATGAACCAATTACATTTACAAGTAATATTCCTAATGGCAACTCCAAAGGAATATATTTATTTGTAAAATGAACAGTATAAGCTCGTGCTACAGCACCTAAAGAACCACCAATAGCAATAGCTAATACAGTTTGGGCACTAAGCGTCATTTGAAGAACTTTTAAGTTTATTTTCTTCTTCTAAAGCTTTAGCAAATACCTCTTTCATTTTTTCTTCAGTTTGTTCATACCAATCTGTTTTTTTATCAGCTTGAACGGAATCTAAGTATATTACTCTAACTCTACCTGGCTTAGCTTTTAATTTTTTAGAGTCTACAATATTTAATGTATTTAAAATAATTACAGGTTGAACTCTAAGGTTAAATTTATTTGCAATCATTTTTGCACCAGGTTTAAAACTAAGCATTTTAGTTCCATCACTTCTTGTTCCTTCAGGGAACATTGCAATTGGTCTTCCTTTATCTAATCTATCTCTTGATTCTTTTAAAAGTGAAATTAAACCTGCTTTATTTTCTCTATCAATACTTATCATTCTAGGTGCTTTAATTATATGTCCAAAGAAAAATAAATCACTTATCTCTTTTTTTGCAACCCATGCTAAGTCTCTGTTGTGAATATATTCCATAACTATAATATCAAGTAAAGATTGATGATTCATTATTACTAAATCACATGATTCATCAAGGGTACCTTGTGTTTCAAGTTTTATTCCTAAAGCCCACATTTGAAGTTTCATCCATACTTTGATGACTTTATGAGTATGATTTTTAAACGTATACATCAGAACTACTGTAATAGCAACAGTTATTGAAAACTGTATTAATAAGATTATTCCTCTAATTCTTTCCAAAACTATCTTCCTTTTCCTTTACCCATCCAATGAATTTTTTATCTATTCCCATAACTTTAATAAAATTACCTTTTTTCTCTAAAATATTAACTTCTAAATTATCAGAAGTTTGGAAGAATATTGTTGAATTTTTTGTTGGTAAAATATAGATATATGAATCTTTTAAAATCACTCCATTTCTGTATGGAGTTAAGTATATTATTGCAATAATTCCTAATACAAATGTAATAAAATATAAGATTTTTTTTCTTTTTAAAATTGCTAAAATTAAAAATATTACAAACACAACTGCTATTGCGATTTTTTTATATTTTTCAAAACTTGAATCATTTGGGTTTAAATCTGTTTGAGTGCTTACAAGTTCATTTTGTAAAATAAGAGGAATTGTAACATCTACATATTTACTTGCATTTATATCAAAATATGAAAATACAACTTTCTTTTCAAACACAGGAGTTACAAAATAGTACACTAAATTTTGATATGGTCTATCTTCATCATTTAATTTTGATATACCTTGTTCTTCAATTCCTTTGATTTTAAAATTTTCAAGATTTGAATTATAGGCATCTATATCAACTAAGGTTAAAGCTTCTTTATTATTGTATTGCTTTGTTTTGTAAGCTTTTAAACTTAATTGACTTATTGCTTTGTTTTGTAAGCTTTTAAACTTAATTGACTTGCTATTACACCGCTATAATTTTGATTACCAACACCGATATCTGAGTACTCAATTTTTTTATTATCTAAAACAGCTGTTTCAAGTATTTCAAACGACCTAACTTTTGTTACTACAAATTTAGGCATAACAAAGTTTCCATCATATGCTTTAAAATAAACTTTTGCTTTATATTGATTGTTTGCTATTTTTTCCCATTGAAGTTTATCATCTAAAACTTCAACATTTTTACCATCTCTATGAGTTAAAGTTAGATAGTCAAAGCCTGAAGATGTAACTAAAGCTTTTATTTCAACTAAAAATCTTTGGTTTTTATAAACTTTTTTTGGAATATTTTCATAAGAAAGATATAGAGTTTTTGCAGCATATAAATTTACTGAAAAAAATATAGACAGAAAAATTGTGATTGATAATATTTTTTTCATTTTATATGCTACAAATAAGTGTTTTATTGTAAGAAACCTTTTAACATTTTAACACCATCAGAACCACCTAATAAGTCTTCCATAGCTCTTTCAGGGTGTGGCATTAAACCAAATACAGTTTTTTCTTTATTACAAATACCAGCGATATTTGAAACAGAACCATTTAAGTTTCCTGTATTTCCATTTTCATCACAATATTTAACTAGAATTTGATTATTTGCTTCAAGCTCTTTTAAACCATCTTCATTAATAAAGTAATTTCCATCATGGTGTGCAACTGGAATATTTACAACTTCATCTTTTTTCATTAAAGATAAAAAATCATTGTCATTGTTTATGATTTTTAAATTATGGAATTTTGAAATAAAGTGTAATGAATCATTTCTTTTCATAGCACCTGGTAATAAACCAGCTTCTAATAAAATTTGAAAACCATTACAAATTCCTAAAATTTTTCCACCTTTAGCTGCATACTCTTGAACTGCATCCATAATGTTTGCAAATCTAGCAATTGCTCCAGATCTTAAATAATCCCCATAAGAAAATCCACCAGGAATTACTAAAAGGTCAGTATCTGCTGGAATATTTTTATCTTTGTGCCATAAAATCTCAACTGTAGCCCCAATTTTTTCAAAAGCATACTTTGTATCATATTCACAGTTAGTACCAGGAAATTGTAATACTGAAACTTTCATCATTAACCTACTATCTCAATTTGGTAATCTTCAATTACAGTGTTTGCTAATAATTTTTCACACATTTTAGTAACTTCAGCTCTTGCATCTTCTTCATTTGTAGAATTTAATTCTAAAATAATTTGCTTACCGATTCTTACATCTTTAATGATTTCTTTGAATCCTAATGTGTCTAAAGCATGGTGAGTTGCTTTACCTTGGTCGTCTAATACACCTTGTTTTAACGCTACATTTACAATTGCTTTCATTTATGGCCTTTCTTGTTGTTATTAATTTTTTGGGATTATATCTAAAAATCTCTTATGAAATATACTTAACTATTTACTTAAGCTATTTTGGATAGTTGTATAACCATCTAAAATTGTTTGTTTAATTTCATTTGGTACATTTACATCTAACTTTTGTCCTGGTTTTAAATCTTTTGATTGACCTTTCCAATCTTGTGATTTTCCAAAGTCTCTTAAGATTTGTTTATCCATAGAAATATACTTTTGAGCATCGAAATCAGATTTAGAAATAAATCTTGAACTTTCAGGAGTTAATACCTCATCACCTAAAATCCATTCACCTTTTGAATTAACAAAAACTTCAAATTTAGTATCTACTACAATAATTCCATTATCTAATGCAAATTGAGTAAACTCTTTAAATAGATTTTCTAAACTAGAAATAATCTCAGGGAATTTATCTCTAACTTTTTGTGAATTTAAAGGAACATCTTTTACACCTTTTGTTGTAGGTGTGAATATAGGACTTTCAAATTTATGCCATTGTGGTAAATCAGATGATAAATCTAAACCATAAGGGTCATTCCCATTTTGACAAGCTTCAAATAATGAACCTGTTAAATAGTTTCTGAAAATAAATTCAAATTGAACTACATCACCATCAATTTCAGCTTCAAGTGGTTTACATAATTCCATGATTTGACATCTTGGAGCTATAGCTAAAGATTGGTCAACTTTTTCATTTAATATAGCTGTTCTAACACCCGCTTTATTTGCAAATTCTGCACCACTATTTGAAATAGCAGTTTGAGATACACCCTTACCTTCTATTTCTAAGTTTAATGGAATATCAAAAACAGAACATCTATCACTTCTTACAAGAAGAACTTTTGGTTCATCTCCTGGGCAAGTATATAAATCTGCATTTTTACCAATGTAAAATAAGTTATATCCTAAGTTTTCTAACTCATCGATCCCTTTTTGAGATGTAGTTTTTTTTGACTCTGGCCATAGACCAAGTGATATAATATCACTAATATTCATTTATTTTCCTCCAAGTAGATATGATTATTTGCTCATAATAATCAATGATTTTAAGATATTAATTCCTGTATTTAATTGATTATCTTCTTCTATTTTTTCAACTGTAACAATTGTTTTGTCATCAGCTTTTTCTTCATTTGCTTCAGGCTTATCACCAATTTTTTCTAATTCACCCTCAAGATGTTTTTTAAGGTCAGCTTCTTTAATTTGGAAAGCATTATCATCTGCTTTTGCTACTTCTCCATCATGGGCAATAATATCAGGTGTAACACCTGTAGCTTGAATAGTTCTACCACTTGGTAAGTAATATTTTGCAATTGTTAATTTGATATTTTCACTTCTATCATCACTAATTGGTAATACCGCTTGAACAGATCCTTTACCAAAAGTTTTTTCACCAACTACAACAGCTCTTTTATGATCTTGTAAAGCACCACTTACAATTTCAGAAGCAGATGCAGATCCACCATTTACTAAAACTACAACTGGTAATTTAGTTAATGTTCCTGTAACAGTAGCATCAAATTTCTCTTCATCATTTACATCTCTACCTTTTTGAGAAACAATAACACCCTCATCTACAAAAATATCAACTGCTCCAATTGCTTGAGACAATAATCCACCTGGATTGTTTCTTAAGTCTAAGATAATTCCTTTTGCATAATCAGCTTGATTAATAGCATCTGTCATTCCAGACACAACTTTAGAATCAAAACTTGAAACTCTTAAATATAATAAATCTTCGTTTTCAATTTTTTTAGCAAAAACAGATTGAATTTTAATGATATCTCTTGTAATTTTAATAGGTAGAGGTTTACTTTCACCTTCTCTAACTACAGTTAAAACAATATCAGTTCCAGGCTTACCTCTCATTAATGAAACAGCTTCATCTAAAGTCATATTTAAAGTAGCTTTATCATCAATTTTTAAGATAATATCTGAAGATTCAATTCCTGCATCATAAGCAGGTGTACCATCAATTGGAGAGATTACAGTTAAAGCTTTATCTCTCATACCAACTGTAATTCCTAATCCTCCAAACTCACCTTTAGTTTGGATACTCATCTCTTTTGAAGACTTTTTATCTAAAAAACTTGAGTGAGCATCTAGTTCTTGCATAAGACCTTTTAGGGCTTTGTTAACTATTTCATTTAACTGAATTTCATCAACATAATATTTTTCAACTGTTCCTAATACTTTTGTTAATTTTGATAAAGATTCAAACCTTGTTGGCTCTTCTTCTTCATTTTGTGCTTCATTTGCATTTAAATTTGTAATCAGTGTAAATGTTAATAATGATAATGTGATAAATTTTTTCATGTATGTAAACCTTTATAAATTATGAGACTAAATTATACAAAAATCTTTATAAAAGTAAGATTTTATTTAATTTTCTGTAACATATCAAACAATTATTATTATGAAATAAATGCTTACTAAAAGGGTAATATACAATGAGTATGAAAGAAAATGTTGACTACATCAAGCAAGAGTTATCAACAGAAGAGAAGTTTTTTGAAAGTACAGTTAAACTAGAAAGATTTTGGAAGAAATTCAAGTATTTAATTATAGCTGTTGTTGTGATTATTGTTGCAGCTGTTGTTGGAATTAACTATAAAAGTAGTGTTGATGCCCAAAACAAAATTGCAGCGAATGAAGCTTTAAATCTTTTTATAAAAGATTTCAAAAATGAAAAGGCTTTAAATGACTTACAAGCTTTAGATAAAAATCTATATGAAGTTGCTTTATACTTAAAAGCTTCAAAGGAAAACAAAGTAGCAACTGTTAATGTTCCATATTTAAAAGAGCTTATGCTTTATAATGATGCTTTATCAAAAAAAGATGAAGTAGTTTTAAATGACTTAACTATGAACAACAACTTCTTACTTAAAGAGTTTGC
>Ga0209955_1000329_pt1 | contig 17460 bp, 25 predicted proteins | sample SalPonA_A_H2O_MG_FD_185716 | JGI IMG/M metagenome (GOLD analysis project Ga0209955, IMG submission 185716) | Water microbial communities from South San Francisco under conditions of wetland restoration - Salt Pond MetaG R2A_A_H2O_MG (SPAdes)... | ecosystem: Environmental > Aquatic > Non-marine... | reverse complement strand
ATACAACTGTTTGCCACCATACTTGTAAAACATTAGTAGATGCTGTAGCATTACCGACATTGGAATCTTTTCGTCCTCGAAAAACTCTGGGTTATAGCTTGTGTTCACAGAGATACCTTGGTCAATGTACTTCTGTAGAACTGCCATGATTTTTAAATACCCCTCCGGTGACCGTTGGTCCCATAACAAGTCATACTTATTCTTGAGACGCGGATAACCTGGAACAACTTGTTTGAGTACACCATGTTTAGATTGTTTGATTGATACAAACGCTCGTGGTGGCTCAATGCCATTCGTACTATTACTTATCTGGGCAGAGGTTTCAGCGGGCATTAACGCCATTAAAGTGCTGTTTCTGATACCGTGTAGTTTTAAGTCTTCACGAAGAGTTTTCCAGTCCATACGCTCTGTGTGAGGGACTAGCTCATCTAGGTCCTTCTTGTATGTCATGTTTGGAGTGATACCATAAGCATACTTGGTTTCACTGTTCTTGTCAATAGCGCCACGCTCTTTTGCTAGCTCATTTGAAGCCTTAATCAAGTAGTATGACCACGCTTCAGCATATTCATCAACTAACGCTAGTCCTTCGGAATCAATATCTTGGTAAGTCTTGTCATGCTTGGCTAGCCAGTACGCAAAGTTAATGATACCAACACCCAGTGGACGACGGTTCATGGTTGATAGCTCTGCGGCTAGAACAGGGTATGCTTGATAATCAAGTAGAGCATCAAGCGCACGAACTGCTAGGTCACAAGGCTTCGCAAAATCTTCTGGCTTCTTAATGTTGCCCCAGTTAATCGCACTTAGCGTACATAGTGAAATTTCGCCTTCTGTGTCTACTATGCTAGTAAGCGGTTTAGTAGGCAAGTTAATCTCACAACATAGGTTAGATTGCTTAATAGGAGCTAGGTGCTCAATGAATGAGCCATGTGTATTAGCATGGTCAACATTCATCAAGTAAATGCGGCCAGTGCTCTTACGCTCTTCCATGAACGAGGAGAATAGCTCAAGTGCTGGTACCTTCTTCTTGCGTAGATGTGTATTACGCTCGGCAGTTTCGTATAGCTCTTTGAACTTATCTTGGTCATTAAAGAACGCATCATATAAACCAGGTACGTCATTCGGTGAAAATAGTGAAATATCACCTCCCGTTAGTAGTCGTTCGTACATCAGTTTATTAAACTGCACACCGTAGTCCAAATGACGTACCCGATTATCTTCGGTGCCTTTGTTGTTTTTCAACACAAGTAGATCTTCTACCTCATAGTGCCATATAGGGTAGTATAACGTAGCGGCACCACCACGAACACCCCCTTGTGAACAAGATTTAACGCTTGCCTGAAATAGTTTGTAGAACGGTACTACACCAGTATGTGAGGTGTCACCGTTGCGTACAGGAGAACCAACTGCGCGGATAGAACCAGCGCCTACACCAATGCCTGCTTTCTGTGATACATATTTAACAATCGCAGAACTTGTAGCATTGATAGAGTCTAGACTGTCACCAGTTTCAATGAGTACACACGAGCTAAACTGACGTTGCGGTGTACGTACACCAGCCATGATAGGCGTTGGCAATGAAATGTCAAACGTAGAAATAGCATCGTAGAAATCTTTTACATATTTCATACGAGTTTCTGCTGGATATGTACCAAATAGCGTAGCCGCAATCATCATGTATGCAATCTGAGGAGTCTCAAAGATTTCTCCAGTCACGCGGTTCTGTACAAGATATTTACCACGCATCTGTTCCATGCCCACGTATGAAATAGTCTCATCACGGTCATGTTTAATGTGTGAGTTTAACTGGTCAATTTCTTCTGTTGTGTATAGATCAAAGAACTGTTCATCATAGTAACCTAGTTTGACATTCTTTTCAGCAATCTCTTGAAGGTGAGGTGGCTGAAACTGACCATACACTTGCTTACGCAAATGATAGTTGATTAGACGACCTGCTACCCATTGATAGTTAGGTGTTTCTTCTGTAATTAAGTCAGCGGCTGCTTTAATAAGAGTTTCTTGAATGGCTTCTGTTGTAATGCCATTAGAGAACTGAATATGACTCTTAATCTCTACTTCGCTTGGTGATACGCCTGTGATATTCTCACAAGCATAGAATACTACTTTATGTAGTTTTTCAAGGTCAAGTGGTTCTGCGCCACCTCCTCGTTTCTTAACGTTTATTTGTTTGCTATTCATTGTTACGCCTATGTGTAAGTAATTTTCTGTGAAAGTTATACGAGGTCTTCAGTAGACCATCTATTTACTATTTCACAGTTTGTTAAATCTCGTAGTTTATCAACCGTTCCATAATTATAATTCATTATGTATGTGTTGTCTACTAAAACCACAAGACCAATAAATTGTTTTTTCATGTCTTGTAGTAATACTACTTCGCATGGCCAATCCATTAGATGGAGTGTGTATGCCATGCCAAGTGCGATAGCGTTTTCATCAAAGTTGCCTGTGTGAATGAGTTCCCACGGATTAGGCCACTCTGTTGACTCATATGGGTCTATAGCCCTAGAGCCGATTGGTGTGAACTTCCACCAGTCCACGATTGATTGTAAGCAGTCTTCATCATCCTGTGATTCAACTTGCTTGCGCCACTTACGCCATTCCTTTAGACGTTCTTGTGGCGTCAATTGCCATGCTGTGTTCATTTAGAACCTGCTCTATGATTTCCAGTAGTTAGTAACGTAAGTAAATTCTGTGTTTGCTGTGCTTAATGTAGAATAATTTAATATGAATACTCCGTCTACAACCGAACCACCAAATACATGTGGCATCAAATCATGGTTGTCTGTAACATAATTGTCCATTATGTTATGTGTACCATTAAACAGAGTTATAGTCATAGTACCAGTACGAACATGATTATTGATATCATCCCGTAACGAGTATTTAATTTCTGCGTTATTGTAACGTTCTTCCGCAAACGACACTGCTGTTATATTTGCTGAATTTGATCCAATAAGAGTAATCGTCTGAGGAGTGTCCATTTCGCGGTCTGGCTGATATGTTAGAATTTCGGTGTTGTATTTAACAACAATCTCATCACCTGCTGATACCGCTGCATCATTTATTGTCAATACAAAGTTATCAACTTCTGTGGTAGGAGTAATATTTAATTGGCCAAACCATACTTCATATTTTTGTACCAAGTCCAAATCAACTGGAACGGCAGCAGTTAATACGCCAGCCACATCTGCCACAGTAGCCATTATAACAGGATTGCCAATGAACAATCTATTTACGTCTGTTGCGTATCCTTGCTCGCCTGCATCAAGTATAGGCAAATCTACTATATTGCCTTGCTTTAAAATAATTTTACTTTTAACTGTTGCCATTGAATATATCTCCTAGTAGTGTTATTTATCTTGGAGATTATAGAATTCTGCTACTCTCTCACTCCATTTTGTAGCCCAATAATCAAATTCATCTTCGCCACATTCAAACAATTGAAACTCACAATCACGAGTACACATGAAAATAGCAATACTCTTAATGTCTGTGCCATACAACTCATTGTGTGCTAGCGCATATGCCGCACCTTGTAGGAAGTAATCGTCAATCCATTCTCTCTTCTTACGCTTGTTAGCCTGCTTGTAGTCCATGATGGTGGGCTTGCCTTTCCATACACCCAACAAGTCCGTAGTGCCAGCATATACTTCAGGATAGCATAGATTTACTTCAGCACCCCATACTTCTTCAAGATGTGGCTCTATGTTATCCATTATAACATCTGCCATCTTTCTAGACAATATAGTACTATTGCCCGTATATTTCTCACCACGTGTCCATGTGCCTTTGTTCCATGCTTCTAGCTGGTCGTGCATCATGGTGCCGTTGCCGGCCGCTTCTGTTGTTATCTTTTGCGCTTGCTCTTCGCCTACACGTTTCTTCCATTCGTTTAGTGCTCGTACTGCTTCTTTAGGCTTAGTAGCGCTTAGAATCGTTGTGACACTAGGAACAGGGTCGCCCCATGGATTAGCGTATAGCCGTTTGCCTTCAACTGATTTTCGGGATAGTTCTTCGTATTTGTAGGGTGCGATTATTTTAGTCATAAAAAAAGTATACACTAGGTATACTTCTTTTGTCAATCTATTTTTAGCGATTTACCAATAAACATACCACTTGAATGTTTTACTTGTTGTGGTATTAGTAACTCGGTCAATCTTATATCCAAGATTCTTGAAGTGTCTCATCACAGCATCCATTTGTTGTTGAAGTGCTCTGTCTGTCACCAAACCTTGCCATGTATTGAAGTATTCAACACTTATTGGATTTTCCGCTGTATACACACCAGTGTATATACCAAGAGATAGATTTGCGGTGCCGGTACCCACTTCATATGTCCATGTGTATTCTTGGTCATGGACTATTGTAATAACTAGATAGTCATTACTTTTGCTTGCTGTTACACCAGGAATATCGGCATCATTGATATCGGCTATAATGCCATTAAGATTAAGCGAGGTTTGTCCTAATGTAACAGTATGACCGTTTATCTCAAATGTTGAATTTAGAGCAACTACTGGATTTTGCACATCACCGATCAAGGTAGACACTGGAGTGGATTCAGTCATTGTTGTGCCGTCGTCTACTAACGCCTCGTAGTATCCCGCAGCACTTCGTTCAATGATTTTACGCATAATTGCTTGTGTTTCATCAAAGATTATCATATCTTGTTGACTATTTGCTCTGGCCTGTGAAGCATTCAATCCTACGCTCATTTATCTAGTCCTTTTTGTACTTGTTTCTGTGCCATTGATTTAACCGTGCCTTGTTGTTGCTCGGCGTCCATACCTTCTTCTCCCCCCATGCCTGCCGCATGTGCTGGGCCATCTACATTGAAAAAGACAACATCGTCTTGTATATTATCAACGATAGGAAGAGTATCTAGTAAATCAAATAATGCGTTATTATCAATGTCTATACCAGCAGATTCTAACTCTGCTTGTATGGCTTCTAGTGGCAATGAATGTGTCTCTTCGCCTGCCATAATAGTAATAATATCTATCACAGCATCACGAACCATGTCATCTTCAGCTAGAAAGTCACTAAAACGCATTAGCTTTTTCTCATCACCTTGAATGCTTTCTGTAGGATAGAAGCATTAATCTTGCCGTTATTTTGTGCCTCTTTAATCATCTTAAGAGCACTCATATAAGCATCTTCTTTCATCTCGCGGCCAGTTTCATCAGACATTACATCAGCCGCATCAGCACCTTCAAAGTCATCCATCTCTGGTTCCATACCCATGTCATCACCCATGCCCATGTCATCACCCATGCCCATGTCGGCGCCCATTTCTGGTTCCATGCCCATTCCATCGTCCATGCTCATGTCATCAACTGGTTGACCTTGTGCCGCTAGTACCGCGTTTGATACTTGCTCGTTTGCTGATTTAACAGCTTCTAGTGCCGAAGAAATTGCTGTTTCAGCCGCTTGGTTGAATGATTCTGCTTCAGCAGTACCAACTTCTTCTTTCATCGCATTAGTAATGCTCATTAGCTCTTCAACCTGCATAGATGCTAGGTCTTCTGCCATCTTTTGTAAATCATCGGCCATTTGTTTAGCAGCAAGTAGAACCTCTGCTTGGTCTAGATCTTGTGATTCTTTGATTTTCTTTTTCACTTTCTTTCCTTGTCTTGCAGGTGCCACTTCTTTCAATGCCATGGCAATGCCTTCTTTAATAAGAAGGAGTTGTTGAAATTTTTTATTTGTAACATCTACGCCATTTTCGCGCAGTTGCTCTATACGGGTTGCTGTTGCTTCGCTGATTGCTTGTAGCTTGGCCGGGTCATTATTGAAGTTGAACTTCATGCCAAATACTTCAGTCAAAGCATTGTTTAGCTTTTTCAAGCTAGTTTCATTTAAATCTTCTAAAAACATGTTGGTAAATCCTCGCTAAAATACCTTATGTTGTATTTATGCGATAATAAAAATTATAGTAGTTTCTTAATCTCTCGCTTAATCTCATTCATCTTAGATACAGCACCGCTATGTTTAGCTGCCGCTACATCTGCCTGAACAGATTCAGTCAAGGTATTAACTCGGTTTTTGTGTACTGCCGCTTCATTAAGATATTCATCGTACTGAGAATCCAATTTGGCAATTCGTTGTACTTTATACACATCTTTCTTATGCGTCAATTCTTTTACGATAGCCATTGCCGATTCAAATAGCGCTAGCTCTTTGTATACTATTTGGTCACCTTTAGTAACAGTATAATACTTTTTCTTGTATTTGCCCGCTAACTTGCCTTCTACAATTTCAACATTGTAGCCCGCTACACCAAAATGGTTAGCCTCTTTAGTCTCAGTTAGCATAGGCTCAGGACTATGGCTGATTTCTTCAGCCACTTGCTCTTTTGCCGCTTCTAGTTTAGCCAATATGTTAAACATTTCTTGAGCATCTGGACTTACATTGCCAGTTGCTTGCTGGGCATAATTATGTTGTGTGCGAGTGCTTTCCGATACAACTGGTGCCTGCGTAGTAGCAGAGTTTAGCTTATCCAGAATAGCCTGCATTGCTCTAGTTTCTTCTGGTGATGGCATTATAGACTCCCTTTTCGTCTTGTGTAATATGTTTTACCGTTTTCAATGATACGACTTAACGCACCTTTATTGACAAGTTGTTGGCACACATAAGCATCTTGTTCGCTTAACTCGCCTTTATATGTTTTGTCCTTTATGCTCTCATATACTGAGTGCTCTTGTTTACTTAGGAATATTGGAATGCCGCCTGGAGTCTCAACGGTTCTCATTATCTTTTACCTGTAGCTAACTGTTGCAGCCTAGCAACTTGTTTCTGTATATCATCCAACGACTGAGCATTCTGTTGAATGCCTTGTGAATTGGCTTGACGTTGTTGTCCTTGAGCATCTGGAGCTGGTGGTGGTGGAGTCTTTTGATTACTACCAGTCGCTGTTTTATTGCCTCCAGCAACATTACCCGAAGAGACTCCTGTAGGTCTAGCATCATCTACTTGTTTATTCATCCATCTATTGGTTCTAGCGTCTGTTGGAGGTGTTGGCGCGCCAGGTCTAACAATACCTGCTTCTTCAACTGATTTTTCATCGGCGGCTGGTAATTGAATAATATTTTTAAATGTATCATGCTCTTCGGCAGAAATAGCAGATGCTAAATCAAGTTGTTGGGACAACGACATTGGTAGAAGTTGCTTGCGCACATCATCTACTTCCATTGTTACGCCAAAAAAATGTTTAGCATATTTTATTACTGTATCTACAATGCTACCATGTTCAATTTCCATTATCTTCTTGCCTTGTTTAGTTGTTGTACTACACGACTGGCTGGATTTGCTCGCTTAGTTCGTTTTGATTTCCTAGCCATCATGCTACCTTTCATAGCTTTAGTACGCTTTAATACGAATCGTTTCTTTAAGTCAATAGGAGCCATACATTGTTGTTGATTTGAAACAACTTTGCCCTTACGCTTGCCTACCGTACAACGGAATTTACGAGTGACCTTCTTGCCTCTACGAGCAAATACCATTTTAGCTTCAGCTATTACTGTGTTATATGATTCATTAAAAAACATTAGTTACCTACCATTTGCTTCATATTTTGCAAATTTATTACATGTATTTATAATATTTTTTGTTTTCAAAGTACAAATTTCGTGAAGTTGTATCAGTTGTCACGAATGTATTTTCTAATGAAACTGTTTCGGTTAGATTGATATGTATAGGTGTTAAATGAACATCTGAATACGCATAAAACATTTTGATTTCGCCTTTGTCCCATATATCTGGCTTTTCACTAGCGAACTTTAACATCCATACCCGATGATTTCCAGTATAGTCACTGCCAAAATCATACTTCGTCAAATCTTCATTCTCTAAAACGGCAACGCTACTTAATACTATCTGGGTTCTCATGCTGAGTATCTGCATAAGAGTGTTTAGATTCTGTGCCTGTTGATATTCCACAGTGAAGTTTTTAGGGTTACTCACGCCAGAATCCGTTATATCAACCAAAGAATAGGCGATACAAAAATCCATATCACCAGTGAGTACTTCTGTTGGTTTATATAATGCCATTAGAACTCTGTAGCTTTGCCCGCCGCGTAACCAACAGCAAATGCTCCAGCCGCATAAGCCGCTCCTTTTGCCACTCGCTTAGCTACACTTTGTTTTTCTTGTTGGTCCATTTCAAGATTATTTTCTTTAGCAAAGCTAGAAAACAATGGCATAATATCACTTCTTCTACCATTTAATCTATAATGTTGCATTAGCTGATTGACAACCAGTTTTTGTTGTGTTGAGCTAATGGTGTCCCAATCTTGTGTTAATCTTCTGGCGGCTCGTAGCTTAGGATTCTGAATCTTTAAATCTCGTTCAAGTTTATATAGAAATGCTCCAGCTTCCTGACTAGAAATATTTCCTTGCTCTATACCTCGTATAAAACGCTTGAGTCTATTAGCATCTATATTGACTTTGCCCATGAGCATGTCATCTGCTTTGCCATTAAACATTTCACCAGGTCGTTGTAAACTAAAAATAGTTTGATATAAATCTGTTCCACCAGGACTAGGACTATTGAATGAACCTCTTGAAATAGTTCGTCTAGCATATTCCGAAGCCACAGGAGCATAACGATAATCATTGCTCATAGCGTACAATGAAAGCAGACTGACAAATAAATGGTCAGTCACTACTCGTGAACCTTCTCGTGATATTTGCTCACGAGATTTGAACATTCTTGCTTCGCCTAAACTCTCAATAAACTCCATGCTCATCCGTCATTACTCTCCACCTGTACTTTGACCAACTGGGTATCAAGGTCGTCCACATCAGCATTGTATAGCTCATCACTGTGCTTACGATGGCGACGGCGTTTGCGCTCGTCCCTCTCTTCTCTTGACTTTGGTCCTATAAGGTCTTCGTATTTCATTTTAATCTCTTAATTTCTTAATGCCTCGCAAAAAACGGTCGGTGTCTCTATTTTTTATACTAAGCATAACTCGCTTAGTTAAGTCTGCCGCAGTTTCTTCATCGTATGAAGTTTCAATCATTTCTAATAAGTTAATAATAGCATTCAATGCATTACCGCCGCGACTCTCTAGTATCTGAGATTTGTCGTTGCGAGGTGCAATGCTATTGATTTCTTCTAATAATGATTTAGTGCGTTTTTTCACAATAAAACTCCATTGTTGCAATACTTGTATTTAGCACATTTTATTATAAATATCCATGTCAAATGACATATATAAAGGTAAGGACTGACAGGATAGGACGGGCGTTAAAGAGGGAGTACGGCGTACTCCCTCTTTCTTTTAGTCTTGCTTTCTTAAGATACTTCGCAATCTATTATGTGTTTCCAATGTATTTTCTACCACACTATTTTCAGCAACACTTTTTTGTTCATCAGATTTAGATGACTTTAACTGTGTTTGCTTTTTCAACTTGTCGTAGATGGCACTCGTATTATTCATTGTGGTGCCTTCGTCTTCTTCATCCAAGTCCGTGATACGAAGTCCTTCAACATCAAATGCCAAGTCAACTTTCTGACCTACACCACTAGATGAACGTGTCTTCATAAATTGTATCTGATATCTGCCACGCTCGCGCATTGCTTGTGAGGTAAAGATGCCAATCACGTTATCCGCTGTCTGAATCTTAGATAGACCACCTGAAATGTGTGAATGGTCAAACTCAACTTCCTCAACTGCCGCCCTGTTCAACTGTGATGCCGTGGCAAACAATAGATTATTCTCTACCGCAAAATTACGCAACTCTTCCGATACATACTTGTCTTTGATGAACAGGTTACTTGGGTCTACTTTGAAGCCCGCTGGCATCATAAGGTCAAGATAGTCAACTAACACACAATCAAACTTGGTATCTGTTTTTATCTCTAATTCACGTAGATATGCTGTTAGGTCATTTACATTGATACCGTTTTTCAACTGTACAATCTGTAGTGCTCCAGACTTTTTACCTTTCATACGCACTTTCAAATCAACATCGCCTACATTCTTGAATACATCTTTGGTATTCATACCAGTAAGCATGGAGTCAAGTCGCATTGAACATAACTCTTCTGATAGCTCAAGTGATACATAAAGAACATTGTGTCCTTCCATTGACCAGTTAAGTGCTAGATTCTGTAAGAACAGTGATTTACCACCACCAGATGCTGCGGCAAATATCATCAACTCGCCACGATTCACACCACCGTATAGTTTTCTATCAATAGACTTCCAACCGGTCGATGTACCACCACGGTTCTCACGTACTCGCTCAATACGGTCGGCTGGACTCTCCCAGTAGTTTGTACCCAAGTGTTTTGCTAGACCAATCTGTGTTGCGTCTTTGATTATTTTCTCAATGGCACCATTCTCACCTTTCTCAAGCAAATCTGCTGATTTAAGAATGGCCGCTTCTAATGCTTTAAACTTACAAAACTTTTCAAACTCATCAACGAACCATTCTTTATGACGGTCATCTATGTTTTCTAGTGGCTTTAACTCAACACCGGTCATTGCACGAATCTGTTGAAGTGTAGGCTGTGCTGAATACTCGGCACTATGCTCTTTCAAGAACTCAACCGTTTTACGATAGGTCTTGTCAAAGTATTCAGATTCTAGTATGCCATTAACACGGACAAATAGCTCCGGGTCTTGTGCTAGAAATTCTAGAAATAATTCTTGTAGTTCTGGTGTGTATTCTGTCATAGTAGTCCTTTGGTGAACTTATATAATAACACGTAGTACTGAAATTGTCTAGGGTAATGTTTAGGGTCTGGCAACTGGTCGCCAAACATATCTAAAAATTCTTGTATTTGCTCTGTTGTCATAGGTATTGTTTTACTCTAGGATAAATGAATTCATTCCAAAAATGGCTGTGACCATTTTCATTCATATGATGACACGCACAAATCATATCATTGTCAAAACGAAGTCGTGGATATGGCCAACAATCTTCACTTATAAAATACGATTTCATCATATCATATCCGATAGCTAATTCTTTCAATTCTGGATTCTTATTAAATATCGTAGCCGTTGAAAAAGCAAACCACTTAACTACATCGGCATGCTCTTCTATTAACTTACACATAGCATAGTTAGTGCTCCAGTGCTGGACACTATGAAGTAACGAAAACACATAATCTACATAGTACGGTTTATATTCAGGATATTGCTCAATTTTTTGTGAATCAACGTTATCAATCTCCCATCTATAATTTTCATCTTTTCCTAAGCTGGTATCGTATCTTCGCCAGAAATCTGCGTATGTAATCTTACTAGGTCCAGGAGTACCTGGTATAGATACGTTAGTCTCTAGTGACCTTCCTTCTATTATGGCCAAATCAAATTTAGCATTTGGATTTTCTTGGAAGTACGAATGAACCGCCATGAACTGTTGTTCTACTGTACATCCAGCCCTTGCTAAACAAGTTACACTGTGACCAAGGTCTTTGAAATAATCATACCATCTACCAGAATTCATTCTGTCTATTGGCCCATTCTCGGTTCTCTGACAAGTGGCTTCGGAATGACTTGTACCTACAATCAATATTCTTTTCATCTACAATATTTCTTTGCTAATATTCTAATTTTAACTGGATTGCTTTCAGCGTAGTCAATAATACTTCTCACTGTTGCCATTCTGCCATATTTTACTTGCGCATCACCAGCATCTTTACAATCTGTCCAGTCAGGAAAACTCACTTCCCATCCATACTTTATCGCTTGCTCTACTAATTTCATGCCGGCTTTATCGGCATCAGGCAACAGTATTATTCGCTTATGTAATGCATTTATAATATGTGCTTGGTCAGCATTACAGTTGTTACTGCCTATCGCTACACCATCAGTTATTATAGCATCAATCTCACCTTCAGTGACAATAACTATTTGCTTATTTTCTTGATTATCTAGTCCATAAACAAAGTTATGCGGAGGATTTCGTCTTGCGTACTTGGTTGCTCCTTCTGGAGGATTACCTATCCAACGAGCGGCATATCCGACTGGTACTCCTTTGTAAAAGAACGGTATAATAAACCGCTTATTCATAAGCGCCGGAACAGGACTAGGACTATACCAAAAATTATTGTTAGTCACATCAAATCCACGGTCTGTCAGGTATTCCGCCGCCGCAATAAATTCTTTTGTTACTTCTCCATCATATGAATAAAATGGCTGAGAGCCTGGTGGAAGTTGAATTTCTTTCCAATTTACCTGTATTCTTGATACTGTTATTTCTTTTCTTTTTGTTAATAGCTCTGCCAACTGGTCTTCTTTCATCAAGTCAAGTGTCAGTCTATTCACGTCGGTTTCATCGGCACCGAATGCTTTCAACAATCTTTTTAATTTATTAGTGACTCGGAATCCAGGTGCCCATCCTGTTTTGTATCCGCAGTTGAAACAATGATATGTTACTTCATTATCATTGATATGGAATCCACCACGGCCCTTTGTATCTGGTCTCTGTTGGCCATTTTGAATACACATGGGACAGTTGCCAGAAATCCAGCCACTGGGACTAGATTTCCAACTAACAGGTATGATTGATTTAACAAAGTCTGATATTAATGCCATGTGTGTATTTTACACACGAACTACTACTTTGTCAACCGTTCCGAACACAGTAACATCATCTGCTGGTTCAAATTTAGCACGAAGATATTTTAGATTTGAAGTTAAATTAAATGGCTCTATACCAGTAAAATTAACAAATTGGTAGTAGTATGTCATTTGTCCTAAATCCAAATCAAACCAATCAGCTTCTTCTGGTTGCTCGGCTGCTGTTCCTTGCATATAAAATTTACCCGTATAACCAGTAGCGTACACTCCAAATGTTATATTTCCAGCTCGCTTGCCATAGTAAGTAGGGCCTGCTATACGCTGTGAATATAGAAATCCATCATTATGAGGGTCATACCATTCAGATAATTCTTGTGTCGGGATAGGTTCTGCCCAACCCTCATTTGTAACTTCTATTGTGAAGTTGGGACGCATGTTCTGGTCAGTATACAGTGGCTGATTTAGGCCAAAACTATCAATGTAGCTAAGAACAAGACTATAGAATCCGTCATCTATATTTGCTGTATCACCTGAATAAATTATAACCTTACAACTACCCAAATCAGGGTCTATTGTGATAGCCTTTGTGGTATAAATTATGTTACCAGTTTCACGATTCACAAGATTAGCAACTACTTGTATGCCTTGTAGAAATATGGGCTTACGGTCTTGATTCTTTATAAAAAAGAAAATGGTATTGTCATAGTTACGAAATAACTTTAACGGGCGACCATTCATAGGTGCGTTAACTGTTGTGCCACGTGTACTAGTATATTGGGCTAGTCCAGCCGTTGTGCCATGGTCCTGAAGGGTATAAAGGTCACCGCTTTGTGCTATGCTATAACTTGTGTTGTAATTACTCATTGATTTAAAATCCTACGCTTATGATATATTTATACGGATTTGGTCATAAAAACGGCGACTAAATAGAAGTACGATGAATAACAAATACCAACAATTACTCAACGAATTTCCGTTCTTAACATTAATAGCATACGCTGGCAATGAATATCTTGGCATCATTCAAAACGTTGATAACCAAATAGCCAGCATGTATATGTATGAAAGACTTCGTTCAAAGGATGAAAAACGATTGTTTCTTCAATTAGGAGAAGAATGGTGGTGGGAAACTAATAGAAAACTACCCATCAATATTGCTCTACTGAATCGTTGGCCATTCCAACACGCATGTCAAAGTTTTAGTGTTAAACAGATGGAAGTTATAGCGGGGCCAGAAGTTAAACTACAAAATCAAATAACAAAAAGAATAAAACGGAGAAGTATTAGCCTTGTGAATAAGAATCTCTAACTAATATATTAAGTTGGAGAACAATTGCCATCGCATATGCAATCGCATGGGCATGTTTGAAATAATATGTACCATCCGTTGGCTTTGTCCACACATTCGCAAATACTGTATCCCAATCTTTGCCTAACAAATAACGCTTTGCTGGCCGAATGATTGCCAAAACAGCGGCTAGTTGCTCAACTGACCGAGGCCGCATCTGTTTCACAATATCATAATGATTGTGAATGTGAAATAAGTTTTCAACCACTTCTCTATGGTCTAATAACTCCCACATTGGCTCCATTGCCAACAACGAATCCAATTCCTCATCAGAATGCATGTTATTGTATATACTGACGTTTAATATGTCTAGCTTAAACAATCCTTTTTCTTCAGCCTGCTTGTAATCTATCGTACATAGCTTATTGAATGGATTAATCGGCACTTCATGGAAATATACACCGGTATTGTGTTTGCGAATACGACCACCATCATCAATCATCGCTGGTGTGTTGGGTATCAACTCCAGTAACTTGTCACGGTCTGCTACGTCAATGTCAATGTCTGTGTTTACTATCATGCCAAGTCTGCCTGTGCCAATACTGTTGTTACCCATTCAAAGTCTGGTTTATTAACGTTCATCTTACGTTGCCAGTAATCCGCATCAATGTAATCCGCTACAATACCTAGTTGCTCTTCATTAAATCTATCAATCAAATGCTGTGCTTTATCACTCGCAAACAACACCCATGGACTTAACTTACCACTACATATGTGAAACACCGCTCTGTTAGTATTCACACGGTCAAAGTAAGTATGCCAATCGTTGCCTGTTTCTTCACCCCATTCTGTCATAAACAATACAGTACGCTCAAATGCTCGGTCAACTGACTCAGACTTAAGACGATTTTTAATCCATGCGTTAAAATGTGTGTCTTTGTCCCATCTGTCAAGTTTTACTTGATTAGCCAGTAGATACTCAACATAACCGGAAACGTCATCAATCCCAAGGTCAATACAATAAGAACCGAATCTAATAAACGCAGCATAGTATTGGCTGTCAGCGAAATCTTCATATGTCTTTACCTTCTTGCTCGCTGTTCCTATCTTGTAGAATAGTTGATAAGCACGAAACCCAATACGAACATTGGGGTCATTCTTTTGCATGTGTCGCATTTTCTTAGGACACATATGAGTTGCTAATGTGCCTTCGCGCTTAAATGATTTCTTACAATATTCGCATTTATGCATTATTTGAGAATCTTCTTAATCTCTTTCTTATCTAGTCCAAAGTCAGCCAATGTATCTTCCAGTTCCTCTTTCGTGTGTCCTGAAATAAAGATAGCCAACTCATCATCATTCATATGCGGAAAGTTTTCCGAAAATATTTTTGTTAGTTTATTCTGCTGGACACCCTTTGGAGGTGCAATCCATTGGTGGAACATAGACTTGCCGAGTCCGACCACTTGCATAAGTTGAAACTGTAACTGAGGATGATGCCTAAGTGTGTTATAATGTACATTAACAAGCTCATTTGTCCACTCCAAATAATGTTCTTCAAAGTCAGTAATATCATGCTTAATAGAACTCACATATCGTTGCTGAGTCCATAGTGCCTTATTGTACTTAGTTTTGTCGTCATCGTCAAGCGAATCATACCATGTTCTATTCTTGGTATCAATCGCTCGCATTTCATTTTTAATACTTAATTGTGTCATGTTATTTACCTTTCAATACAATAGAGTCTAACACAATCTTTAATGAATCTCTACTTAAATCGTCATCAGGATGAAATTCATCTATCCAGTCTTTTTCATCTACACTGATATTCACTGCTGTCTCTACCAACGTTTTGTCTGTGTAACTTACACCATCACGGTCATACATCTCGCAACATTGTTTCCATAGTTCGGCTGGCATTACACCTAGCCATCCACGGAATACTCGTACATCTGCTCCTAATCTTGACAATAAACAATGTACTGCGACCAAATCACGAACACGAGTATGTCCAGAATTGTATATATGTTTTTCGTCCATATTAACATATGTATGTTTTTTGGAATTGTTTGCCAGATATTCTGTAGTATTAGATAAATGATTTTCAAATATATACATATTATCGTTATCTGACACTTCAGCCAAATCGTTGTCTATTGGCATAGATATTCTTCCCATGCCAGTGAATTGACTTACTATGATATAATTTTTAACGATAGGATATTTTATAAAGTGATTTAGTAACGATTTTATCTGTAGGTCTAAACTACCACCTCCTATTTGATACACAAAAAATTCATCATGATCTATCATTTGTTTCGCATGTGATGGCCATATGTCAGCCAAACTATCGCCGGTACATATTAATTGTTTCATTTACCAAATCTCATTCAAATCCAACACTTCGGGTATCTTATTCGCATCTTTTACCAACAATACACATGGCGGCTTAGGACCATCGTGCAATGGCACCGCTAACAAATGTCCAAACTTCAACTTGGGCGCATACCATTTAACATCATTATACACATTTACTATTGAAATATCAAGATAGTCCGGTGTGAATCCACTGATAGGATTCGTAGCAAATGCTGTGTAGCCACGGTCATTCAACGACATTAAACTCATCACTTCAGGCTCACCAATCTCTGGGTCACAAATAACAATGCTCCAATCCAATGGCACTTGAAGTGTGTATTTGCCTACTTTCAACACAGCCGCTGGCGCATAAAAACTCTCCAGAAACATAAGAGGAATAAAGAAATAATCCACATTCTTAGGATTACTATAATCTAATACAGAGAAGCGAAGGTCATCTACTACCTCTGGTATTTCATCAAGCTCGTATAGCTCATTTTCTACTGTCAAAATTCTCACAAATAATCTACCTTTGTTATTGTAAACGGATAACCGGCCTCTTTATAGAAACGCTTCCGTTCCGTTAAATGCTTTTTACTGTACTTTGCTGTACTTGCAATATCATAAATCTCTACGTGGTCTTTGTCACTCGCCTTACGAACACCACGACCGATGCTCTGAATCACTCGGACGAATGATTTACCCGGCTCAAGTAAGACAAGATTAAATATCCTAGGTATATTGATGCCAACAGCGGCAACGCCATAAGTAGCAACAAGTACGTTATTAGTACCTTCATTAATCTCATCATATCTGTCCTTTCGGTCTTTTGAATCACCATTCACAAACTGAGCATCGGGAATATTCTCAATCAATATCTCGCCTGCTTTGATTCGGTCTACCAACACCAGTGTATTACCACTAGCCGATATCTTTTTAATCATGCTCGCAATGTATTCCATACGAGTCTTATCAGTTGTTAGATAAGCCAACTCACTTTGATAGTTGTTGTACTCGCCTACTTCTTTCAACTGAATAATATTTACATGGCAATTTGATAGTACGCCCATGTCTTGTAGGTCTTTGGCTGCCAACTGATTGACTACTTCACCTAGACAAGCACGAAGACTTGCTTTCTCATGGTCTGCTTTTGGAATAGTACCTGTCAAGCCCCAACGAAGTGGGATATGCGCAAAGTCTTTTGTTAGTATTTCTTTTAGTACATCTGCCTTTGCTTGGTGACAATTGGCTACT
>Ga0209955_1000328_pt1 | contig 17471 bp, 18 predicted proteins | sample SalPonA_A_H2O_MG_FD_185716 | JGI IMG/M metagenome (GOLD analysis project Ga0209955, IMG submission 185716) | Water microbial communities from South San Francisco under conditions of wetland restoration - Salt Pond MetaG R2A_A_H2O_MG (SPAdes)... | ecosystem: Environmental > Aquatic > Non-marine... | reverse complement strand
ATATTTTAAATCTTGATATGAGCTTTTTTAATAAAAGGCATGGTGGTGAATTAATATCAAGAATAACAAATGATATCAATAGAATTCAAATGGCCGTATCAAATTATGTATCTGATATGATTAGAGAACTTCTAACAATAATTGGACTTGTTAGTGTTGCAATTTATCAAAGTGCTGAACTAGCTTTTTATGGCTTAGTTGTACTTCCATTAGCTTTGATTCCTTTATCAAAATTAGCTAAAAAAATGAAAAAAATATCATTTAGATCTCAAGAGTCTATTTCTGATATTACATCACATTTAAGTGAAACATTTAATAATGTGGAACTTATAAAAGCCAATTGCACAAATAACATAGAATTGAAAAGTTTTGAAGCTCATAACAAAAACTTTTTTACTGTGAATATGAAAGCTGTTAAAAACAATGCTTTAGTATCTCCTATTATGGAAATAATTGGTTCTTTAGGTTTTGCAGCTGTAATTATAGTTGGTGGAGCTCAAGTTATTAGTGGAGAATTAACAACTGGTTCATTTCTATCATTTACAACTGCCCTATTTTCTTTATATACACCTATTAAAAGATTAAGCTCATTATACAACCAACTTCAAGATGCAATTGCTGCTGATGTTAGAATTAAAAATATTTTCAATATTCAAGCTGAAATAAAAGATGGAGATAAAGAGTTTCCTAAAAATATCGATTCTGTTATTTTCAAAAATGTAGAATTAAAATATGGAGATTTTACAGCTTTAAAAAATATTAGTCTTGAAGCAAAAAAAGGTGAAAAATTTGCTTTAGTTGGTGACAGTGGTGGAGGTAAATCTTCACTTATAAATTTAATTGTAAGATTTTATGAAGCTAATAAAGGTGAAATACTTTTTAATGACTCAGAAATAAAAGATATAAACATCAAATCTTTAAGAGATAATATATCAATGGTAACTCAAAAAGTATATATTTTAAATGATACAGTTGCCGCAAATATTGCCTATGGAAATGAGTTCAACGAACAAAAAATTAGAGATGTTTTAAAGCAAGCCCATGCATTAGATTTTGTTGAAAACATGGAAAATGGAATTTATTCTATTCTTGATGAAGCAGGTAAAAATTTAAGTGGGGGACAAAGACAAAGAATTGCCATAGCAAGAGCATTATATAAGGACCCACAAATAATGATTTTAGATGAAGCTACCTCTGCATTAGATAATGAAAGTGAATCAATAATTACTCAAGTTATTGATGAAATTTCGAAAGAAAGAATAGTATTTATTATTGCCCATAGACTAAGTACTGTTAAATCAAGTGATAAAATCGCTGTGTTTAAAGATGGTAATATTGTGGATATTGCAGATGAAAAAACTCTTTTAGAAAGATGTGAAGAATACCAAAGACTTCATGAATTATCACATATTTAACAAAACAAAATATGTGATTTTCTCTCGTTAAAACTTATATTTATGGATACTTAGATAAAATATCTAAAATTTTAAAGGATATTCTTGATAAGTTACAATCTAATCAAAAAAGTACTGTTCAAATTTGAACCTGAAACAGCTCACAATATTTCAGAAGCTGGTTTAAAATCTTTACCATATCTATTTCCAATAAATAGCTATATGAAAAGTAAAAACTTTGTTGATGATGCAAAACTTACTCAAGAAATCTTTGATGTAAAGTTTTCAAACCCTGTAGGATTAGCTGCAGGATTTGATAAAAACTGTACAATGGTTAAGTCAATGCAAGCCTTAGGGTTTGGATTTACGGAAATTGGAACAATGACTCCAAGACCTCAAGATGGAAATCCTAAACCTAGAATGTTTAGATACCCTGAGGCTAAGTCAGTACAAAATGCTATGGGTTTCAATAACAAAGGTGCCCATGAAGTTTTAAAAAATTTAAAAGCAGTTTATCCGTATGAAATTCCTATTGGAGCTAATATTGGTAAAAATAAAACAACACCTGAAGATTTAGCTTTAGAAGATTATAAATCATTAATCAAAAAGTTTGAAGCTTCTTGCGATTATTTAGTAATTAATATTTCAAGTCCAAATACTCCAAATCTAAGAGATTTACAAAATGAAAAGTTTATTTCTGAGCTATTTACTATGGCAAATAGTCTTACAAATAAACCAATTTTATTAAAAATCGCTCCTGATATGGAACCAAAGATTGCAATTGACCTTTGTAATAGTGCTGTAAATGCTGGTGCTGCTGGTATTATTGCAACTAATACAACAATTGATTATAATTTAGTTCCAGGTTGTCAAGACTTTGGTGGATTAAGTGGTGCATGTTTAACTGAAAAATCATATAATCTATTTAAAGAACTTGCAAAAGAGTTATTTGGTAAAACAATATTAATCTCTGTAGGTGGAATTTCAAATGGAAAACAAGCCTATGATAGATTAAAAGCTGGTGCTTCATTAATTCAAGTTTATTCTGGATTAGTATTTGAAGGTCCTTCAATGGTAAGAAAAATCAATGAAGAGATTTTAGAATTAATGAAACAAGATGGATATATGCACATATCAGAAGTAATAGGTGCAGATTTAAAATAAAAATAAACAATTAGGGGATTGGAATGAAAAAAATTATATCACTTTATGTTTTTTCAATTTTCTTTTTATTTTCGGAGGTATTAATGAGTAGCAATGCTCTTCCAAAATATTATACAAAAACTTTAGCAAATGGATTGCAAATTGTTGCAATACCTATGAAAAATGACACAAACGTAGTTACTACAAATATTTTTTATAAAGTAGGAAGTAGAAATGAAGTTATGGGGAAAAGTGGAATAGCACACATGCTTGAGCACTTGAACTTTAAGTCAACAGAAAATCTTAATGCTGGTGAATTTGATGAAATTGTAAAAGGATTTGGTGGAGTTAATAATGCTTCAACATCTTTTGACTTTACAAAATACTATATTAAATCATCATCTAAAAACATGGATAAATCCTTAGAATTATTTGCAGAATTAATGCAAAACTTAACTCTAAAAGATGAAGAATTTCAACCAGAAAGAGATGTTGTAGCTGAAGAAAGAAGATGGAGAACTGATAATAATCCTATGGGATACTTACAGTATAGATTATTTAATAATACATATTTATATCATCCATACCACTGGACTCCAATTGGTTTTATGAGCGACATCCAAAATTGGACTATTGAAGATATTAGAGACTTCCACAGTACTTTTTATCAACCAAAAAATGCAATTATTGTAGTTGCTGGTGATATTGAAAAAGAAGAAGTTTTCGCTTCAAGTGAAAAATACTTTAAAGATATTGAAAATTCTAAGGAAATTCCTACTGTTCATATGGTAGAACCTCCACAAGATGGAGAAAGAAGAGCAGTAATTTACAAAGATTCACAAGTTGAAATGTTAGCTATGGCTTATCATATTCCTAATTTTGAACATGAAGATCAAGTTGCATTATCTGCTTTAAGTGAATTATTAAGTTCTGGTAAAAGTTCTATTTTACAAAAAGAGTTAGTAGATAATAAAAGACTTGCAAATCAAATTTATGCATATAATGTTGAATTAATTGATCCAGGTGTTTTTATGTTTGTAGCAATTGCAAACGAAGGTGTTGAAGCTAAAGATATTGAAAAAGAAATCAATAAAATCATCGAAAAAGTAAAAAAAGGTGATTTTAAAGAAAAAGAACTTGAAAAAATTAAAGTTAATACAAAAGCTGATTTTATTTTCTCATTAGAAAATTCTAGCAGTGTATCTTCACTTTATGGTTCATATTTTGTAAGGGGAAACACTACTCCATTATTTGAGTATGAAAATAATATTGAAAAACTAAAAAAAGAAGATTTAGTTCAAGCAGCTAAAAAATATTTAGTAAAAAGAAACTCTACTACTTTAATCTTAAAGAAAGAAGAGAAGTAAAAATGGATTACAAAGTTACTAAAACAAAGTTTGGTCAAAAACCAAACTTTGACTATCCAAAACCAATTTTTTATGAAGAATTAGGTGATGAAGGATTGAAAAAACTATTTAGTGATTTCTATGATATTGTCGTGGATAGTGATATTGGTAACTTTTTTCCTCAAGATGAAGAAGAACTTCAAAAAGTTAAAGAACACAATGTGAAGTTTTTTATTGAAGCTTGTGGTGGACCTAAATTATACAGTGAAGCTGTAGGACATTTTGATATGATGAAAACCCATGAACAATTTTCTATTACTGAAAAAGCAAGAAGAGAATGGTTAGGTTGTATGGAAGAAGTTCTAAGAAAAACAGATATTTCTAAAGAAGCCAAAGAAAGCTTTTGGGCTTTTTTAGAAACATTTTCAAAACACACTGTAAATGTTGACGAAAGACAAGATTTAGAAGATCTTGTAATTAATAAGGAAGGATAAATATATGGATATTATAACCGGTTCAATGACTGCATTGATAACTCCATTTAAAAATGGAAAAGTAGATCTTGAAAAATATGAGTCTTTAATAAAGAGACAAATTGATCAAGGTATTGATGTAGTAGTTCCAGTTGGTACAACAGGAGAAAGTGCAACACTTTCACATGATGAACATAAACAATGTATTGAAGTAGCTGTAAGTACTTGTAAAGGTACTAATGCAAAGGTAATTGCTGGAGCTGGTTCAAATGCAACTCATGAAGCTTGTGATATTGCAAAGCATGCACAAGATGTTGGTGCAGATGGAATTTTATCTGTAACTCCTTACTATAATAAACCAACTCAAGAAGGATTATATCAACACTATAAAGCTATTGCAAATTCTGTTGATATTCCTTTCATGCTTTATAATGTACCCGGAAGAACAGGTGTTGAACTAGAAACTGACACTATTGTTAGATTATATGACGATGTTAGTAATATTTATGCTATCAAAGAAGCAAGTGGTTCAATTAGTAAAATAATTGAATTACAATCTTTAAGAAATGATTTAGTAATTGTTTCAGGAGAAGATGCTATTGACTACCCTATTTTAACATGTGGTGGAAAAGGTATTATTTCTGTAACTGCTAACATTCTTCCAAACATGAAATCAAAGCTTGTTGAAGAGAGTTTAAATGGTAACTATGCAAATGCTAAAGCTATTAATGAAGAGTTATATGAATTAAATAATGTTCTATTCTGTGAAAGTAATCCTATTCCAATCAAAGCAGCAATGTATATAGCTGGATTATTAGACACTTTAGAGTTTAGACTTCCATTAACAGCTCCAAGTGCTGAAACTATGAAAAAACTTGAGGAAACTTTATTAAAATACGAGGTTATAAAATAATGAGTAATGAAATGCAAGGAAAAACATTAGTAATAACTGGTGGTACAAAAGGTATAGGAAAAGAGTGTGTTTATAAATTTGCAAGTAATGGTGTTGATGTAGCTTTTACATACAACTCAAATTCGCAAATTGCTGAAGATATTTGTAAAGATGTTGAAGAGAAATTTGGTGTTAAATGTAAATGTTATCCATATAACATTTTAGAGCCAGAAACAGCAAAAGATTTATTTGCTGAAATTGACAAAGATTTTGATAGAGTTGATTTCTTTATTTCAAATGCAATGATTTATGGAAGAGCAGTTGTAGGTGGATATGGTAAATTTATGAAACTTAAACCAAGAGGTTTAAATAATATTTATACAGCTACTGTAAATGCATTTGTATGTGGTGCGCAACAAGCTGCAAAAAGAATGCAAAAAGTTGGTGGAGGAGCTATTGTTTCACTTTCTTCAACTGGAAACTTAGTATATATTGAAAACTATTCAGGTCATGGTACAAATAAAGCTGCTGTTGAAGCTATGGTTAGATATGCAGCAACTGAATTAGGTGAAATGAATATCAGAGTAAATGCTGTTTCAGGTGGACCTATTGATACTGATGCTTTAAAAGCATTTACAAACTATGAAGAAGTAAAAGCAAAAACTGCTGAATATTCTCCATTAAATAGAATTGGTCAACCAGAAGATTTAGCACAATCTTGTTACTTCTTATGTACTAAAGATGCGTCTTGGATTACAGGTCACACTTTAATCGTAGATGGTGGAACAACTTTTAAATAATGAATAAATCTTTAAATCTACCAAACTCGTTAGCACTTTTTAGAATTTTATTAGCGCCATTAATGTTATGGTTTTTTATAGGAAGAGATAGTCATCTATTCTCTTCTTGGCATCCATCATGGTTTGATTATTTTGCAGGTTTAATATTTGTAATTGCATCAATCACTGATTTTTTTGATGGTTATATTGCTAGAAGCTGGGATCAAATGACAAAACTAGGAAGTATTCTTGATCCTTTGGCTGATAAAATGTTAATTTTAGCTGGATTCTTAGGTCTTATGGCTATAGATAGAGCATCTGTTTGGGCTGTTTTTTTAATACTTTCAAGGGAATTTTTTATTACAGGACTTAGAGTTGTTGCAGTTGGTGAAGGTAAAAGTGTAGCTTCAACTATGGCTGGAAAAATTAAAACTGTTGTACAAATGATTGCAATAGGATTTTTAATTATGAATTGGCCATTTGCAACTGCACTTTTATGGTTAGCTGTTGTATTAACACTATACTCAGGATACGAATATACTAGGGACTATTTTAAAATTTAATTTTAAGGATTAAAAATATGGGTGCAATAACATTTATACTAGTATTATCTTTTTTAGTTTTCTTCCATGAATTAGGACACTTTTTAGCTGCAAGATCTTTTGGAGTAAAAGTTCATGTTTTTTCAATAGGATTTGGTAAAAGACTTTTTGCCAAAGAATGGATGGGAACAACATGGCAATTTGCTTTAATTCCTTTGGGTGGTTATGTTCAAATGAAGGGTCAAAATGACTCTGACCCTTCACTAAAAGAAGAAGGAAATGACTCATATAACAACAAAAAGCCTTGGCAAAGAATAATAATTCTTTTTGCTGGTCCTTTTGCAAACTTTCTTTTAGCAGCTATTTTATATTTTGCAATTGCATTAGCAGGTGCGAGTGCATTAGCTCCTAAGGTTGGTAAAATAATTGAAAACTCTCCAGCACAAAAAGCTGGTATCATGGCAAATGATGAAATCATTAGAATAAATGATACAGATATTAGACAATGGGATGATATAGGTAAAACGATTGTATCAACTCCAGGAGCCTTAAAGTTTTATATCAAAAGAGATGGAAAACTTATTTCAAAAGTAATTAGACCTCAGGTTTCAGATACTCAAAATATTTTTAAAGAAAATATCAAAAAAAGAATGATAGGAATAGCACCAGCACCTGAAGTTATAAACCTAAATTTAAGTTTCACTGAATCTTTAGTTTATGCTTATGATAAAACTGTATTTGCCTCAACTCTTATTTTTCAAGGAGTTCAAAAACTTTTACAAGGAATAATTCCAAGTAGTGAAGTTGGTGGAGTTATTACAATTGGAAAAGTTATATCAGATGCTAGTGAATCTAGTATTATAGCTTTACTTGGAATTACAGCACTTATATCTGTAAACCTTGGAGTGCTAAACTTATTACCAATTCCTGCTTTAGATGGTGGACATATTATGTTCAATTTATATGAAATGATTTTTAGAAGAAAACCAAGTGATAGAGTTTTTGTTGCTCTTACAATAGCAGGATGGGTAATTTTAGCTTGCTTAATGATACTTGGATTATATAACGATATTAACAGAATTTTTTTAAATGGATAGATAAATGATAACAAAAGAACAAGCTACAAAAAATTTAGATACATTAATTACAAAAGTAGAAGCTGCAAGACTTAGAGTTTCTCATCATCATATTGTAAAAATTATTGGAATTAGTAAATACTCAACTAGTGAAGATGTTCAAGCTTTATATGAAGTTGGACAAAGAGCTTTTGGGGAAAATAAGGTACAAGACTTAAAAGAAAAAAGTACAACTTTAGATTCATATCCAATAGAATGGCATTTTGTAGGAAGATTACAAAAGAATAAAATCAACAATTTAATTGATTTAAATCCAATGTTAATGCACTCTTTAGATAGTTTAGATTTAGCACAAGAATTAGATAAAAAATTAAAAGCTAAAAACAAAACTATGTCATGTTTACTTCAAATTAATTCTGCACGTGAAGATAGTAAAGCAGGAGTTATGCCTGAAGTTGCTGTTGAGACATATAAAAATATACTTGAAAACTATCCTAATATTAAATTAAAAGGTGTGATGAGTATAGGTGCTCACAGTGAAGACAGAAATGAAATCAAAGCTTCATTTGATTTAACAAAGAAAATTTATGATGAACTTGAGCCTTTAGGAGCTAGATATTGTTCTATGGGTATGAGTAGTGACTTTGAACTTGCCATTGCATGTGGTTCAAATATGATCAGAGTTGGGTCTAGTTTATTTAAAAACTAAGCTATAATATATTCCATATTTATATTAGGAAATGAGAATTAAATATGGAAGAACATATAGATAAAATAGAGTTAGTCTATCTAAAAAAACAAGACCATCAAGATATTGTAAAACTCATGGAAGATGAATACAGATATCTTGATGATTCCACATGGACTCAAGAAGAGTTCTACTCACTTATTAACAAATTCCCAGAGGGTCAAGTCGCAATTAAAATCAACAATGAATTAGCAGGATTTGCACTTAGTATTATAGTTGATTATCACAAATTCGATGATGTACATAGCTACAAAGAAATTACAGGTAATTATACTTTTAAAACCCATGACATTAATGGAAATGTACTTTATGGTGTTGATGTTTTTATTCTTAAAAAATTTAGAGGTCTTAGACTTGGTAGAAGATTGTATGAATTTAGAAAAGAATTATGTGAAGAAAAAAATCTTGAAAGTATAATATTTGGCGGTAGAATTCCTAACTATTCAAAATATGCTGATGAAATTTCACCTAAAGAATATATTCAAAAAGTTAAATCAAGGGAAATTTATGACCCTGTTTTAAACTTTCAATTATCAAATGACTTTTATGTAAAAAGAGTAATAAAAAACTACCTTGAAGGTGATGTTGATTCAAAAGAGTATGCATGCTTATTAAAATGGGATAATATATACTATTCTAAACCTTCAAAAAAACCTATGAATGAAAAAACTGTAATAAGACTTGGTTTAATTCAATGGCAAGTAAGGCCTTATAAGAATATTGAAGAAGTATTAGAACAAGCTGAATATTTTGTAAATTCAGTTTCATCTTATAGAAGTGATTTTGCCCTATTCCCTGAATTCTTCAATGCTCCACTTATGGCTAAATATAATCATTTAAGTGAAGCAGATGCTATTAGAGAACTTGCAAAATACACACCACAATTCAAAGAGGAGTTTTCAAAACTTGCAATTTCTTATAATATAAATATTATTACAGGAAGTATGCCTGAACTTGTTGATGGAAGTTTACATAATGTTGGTTTTCTGTGTAAAAGAGATGGTACAGTTGAAAGATATGCAAAAATTCATGTTACTCCTGATGAAGAAAAAGTTTGGGGATTAAAGGGTTCAAATGAAATTAAAACTTTTGACACTGATTGTGGAAAAATTGGAATTTTAATTTGTTATGATTCTGAATTTCCTGAATTAAGTAGACTACTTGCTCAAGATGGAATGAATATATTATTTGTACCTTTTTTAACTGATACTCAAAATGGTTACTCAAGGGTTAGATTATGTGCGCAAGCAAGAGCTGTTGAAAATGAATGTTATGTTGCAATTGCAGGATGTGTTGGAAATCTACCAAAAGTAGCTAATATGGATATTCAATATGCACAATCAGCTGTATTTACACCTTGTGATTTTGCATTTCCTGCAAATGGAATTAAAGCGGAATCAACACCAAATACTGAAATGATATTAATTGCAGATATTGACTTAGAACTTTTAAAAGAACTGCATAGTTTTGGAAGTGTAAATAATCTAAAAGATAGAAGAACTGATATTTATGAAGTAATTAGAAAGTAAGAGTTCTTCTTACTTTCAGTAGTTTAATTTTACTTACTTTATTTTTGGAATTTTAATTATGAATTCAGCACCTTTATAGGTCTTACCTTCAATTTCTTTTTTAATATTTTTAACTTGGATAGAACCTTTTAAATTCTTTTCTATAATTCTCTTACAAATAAACAAACCGATACCTGTTCCTATTGATTTGTGCTTTGTAGTAAAATATGCTTCAAAAATATTATCTTTAATTTCAGATGATACACCACCTGCATTATCATAAATTTTTATTACATTGAATTTATCTTCAACTTCGTAATTTATAATAATCCTTCTTTCAGAGATATCTCTGTCTATTAACACATCTTTTGCATTATTAAAAATATTCAAAAATACTTGTGATAATTCAGATTTGTAAACTAACGAATCAAAACTTTTGTTTTTGACATCATCAAGATTATTCTCGATTTCAATAAAATTATCTTGATATGAAAATTCAACGATATTGATAGTATCTTGAACAATTTCTAAAATATTTAGTTTTTTTAACTCTTTATCTTCTTTAAAAAAGTCCCTAAAATCTTCTATTGTGTTTGATAAAAACTTTGTAAATGAAATTATTTTTAATAAAGATTCATTTACATCTTCAGTTTTTGCAATTCCCATTTGAATTTGAATACTTAATCCAGAAGCAGCTGAACTGATTGTAGATAATGGTTGTCTCCACTGATGGGCAATATTAGCTAACATCTCATTTACAGAATTAGTTTTAGTTTCAATGATAATTTCTTTATCTTCTTCTTTTACCTTTTGAACTTCAACTTCAATCATTTCGTCAATGTGACTTTCTAAGTCTTTCATTTGATGTTTTATATCTTTTAAATCTTTTTCTAGTTTCTTATCATGATGAACTACTTTAAAAAGCTCAGCATCTAAACAAACTAATAAATCATTAAATTTTGATTCATTTAATGATGAAAAATCTGTAATTTCTAAACGATTTAAAATATCAAGAAGCTTTTCATCTTTTATATTTTCCATAGTGTTATCCTATATGTGTTAGATTTAGTTACAAGCGTTTTTAAACTTCTTTAACTCATCTTCAATTGATGGAACTCTCATAAAATGTTCTCCAATTAAAAAGGCATCTGCTCCAATTGAACTTAAATTTTGAATAATCTCTGTATTACTAACTCCACTTTCTGCAACAATTATTTTTCCATTTGGAATAAGTGGAATTAATTTTTCACATAAAGTCATATCCATTTCCATTGTTTCTAGATTTCTATGGTTTATTCCAATAATACTTGCTCCACATTTAATAGCTTTTGTTAAATCCTCTTTATCATGAACTTCAACTAAAACTTCTAAACCTAAATGAATAGCATAATCATATAATTCTTTTAACTCTTTAGTTCCTAAAGATTTTGCAATAAGTAAAATGAAATCAGCTCCATAAACCAAAGCCTCAACTATTTGATATTTATCAACAATAAAATCTTTTCTTAATAGTGGAGTTGGTACATATCTTCTAATAGCTGTTAAGTACTCTAAATTTCCTTGAAAATAATGAGGTTCTGTTAAAACAGAAATTGCATTAGCTCCATTTGCGCTGTACTCTTGAGCAATAGCAATAGGATCAAAATCTTCTTTGATTACACCTTTACTAGGACTAGCTTTTTTAACCTCAGCTATAATTCTTACAGGTTCATCTTTTGTCGATGTTAAAAATGGTTTAACATCCCTTGGACTATATGGATTTGAAGACAAAGTTCTTCCTAATAAATCTAAAGGAAAATCTTTTTTTCTCTTCTCTAAATCTTGAATAGTTCTTTCGTTTATTTCATCTAATATCACTTATTACACTCCTTAATTTTTTCCCAATGGAATTTTATTTCTTTTTCTTCTTGCCCTATTTTATCAACAATACTTTTCATTATTTCAAATGCTCTATTACATTTATTTTGTTTATACAATCCCCATGCTAAAGTATCTAAAAAAGCTATATCTTCAGGCATTTTCACTAAAGCTTTTTTAACTAAATCAACACCTTCATTTATGTTAACATCATGATCAATTAGTAAATATGCTAAATAGTTTTGGTAAACAGCATTTTGATTTTTTTCTAAAACCTTTTCAAACTTTTTAATAACATTAGTTAAGATTTCATCTTTGTTTTTAGCTGTTTCATAATCATACATAGCTATTTGCGCTAGAAAACTTACATCTTTTGTATCTTCATATCCATCATATAGATATTCATAGGCACCTTCTAAGTCTCCAAGCTTTTTATAAAAACTTGTAATTATATCAATATTATCTTTTTCATGTTCTTTAAAAAAAGAAATTCCTTCTTTTGGATTTAGACTGTAAAAATAGCTAACCAATAATCTTTTACTTTTTTCAAAGAAAAACGGATTAGTTTCTTTATATTCAACATATAATTTTTTTAATAATTCTAAACCTTTTTTAAAATCTTTATTCTTTTCATACATCAATAAAAGTCTAATTGTAAGCTTTGAATTAAAATCTTCAAACACATGTTTTTCTAAAATCTCTTGTGCTTTAGCTTTTTTGTTTAAATGATTATCATAAATATTAACTAATCCTAATATTACATTTTCATCTTTATTTTCTAAATAAACTCTTTCTAAAATTTTTACAGCTTTTTCATACTCTTCATTTAAAGATAGAGCATAAGCATAAAGCTCCAATATTTTTATATTTTCAGTTTCATAGTTCTTTAATTTATCTATTATTAATTTTGTATCGTTAACTCTAGCACTCATTTGTAAATACTTAAACAAATACTCTTCACTAGGTTTCAACTCATAAAGCTTCTCATACATCTCTTTTGCATTTAATACTAAGCCTTGAGATTCATATTCTATAGCGAACAGTATATATTGTGTTTCATATAGTTTTACATCTTCAGGTGCAATAGTTTGTTCATTTGCAAAAAGATTAGCACTTAAAAGTGCTGATATTATAAATTTTTTATAGCCGGACACTCTTTAAATACCTCTTCTTTATTTTGTTTAAAATAATCCCAAAAAGGAAATGTTCTACATTGAATTGGTCTTGCTTCATATATAGAACAACATTTTTTCTCTAAATCAAAAAAAGCACATGCATAGTTATTTTTATCTAACTGTTTCTCTTTTATACTAAATTTATACCCTACTTTAAAAAGATACTTATTAGATAAATTTTCAATACTCATATTTAAATGATTTGCTAAAGTTTCAATCTCACTTTTATTTATCCAAATATAACCACTTTCACCAATACAACAATTTCCAGCACAAGTGTCACATCCACTTGGATCAAAACCAAAATCAAAACCTTCTTTTTTAACAATATTCATCTAGATCAACCTTAATACTATGAGTGGAACTCATCTTATATATATCATTTACTTTTTTACTAAACTCACTACCCTCAAACATAATTAAAGGTGGTAAAATCTTAGTTAAAGATTTTGAATTTTTTCTTGCGTAAATCATTACTAATGATGCATCTTTATTTTCATTTGGGTGAACAAATTGAATAGATTCTACATTAAACTTATTGTTCTCAAGACATTTAAGTAGTTCATTTAATTGTTTTGCATCATAACAAAAGAAAAATTTACCTTTTTGATTTAATACTTTATATACTTTACTAAAAAATTTATCAATTGGTAGTGAATCTTGGTATCTTGCTATATTTAAAATGCTATTTTCACTTTTTATTACATTATTATGATAAAAAGGAGGATTTGAAATACATATATCAAATTCTTTCTCAAATTCAATTTCCAAAAAAGAGCCTTCAAATAACTTATTTGTTATTTTATTATTATTAGAATTCAAATTTGTTAAGAATTGAAACACTTTTTGTATTTCACACTGATTTAATTGCAAATTAGGATTATCCCTTGAAACTAATAATCCTAAAATTCCACTACCACTTCCAATATCTAATAATTCACCTTTTATATTTTTAAACTTTTTCAAGTTGTTCATAATAAAAGAGTATAAAAAATGTGTATCACTATTATAGCAATAACCATTATTAGGCTGATATAGAAGCAAAGTATTCCTTTAAATTTTTATTATTGTATCTAAGTAAAGCATATAAAATCTTGAATTTACATTTCTATTTATGCCTTTGATTTTAAATAGCAATAGCATAGCAATTTAATCTTGTAGCAAAATGTAACAATCATTAAATTATAGCTGTAAATATTTAGTTTTAATTTTAAAAACTATTAAACATAGGCTATCATTTGACAATAATAATTGAGACATTCAAATATTGATATTGATAAAAAACAAGGGGAAATTATGTCAAATATGGAAGCACCAGCTAACACTCCTGTATGGACTAATGAAGCAAGATGTAAAGCATGTGATAAATGCGTATCTGTTTGTCCTGCAGGTGTACTTGCAATGAGACAAGATGTTCACTCAACTTTAGGTTCAATGATTACAGTTGTTCACCCTGAAGCATGTATTGGTTGTACAGATTGTGAATTAGCTTGCCCAGACTTTGCTATATATGTTGCTGATAGAAAAGAGTTTAAGTTTGCTAAACTTAGTGATGAAGCAAAAGAGAGAAAAGAAAAAGTTATTAAAAATAACTACAGAATACTAGACGAAGACGCTTAAGGAGAATTGATGGCTAGAGAACTAATATCTACAGGAAATGAATTAGCTGCAAAAGCAGCGCTAGACTCAGATTTAGAGTTTTTTGGTGGATACCCAATTACTCCTTCATCTGAAATTATGCACGTATTATCATCTGCATTACCAGCAAGAGGTAAAGCGTGTATTCAAATGGAAGACGAAATTTCAGGAATTTGTTCAGCATTAGGTGCTGCAATGTCTGGAGTTAGATCAATGACTGCATCATCAGGACCGGGTATTTCACTTAAAGCTGAAAACTTAGGTTTAGGATATATTGCAGAAGTTCCATTAGTTGTAATCAACGTAATGAGAGGTGGACCATCAACAGGTTTACCAACAAGAGTTGCACAAGGGGATTTACTACAAGCTAAAAACCCAACTCATGGTGATGTTAAATCTATTACTTTATGTCCAGGTAACTTATCTGAATGTTATACAGAAGTAGCAAGAGCATTTAACTTAGCTGATAGATTTATGCAACCAGTATTCGTTTTATTAGATGAAACTATTGGTCACATGAGTGGTAAAGCTTCTATTCCAGATTTAGAAGAAGTACAAGCTAGTAAAATTTCTAGAAAGAAATTTGAAGGTGATCCAAAAGATTATTTACCATACGGTGTTGAGCAAGATGAGCCTGCTGTATTAAATAAAATGTTTGAAGGGTATAGATACCACTTCACAGGATTACACCATGGACCATCAGGTCACCCAACTGAAGATGCTGATACTTGTGATGCTTTAATGAAAAGATTATTCAACAAAGTTGATGCTCACATGGATGAAGTTGAATCAAATGAAGAGTATATGTTAGAAGATGCTGATTTAATGATTATTGCATACGGTTCAGTTTCATTAGGTGTAACTGAAGCTATTAACAGATTAAGAGCTGAAGGAATTAAAGTTGGTATGTTTAGACCAAGAACAATTTGGCCAAGTCCTGCAAATAGAATTAATGAATTAATGCAAAAATTTGACAAAGTTTTAGTTACTGAATTAAATATGGGACAATTTGCAGATGAAGTTCAAAGAGTTTCTGGAAGAAATGACTTTGAAACATTATTTAAAGTAAATGGTAGACCACTGTCTCCACTAGAAATTATTGAAAAAGTAAAAGGAATTATATAATGGCTTTTAATTACGACGAATATTTAAGAACAAATAAAATGCCAACACTATGGTGTTGGGGATGTGGTGACGGAGTTATTCTAAAATCTGTAATTAGAGCTATCCAAAAAGTTGGTTGGAACATGGACGATGTTTGTGTTGTATCTGGAATTGGATGTTCTGGAAGATTTTCTTCTTACATTAACTGTAACACAGTACACACAACACACGGTAGAACTTTAGCATATGCTACTGGAATTAAATTAGCTAATCCAGATAAAAAAGTTATTGTTGTAGGTGGAGATGGTGATGGTCTTGCTATTGGTGGTAACCACACAATTCACGCATCAAGAAGAAATATTGATTTAAATTATATCATTATTAATAACTTCATTTATGGATTAACAAATTCTCAAACTTCTCCAACTACTCCTCAAGGTATGTGGACAGTAACAATGAGTAGAGGTAATATTGATCCTACATTTGATGCTTGTAAGTTAGTTGAAGCAGCTGGTGCATCATTTGTTGCTAGAGAAACAATGTTAGACCCTAAGAAACTTGAAAGAGTTTTAGTTAAAGGTTTCCAACATACAGGATTCTCATTTATTGAAGTATTCTCTAACTGTCACGTTAACTTAGGAAGAAAAAATAAAATGGCTACAGCTATGGCAAACTTAGAGTGGATTGATTCTATTTCTATTGCAAAAGCGAAATATGATAAATTAGAGCCAGAAGAGCAAGAAGGGAAATTCCCATTAGGTGTATTAAAACATGATGCAGATGCTCCTGAATATTGTACTTCATATGAAAAAGTAAAAGAAGCACACAAAAATAAAACACAAGTAGAATTATAAGGAGACATAATGGCAAGTAAAACATTGATGAGATTTACAGGTGTTGGTGGACAAGGTGTACTTCTTGCAGGTGCAATTTTTGCAGCTGCTAAAATCAACGATGGTGGATACGGTTTAAAAACTGCAACATATACATCTCAAGTAAGAGGTGGTCCAACAGTTGTTGATATTACATTACAAGATGAAGAAATTTTATATCCATATGCAAATGATGGTGAAATTGATTTCATGTTATCAGTTGCTAATGTTTCATACAACCAATTCAAAGGTGGAGTTAAACCAGGTGGTACAATTGTAATTGAACCAAACCTTGTTTCACCTACTGATGAAGATAGAAAAACTTGGAATATCGTTGAGATTCCAATCATTACTATTGCAAAAGAAGAAGTTGGAAATGTTATTACTCAATCTGTATTAGCCTTAGCAATTGCTAACTACTTTACAGATGAAGCTGTTCCTGCTGATGTATTAAGAGAAACTATGCTTTCTAAAGTACCTGCAAAAGTTCACGATATTAACAACAAAGCGTTTGATCTAGGATACAAATACGCTAAAGAATCTGACAATAGATAATAATTATAAGTAGCATTAGCTACTTATAATATCTTCTAACTTTTTAGAAATTTCTAAATTACAATTTTTTATACAACTTAGCACTAAGCTACACTCTTTTTTATAATTATCATCTACTTTTTCATTTTCTAATATTATAGTTCTAGATGCCAGTTCAATACTTTGAACTAAATATTCACTATTTAATAAAGCTTCAATTCTTTTATTAATGTTCTTATAACTTAATGTTTCAGATATCTCAGCTTCATTCGAACCAATCTTAGAGTAAATATCATCATAAGTTAAAGAAGATGAATTTAACACCTCATATAAAGCGCAACGAACTAAAATTTTATCTTTATCTTCATCTTTTGTATCGTTACGGCTTTT
>Ga0209955_1000325_pt1 | contig 17563 bp, 18 predicted proteins | sample SalPonA_A_H2O_MG_FD_185716 | JGI IMG/M metagenome (GOLD analysis project Ga0209955, IMG submission 185716) | Water microbial communities from South San Francisco under conditions of wetland restoration - Salt Pond MetaG R2A_A_H2O_MG (SPAdes)... | ecosystem: Environmental > Aquatic > Non-marine... | reverse complement strand
CCAGGCAAAAAGGGATAAAAAAAGCCGCTAAACTGAGCGACTTTTTTGGACTAAGGCCAGCGGCAATTAGATTTCTATCGGCGCGTAACTCACCTCTGGGCTTACATCGGCGGCGTAATCAACGCCAGCAACACCGAAACCGAAGAGTTTGAGGAACTCATCTTTGTAGAGCTGATAATCCGTCATTTCGAACAGATTCTCAGTAGTGATCTGCGGCCATAGGTCGCGACAGGCCTGCTGCACATCGTCCCGCAGCTCCCAGTCATCAAGACGGAAGCGGTTGCCTTCGTCCATCTGAACACTGTCGCCATAGAGGCCGGTGCGGAACAGACGATCAATCTGATCCTGACAGCCTTCATGCAGTCCCTGAGCACGCATGATTTTAAATACCATCGCAAGGTAAAGCGGCATCACAGGAATTGCTGATGACGCCTGAGTCACTACAGACTTAAGCACTGCAACATTCGCCTGACCGCCCTGCTGCTTCAACCGGGCATCAAGCTCGCCTGCAGCCCGATCCAAATCCTGTTTCGCCTTACCCAGAGCACCATGCCAGTAAATTGGCCAAGTGATATCCGTACCTATATAGCTGTACGCAACGGTCTTGCACCCCTCAGCAAGAACACCAGCATCAGCTAGAGAGTTGATCCACAACTCCCAATCCTGACCGCCCATAACTTTGACCGTTGCCTCAACCTCTTCAGGAGTCGCAGGTTCAACCTCAGCTTCAATGATCTGATCTTTGTTGGTGTCAATTGCCGTTGATCGGTAGGTCTCGCCGATTGGCTTGAGTACCGAGCGAATTAACTCACCGGAATCTGGCATCTTGCGTACAGGCGAGGCCAGCGAGTAGATCACAAGATCAATCTGACCGAGATCCTCTTTAATCAGATCAATGGTCTTCTGCTTAGCTTCGTTCGAGAATGCATCGCCATTGAGTGACTTAGAGTAGAGACCAGCCTCAGTTGCAATGGCATCGAAGCTGGCAGCGTTGTACCAACCTGCAGTACCGGTCTTGCGCTCAGTACCTGCTTTTTCGAAGAAAACACCAATGGTCGACGCTCCAGCGCCGAAGGCTGCGGTGATTCGCGAGCTCAGTCCGTAACCACTCGACGCGCCGATAACCAGCACTCGCTTAGGGCCATTCTCAATCTGACCCTGAGCCTGTGTCTTAGCGATCTGCTCACGCACATTGGCTTCACAGCCCGTTGGGTGAGTCGTTGTACAGATGAATCCGCGAATTTTTGGAGTGATGATCATAGTGGCTCTAACTAACCTGTTTACAAATTTAAGCGCTAAAGATACCCGATTTGCACAAATAGGAACAGTTGCCATTCTTTGCGAAGCGTAAGATGATGCCTTCAAGTTTTAAGGAGATAACAGATGGATCCACTACACGGCTACTACCTCGAAGACCTGGAAGTCGGCATGAGCGACAGCTTCGCCAAGACAATTTCAGAAGCAGATGTTTACGGCTTTGCCGGTATTTCCGGCGATACCAACCCGGTCCATATAAACGACGAGTATGCCAAGACCACGATGTTTGGCCAGCGCATCGCACACGGCATGCTCAGTGGCGCCCTGATATCGACCGTAGCTGGCACTAAGCTACCTGGACCTGGAGCGATCTACGTTGACCAGACACTCAAATTCAAAGCGCCGTTGTTTATCGGGCAAACTGCACGCGCTGAAATTGTTGTGACGGCGATTGATGAGCGCCGCAGACGCGTTAACTGTGACACCCATGTCTGGGTTGGCGACAAACAAATTGCCACAGGCACTGCGACCTTTATGGTCGACAAGCGTCCCGCATAAGCTCCACGCAGCTTACTAAGTAGCCTCATCGGCCTATCGATATAAGTCTATTTAACGAGGGTGGCGTTTGTGACACCCTCTTATCTTCTGTATGATGCCCGCCTTCAGTTATACCTGACCATAAAAATAAACTAGATACACCCCACACAGGTCTCTATTCACATGTACCAAACCAAAGTACTGGTTAGCGCTTGTCTAATCGGCGAGAAGGTTCGTCACGATGGCCGTGACAACCTCATCAAACACCCTTTTTTACACCAACTCCTGGAGAGCAACAGAGTTGTTTCGGCCTGCCCCGAAGTTCTTGGAGGCCTCCAAACCCCTCGCGCTCATGCCAGAATAGTTCAGCGTTTTCCACTAGAGATAATCACCACTGACCAGGAAGATGTCACGGACCAGTTTCTCATGGGCGCTGAAACAACCCTTGAGCTCGCCCAGCAACGCGGCTGTGTAGTAGCGTTGATGAAAGCGGGCAGCCCATCTTGCGGCAATAGTGCGGTACCTGGTGGTTCGTTCAGTGGTCTGTCGGTCGGCGGCGCTGGAGTTGCGGCGCAGGAGCTGATTCACAAAGGTATTCCGGTATTCAATGAACACCAGATCAACGAACTCGAAGCTTTCCTCGCACAAATAGAGGTGGATTCGGCAATCACAGCCTAATCGCTTTATCCTCGGGGCTAGCACTTGCGGCGCTAGCCCCATAAAATACGTTCTCTCTTTTATACGATCCAAATTCACGGGAAGCCTAAAGATGCGCGCGAGCCAATTCCTCATCGCCACAGTCAAAGAAACACCCGCCGATGCAGAGGTGATCAGCCATCAGCTGATGCTGCGCTCCGGCATGATCCGTAAGCTCGCCTCTGGCCTCTACACCTGGCTACCTATGGGCCTACGCACCCTCCGCAAAGTAGAGCGAATTGTACGCGAGGAGCTTGACGCTTCCGGTGCACAGGAGCTCTTGATGCCTGCTGTACAGCCTGCCGAGCTTTGGCAAGAGTCTGGCCGCTGGGAGCAATACGGACCTGAACTTCTGCGCCTGCATGACCGCCACAACCGTGAATTCTGTGTTGGACCGACTCACGAGGAGGTTATCACCGACCTAATTCGTCGTGAGATCAAGAGCTACAAGCAGCTGCCGGGTAACTACTACCAGATTCAGACGAAGTTCCGTGATGAGATTCGCCCACGCTTCGGTGTGATGCGCTCGCGCGAATTCATCATGAAAGATGGCTACTCCTTCCACATCGACTCTGAGTCTCTGCAGCAGACATACGATGTCTACTACGACACCTACTGCAAGATCTTCGACCGACTTGGCCTCGATTACCGTCCAGTAATCGCTGACAATGGATCGATCGGCGGAACTGGCTCACACGAATTCCATGTTCTAGCAGATTCAGGTGAAGATGATATCGCCTTCTCTGATAGCAGTGATTTTGCTGCCAACGTTGAGATGGCTGAAGCTGTTGCTCCTGCTGGCCCTGCAGCTCCGACGCAGGAGATGCACCTCGTCGATACACCCAATGCTAAAACCATTGCGGCACTCGTTGAGCAGCACAACCTACCGATCGAAAAGACTATCAAAACGCTATTCGTTCGCGCCTCAGATGAAGTTGAAGCGGATCTGGTTGCCCTACTTGTTCGCGGGGACCATCAACTCAACGAGATCAAAGCTGAGAAACAACCTGAAGTAGCCACTCCACTACAGATGGCTGAAGAGGAGGAGATCCGTGCGTTGGTTGGTGCAGGTCCTGGCTCATTGGGCCCCGTCGGCCTGACAGTACCGGTTATCGTTGATCGCGCTGTTGCTGCAGCTTCCGACTTCGGTGCCGGTGCTAACATCGATGGTAAGCACTACTTCGGCATCAACTGGGGACGCGATGTTGAGCTGGGTCGTGTTGCAGATATACGTAACGTCGTAGCTGGCGATCCGAGCCCGTGCGGAACGGGTACCTTGAATATCCGTCGCGGTATTGAAGTGGGCCACATCTTCCAGCTGGGTCTCAAGTACTCAGAGGCGATGAATGCGACTGTACTGGACGAGAACGGCAAAGCGGTGCCTATGATGATGGGCTGTTACGGTATCGGTATCACCCGCGTGGTCGCTGCTGCAATCGAGCAGAACTACGATGACCGCGGCATTATCTGGCCGGAATCACTGGCGCCTTTCACGATTGCGCTGGTGCCGCTGAATTACGATAAGTCCGAAGAGGTTCGCAACCTTGCGGATAAACTTTATGAAGAGCTGAAAGCACGTGGCGTTGATGTACTGCTGGATGACCGTAAAGAGCGTCCAGGGGTTAAGTTCGCGGACATGGAGCTGACTGGCATTCCACACCGTCTGGTAGTCTCAGACCGTGGTATTGCTGCTGGGAAGTTGGAGTACAAGGGTCGCCGTGACGCAGAGGCTTCGGAGATCGCTCTGGACGATGCAGTAAACCTTCTAATCGCTAAGCTCGCAAGCTAAGCCTAGAGACAGACCGGGGTCGGGCTTAACGCCTGACCTCGAACCCCTCGACTGGCTGAAACTCAACTTCTGCTGAAACAACCTCAGCAACGCTCGCCAGCTCTGGCCCCTTATTCAACCAAGCCTCGACTTGGCGAACGGCCGCCGCCTCACCGCTAAGCACCGCTTCAACCCGTCCATCGGGCAGATTCCTAACCCAACCATTAACACTGTAAGCCTCTGCCTGCTGACGGGTAAACTGGCGAAACCAGACACCCTGGACACGGCCACTAATCAGAAGATGAAGTGTTAGCTTCTGTTCCATGCAGTTCATCCGCCTGTAATAGCTGGGCCAAACTTAGATCAAACTGCTGACGCCGACCTTCGTTTAGCGCTTCAATACGTAATTTCAAACTTCGCTCCCAAGCGTTTGCCACCGAGCCAAGTTGCAGTTGCGTGGCGCTGAACAACTGATCAACCTCGAGCAAACTAACCTGACTAAGCTCACGCTTTAATAGCCAGTTACCCTCCTCATCTTTCGCCAGTAGTTCCAAAGGTTCAAGCTTCATCCAGAGTATCTGCAAAGAGGCCGCAGTCATTCCCTCCACCTGCCGCAGCAACGTTATAGGCTTTACGCTCTGCCCCTGGTGTTGAGCTTTTGAGAGCCGGGCAATCAAGCGAAGCGCTAGATGCAGATCCGAAGTTGGGCTCTGCTGCGATCCACTTGGAGCGCTTAGCAAACGCGACAGCGTTGCACCGGCTATGAAGATGCACCAACAGATAAAGATCCATACCAGAAATATAGGTACTGCAGCGAACGCGCCATAGATCAGTTTGTAGGTTGGAAATTGAGAAATGAAAAAAGCGAAACCGCGTTTCGAGAGTTCGAACATCAAGGCTGCCAGCACACCTGATACTAGCGCTGCCCGCCAAGGTACTGGAGCATGAGGCACTACCGCGTATATCAAAGCGAAGGCGGCGGCAGTGATTACCCAGGGGATAATCACCAGTAGATCTGCAGCTCCCGAGAGCAGGTCGAGCCGAGCAAGACTGTAAAGGTAGCTACTGAGCGCCAGCCCAACGCCGATAAGCAAAGGACCTAAAGTGACGACCGCCCAGTAAATGAGCAGCGAATTGAGAAATTTGCGACCGCTTTTTACCTGCCAAATTCGATTGAGAGCAGCTTCAATACTGCGCATCATCAACAACGCGGTGATAAATAGAAAGATAATACCTACCAGCGTTAGCGAACGCGCTTGAGCGGCAAACTGCGCCAGCGAAGATTGAATAGCAGTTCCGGTATCAGGCAGGAAATTAGAGAAGATCATATCTTCAAGCTGGGTGCCAAGCCCCTGAAACGAGGGCACCAACGCCAACATAGCGTAACTCAACGTCATTAACGGAACGAGCGAGAAGAGCGTGGTATAGGTGAGTGCAGCCGAGTGCAGAATGCCTTGCTCGGATATAAAGCGTCCCGGCAGAAGCATAAGTATTCGCGGCAAGCCACGCAGGAGTGCGACAGTTTCAGACAAGGAAAACTCCAACTAGTTCGATAAACCCTCAATCTATACAATAGTGCAAATATCTACCCTGTCAGGAATCGACATAGGAAATTGACGATGTCAGTAACTATTCTTCACAACCCTCGCTGCTCCAAATCTCGCCAGACACTCGCCCTACTACAAGAGCAGGGTGTGGAGCCTGAGGTGCGCGAATATCTCAAACAGCCGTTGAGCACCGCTGAACTGGAGCAACTGCTTAGCAAACTCGGTGTTGAAGCGAAGCTGCTGGTTCGCAATAAAGAGGAGGAGTTCAAAGCGACTGGACTCGATATCAAAACAGCCTCAGCGCAGGAGCTCATCGCGGCAATCGCTGAAACACCCAAATTGATGGAGCGCCCCGTCGTAATCACTGAGAAAGGGGCGCGAATCGGTCGGCCACCTGAGCAGGTACTGGAGGTCCTCTGATGTCAGCCTATGTGCTTGTGCTCTACACCAGCCGCCATGGCGATACAGCCAAGTTGGCGCGCCAGGTTGCGCAGGGCGTCGAGGAGTCTGGTATTGAAGCGCGCTTACGCACCCTGCCAGAGGGAGACTCGGTTGCCGGCGACACGGCCGACGATGGCACTCTATATTGCAGCATCGATGACCTTCGAGAGTGTGCCGGTCTGGCGCTTGGCAGCCCGACGCGTTTTGGTCACATGAGCAGTGCGATGCATCGCTTTCTCGAGCGCACCTCAAACCTGTGGATCAGCGGCGCACTTATTGATAAACCCGCATCTGTGTTTACCTCAACCAGCACACTCCATGGTGGTCAGGAGAGCACTCTACTTAGCATGATGCTACCTCTAATTCATCACGGCATGCTGATTAGCGGCATACCTTTCAGCGCTGAACCGCTGCACTCAGGTGAAGGCGGAGGATCCCCGTACGGCGCAGGTCATGTAGCGGGCGACAGTGGTGAAAATCCAATCAACCGCGATGAGCGCCAACTGGCGCGAATCCAGGGCAAACGTCTGGGGCGCTTAGCGCAACAGTTGGCAAAGAACTAAGGAGCCTCCAACTTGACTCTTCAATCAAAAGCCCTAATTTCAGGTCTGCTTACAAAACTGACCTTTTTTGGTTTGATTATCTTCTACACACTGAAATTCTTTCTGCTCGCCCCAGCCCCGCTTAGCGTTTGGGTATTTTATATGGTGTTGTTGGTTGGCTTCACTCCGGCGGTAATCAAAGGGACACCTCGCCCTCACGCTTGGCTCTGTTTTGTGCTGCTGATACCTTTTATCATCTCTATTTTGAATGCCAGCACACCCAAGCTCGCCATGCTTGGATGGATTGAAGCCTCGATTGTCTCTGCACTCTTCACTAGCGCTATGTTGTTTGCGCGCTGGCAGAGCCAATGGTTAAAAGCGGGCAAGCATGACTGAGCAGCAGCTCAAACGACTGCGCTCGGAGTTTCCGATACTCGCGACTCGAGTAGGACGAGAGTCACTTGTCTATCTGGATAACGCTGCAACCACACAGAAGCCGCGCACTGTCATTGACAGCCAGAGCAACTACTACCGCAGACAGAACGCCAATGTGCATCGGGCTGCACATGCATTAGCCGCGGAGGCGACCTCGGCCTACGAGGCGGCTCGCCAAAAAATTGCTCGCTGGCTTAATGTGCCAGCCAATACGCTGATCTGGACGCGCGGAGCAACAGAGTCGATCAATCTTGTGGCTCAGGCGTGGCTGGAACCGCGCTTAAAGGTCGATGACCGAATTCTGCTGTTGGTCTCGAACCACCACGCAAACATTCTCCCCTGGCAACAGATCGCTCGCCGGTGCGGTGCACATTTAGATGTAGTAGCGCTCCTGCCCGATGGCAATTTAGACATGGAGCAGTACCGCTCACTGCTGGCTCGACAACCTAAGATGGTTGCACTGAGCCATGTCTCCAATGCACTTGGAACTGTCTACCCCGTAAAAGAGATGATCGCTCAGGCCCAAGCTGCGGGTGCTTGGACGCTAGTCGATGGAGCGCAGGCGCTGCCCCACTTCGATATCGACCTAGCTGAGCTCAACTGCGACTTCTATCTATTTTCAGGCCATAAAACCTTTGCCCCTACCGGAATCGGGGTGCTCTACGGTCGTTATGAACTGCTCGAGCAGATGCAGCCTTGGCAGACGGGTGGCGAGATGATTGAGCATGTGAGTTTCAATGAAACACGGTTCGCCGCGCCACCGCTGCGCTTCGAAGCGGGCACCCCGAATATTGCCGGTGCAATTGGACTCGGAGCAGCCATCGACTATCTGAGTTCAATTGATCGGGTCGCTTTTGAGTCACACGAGCAGAGGCTACTGGCGCTCTGTGTTGATGGATTGAAGAGCATCGCTGACGTCAGCCTACTCCCATCAGGGCAACAGCAAGTGGCGTTGACAAGCTGCACATTCAAGCAACTGCAGGTTAATGATGTAGCGACCTACCTAGACAGCCGAGGCATTGCAGTTCGCGCCGGACACCACTGTGCCCAGCCGCTGATGCAGGCGCTAGGTATCGACTCCAGCCTGCGCATCTCTTTAGCCTTCTACAACACTCAGGCAGAGGTAGAGCGCCTGCTCGAAGCGCTCGACCAGTTTTGCAGCAATACCCAAGTTACGGTGAGAGGTAGCCAAGCGGAGCTACTCGAGCAGGTTTATAGCGCGAATGACTGGCAGTCGCGCTTTAGTGCGCTTATGGGGCTCGCCAGCAAGCTCAAGGCGGATCCCGCACTGCAGCAGGAGCAGTTTGAGGTGCAGGGGTGTGCTACCCGAACATGGATGGATTTGCAGCTATCAGACAGCGGCAGGTTGCAGCTGCGAACAGAGGCGCAATCACGCGTTATGAAGGGGCTACTCTATCTTATTGCTGATAGAGTCAATGGCCGCAAACCCAGTGAGATTGAGCCGGCGCGAATCAAGCAAGAGCTGATTGATCTCGGCTTTGCATCTCAACTTACGCAGACTCGCGGTAACGCACTAATGACGCTCTTCAACCATTTGGAACGTCTTCTTCCCAAAGGCTGATACAGCTTAGCTGTTAGTGAATCTGCTCTTCAGAGTGCGCCTTTCGCCACACAGCCCCGTCACTTTTTTTGTCTAGCAGATCCAGGAACTGCTCATGGCTCGCCAACTCATCGGCGTCAGCTGGGAGTACGCTCAGCTTAGCTGCAAGCTCAGCAGAGACACGACGAATGGGCTCACCATCAGAACCGTCCTCTTGGTCGCCCACAGAGAGCATTAAAGCGGTCTGCCCGCCGGTTAGCGCAAGATATACGTCTGCCAGGATCTCTGAGTCGAGCAGCGCCCCATGGAGTTCGCGATGGCTATTGTCGATATCGTACCGGCGACACAAAGCGTCCAGACTATTTTTCTGACCAGGGTGCTTTTTACGCGCTACTAGAAGACTGTCGGTAACTGTACAGATATCAGCAATACGCTCCTTGAATCCGTTGCGCGCCAGCTCAGCATCGAGGAAGCCGACGTCAAATGCCGCGTTGTGAATAATGAGCTCTGCGCCACGCACGAACTCAACGAACGCATGCATCACCTCTTTAAACTTCGGTTTATCGGCCAGAAATTCGTGCGTGATGCCGTGCACCTCCATCGCCTCCGCATCAATTTCATGATCGGGATTGATGTATTGATGATAGGTGTTGCCGGTAAGCTTACGCGCCACCATTTCGACACAGCCGATCTCAATAATATTGTGACCCGCATCAGCCTCCAGGCCCGTGGTCTCGGTATCCATTACTATTTGGCGTGCCACTCTTTATCGTCCTCTCGCCAGATTATCTTCAACGCCGCGGTTAGCCAGCTCATCCGCCTTTTCATTACCCGGGTCACCACTGTGACCTTTAACCCAACGCCAATCTATATCGTGGGTCGTACGCGCTTCATCGAGGCGTTTCCAGAGATCAGCATTTTTCACGGCTGAGCCCGAGGCGGTCTTCCACCCTTTACGCTTCCAGTTCGTCAGCCACTCGGTAATACCCTTACGTAGGTACTGAGAGTCAGTGTAAAGGTGGACAGTGGAGGGTCGGTTGAGCAACTCTAACGCGGAGATGGCAGCAAGTAGCTCCATGCGATTATTGGTGGTCTCTTTCTCACCACCCCAGATCTCTTTCTCGGCGCTGCCGTAGCGCAACACCGCTCCCCAACCGCCGGGTCCTGGATTTCCTTTGCAAGCGCCGTCGGTATAAATGGTTACTACTTTCAAGTTTGATTTCGCCTGATGCCCGATGTTCCTGCTTTGGATTCTATCACTTGCAGCCCACCAAGTAGACGCCTATTCCACTCCGGTCGTAGTGGCGTCATGCCAGCAACGTCCTTGCGTGCCGTCAGCACTACCAGGTTTCCGCTCTGCCCCGGAAGTAGGCGGACCAAGGCACCGAGCCAACGGAGGCGACGGCGCCAACGGGGGTTCTCTAAGGGGTACTCATATCCGCTGGAGTCGGTGGTGAGCGGCGAGAGCTGTAGCAGTCGAAACCAATCCGCCAAGCGTCCCGAAGCAAGCATCCGAGCGCTAAAAGGAGCTTGCTCACGCCCTTTGAATAGCGAGTGCAGCCCCATCAGGCTCATAGGGTTAAACGCAAGCAGAATCAGAGTACCGCCGGGGCGCAAAACACGGGCAGCCTCTCGTAAAACCTGATGCGGATCTGATGAGAACTCCAGCGCGTGATGCATAACCAAAATATCGATAACCGCAGATTGCACTGGTAGATCCTCAGGCCGAGCAATCAAGGTGTTCGACTCCATTCCCAGTTCAACCTGAGGTGCCAGCAAGACCCCATGCTTGGCACGGGCATGCTCACAAAACCAACGCCGCCCATCCAGGCTAACCTGAAGTAGGCGATTACCTTGCACCTCTGATAAGGCGCTACCGATTAAGGCGCGCTCCTGCTCCAGCATCTGCTGCCCCAAGGGGGAGTCATACCAGTGCTTAAGCTGGGAGATTAGATTTTTGTCGTACATATCCATCGGAATCACCAAACAGCTTTAACTCTTCACAACAACTAGTATTTAATATAGCAACGGTACGAACAAGCCCTGAGGAGTCAATCAGCCATGTTACATGCTCACCCAATTCCCGCTTTCGACGACAACTATATCTGGGCACTGCGCGGCCACACCCAAGAGAGCATCGTTGTAGTGGACCCTGGTGATGCAGATCCCGTTCTTAGTTACCTACGGGAGCACAATGCTAAGCTTGTGGGCATTCTAATTACGCACCACCACTGGGATCACACGGGTGGCGTCGAACAACTCAAAGCACAATTTGACGTGCCGGTGTATGGCCCTGCCAACAGCCCCTATGCTGGTATTACAGATCCGCTTGAGGATGGGAGCGAAATCGAGATACTCGATAACCGCCTTCAAATTAAAGCCGTACCTGGCCACACGCTTGATCACATCGCTTACCTTCAACCGGATCAAAAGCCGCAACTCTTCTCTGGAGACACACTGTTTATGGCGGGCTGTGGTCGACTTTTCGAAGGAACACCGCAACAGATGCAAGCTGCGATGGACTATTTTGCCTCGCTACCTGAGGAGACAGAGGTGTTTTGCACACATGAGTACTCAATCGCTAACCTACGGTTTGCTCAAGCGGTAGAACCTCGAAATCGAGAAATCATCCGCGCTTTGGAGTTCTGCACGGAGCGTCGTCAGGAAAAGCGCCCTACGCTGCCGAGCAGTATCGCTAGGGAGTTACTAATTAACCCTTATATGCGCACTCGCGAACCCGATGTGAAAGCTGCTGCGGAGCATCATGCGGGCCGAGCTCTCGCAAATGAGGTTGAGGTTTTGGCTGCCGTGCGTGAGTGGAAAAACCGGTTCTAAACTTTACACCCTGAGCCTCACTCAAGCTTTCCTTAATGTAAAATTAACAAATTTGACCTACCGAGGGATGAGACGTAAAATCTCGCCCAATTTTAGTCTCATTTGTCAGGTTTTACTTAATGTTACACAACGCGCGATTAGCAGTTATAGCGCTCATAGTCCTCGTAATCAGTGGCTGTCAGTCCGTGGCACCGCTGAAAACGGGCTCAAGCGTCGGTCAAGATGCGCCTGTTCGTTACGTTAAACGTGCAAAGGATAGTTCTGCTGAGACTCCGGTCAGATCGGTACTCCTCAAATTAGAGTTAGACAAAGCCGAGACAGACCTGTGGCAGCTAACCCGCGACAATATGGCGCTTCCCAGGGCAACGGATAACAAAACAGTTGCTGCCCGTATCAAATGGTACGCCAAGCACGACCGCTACCTAGACAAAACTATTGTTCGCGCCTCTGACTACTACCAATATATCTTACGTGAAGTACTAGCGCGCGGAATGCCAGCCGAGCTGGCGCTACTGCCAATTATTGAGAGTAGCTACGACCCGTTCGTAAAATCACCAGCGCGTGCGGCAGGTATATGGCAGTTTATCCCCTCAACGGGTGATCACTTCGGTCTGAAGCGTAACTGGTGGTATGACGGCCGCCGCGACGTGCTCGCCTCAACAAACGCAGCGTTAACCTACCTCGACTATTTGCATAGTTACTTCGACAATGACTGGCTCCTCGCATTAGCAGCCTATAACGCCGGCGAAGGTAACGTTCGCAGAGCGATAAAGAAGAATCGCAAGCTTGGTAAGCCCACCGACTTCTGGAGTTTAGACCTACCAAAAGAGACCCGTGCTTACGTACCCAAACTCTTGGCCATCTCCGAACTGTTCCGCAACCCCGAGAAATATGGGCTCTCTTTGACACCGCTCGCTGACGAAGCGCGCTTCGCAGTAGTTGAGACCGGCGGGCAGATCGATCTTGCGCGTGCTGCAGAGTTTGCTGGTGTGGATATTGAGGTTATCTATAAGTTCAACCCGGGTTACAGCCGATGGGCAACCGATCCAGAGGGTCCGCACCGCTTACTTGTGCCTGCTGACAAAGCGGGGCGTTTTGCCGACCAGCTTGCACAGATCGATGACTCCGAGCGCATGAGCTGGGCACGTTACGAAGTTAAACCGGGCGATACGCTGGGTGCTATCGCCAATCGTTTCAACACCAGCGTTGCCTCGGTTAAAAGCACTAACAAGCTTAAGGGGAGCACTATACGCATCGGTCAGTCGCTGCTGATACCTGCTGCCCTGGTTAGCGCCAGCGACTACGCACTGAGTGCTGATCAGCGCACCGAACAGCGACTCAGCCGCGCCGCGCCCAAGGGCAAAGCCAAGCAGATCCATAAGGTCGCTGCAGGTGATTCTCTTTGGACGCTCTCGCGCATACACGGTACCACCCCTAAACAGATCGCGCGTTGGAACGATATGGGCGTGGGTGAGACGCTGCGCATCGGTCAGCAGCTGGTAATCTACGTCGATAAGCAAGGCACCTCCTCAAACATCGCTGCTAACGCCTACAAAGTTCGGGCGGGTGATAGCTTGAGTCGAATTGCCGCGGCACATAGCGTGAGCGTTAGCGACCTGCTTGAGTGGAATGATCTAGATATCAACTCGACCCTGCGCCTAGGCCAGGAGATTGTTGTCTCGGCTGTTGCTGAATCGAGCTGATGGATAGCCTATCTATCGTAATAATTGTTGTTTCACTACTGCTCGCTTTTCTGTTTAAGTTCGTACTCCTTAAACGGATACGCGAGTGGATCGACCAAGACCTCTTGCGGTCTCTCTCGTCTGGCAATCCAGATCTGCTTCGAGAGCTCAATGAGTTAGATACCCAACTTAGAACCGAGGGCGTCTCACGCGCTGAGCGACATAAACAGCTAGAAGCCAAGGCGAATACACTCAACTAATTCGACAGAATCTGTTTTTTAACGTTTACTTATTAGATTGAGTATTTGCTCTCACAATAAGTTCGCGATAATTAAGGAGTCTTAGATGATGGTGCGCTGGCGTTACGGTCTCGCTTCCCTTTTGCTGGTCAGTTCTACGCTTCTTCATGCAGAGGTGCCCGAGTCACATGGCATCGCCATGCATGGAGATCTTAAGTACCCCGCTGACTTCGAACATTTCGATTACGCTAATCCTGACGCAACGAAGGGCGGCAGCTTTCGCCAAGCTGCCATCGGCACCTTTGATAGTTTCAACCCCTTCATTGTCAAAGGTACCTCCGCTGATGGTATCGGTCTCCTCTTCGACAGCCTAATGACCCGCTCCCTAGATGAGCCCTTCACTCAGTACGGACTGCTAGCCGAGACAATTCGTATGCCTGAGGATCGTACCTGGGTGGAGTTTGATCTGCGCAGGGAAGCAAAGTTCAGCGATGGTACTGCTGTAGAGGCTAAGGATGTCATTGAGACCTTCCGCCTTCTGCGTGAGGAGGGTAGCCCGTTCTACAAAGCCTACTACCGTGATATCAGCAGTATCACAGCGCTCAATGATGGCATGACTGTGCGATTTGAATTTGGCGATGATGAGAACCGCGAACTGCCCCTCATTGTCGGAGAGATCCCTATTATGAGCGCTGATTGGTGGTCTGAGCGTGACTTCCAAGCGCCTTCGCTAGACCCTATCCTCGGCTCTGGCCCCTACTTGGTCGAAAATATTGATGCGGGCCGCAGCATCACCTACAAACGCAACCCTGACTATTGGGCGGCCGACCTCCCGGTAAATCGCGGGCGTCACAACTTTGATCAGATGGTCTACGACTACTACCGTGATAGCACCGTAGCGCTTGAGGCATTCAAAGCGGGGCAATACGATTTCCGTGAGGAGAACTCCTCTAAAAACTGGGCCACAGGCTACACGGGGCCCGCATTCGATGATGGGCGTGTTGTGCGCGAACTTGTTGACGACGCCAACCCGGCGGGCATGCAAGCGTTCGTTATGAACACCCGCAGAGCGAAGTTTGCGGACGCTCGCGTACGCCAAGCAATTACACTCGGCTTCGATTTTGAGTGGACCAATGCCAACCTCTTCTATGATGCTTACACTCGTAGCCACAGCTTCTTCTCTAACTCTGAGATGGCTGCCACCGAGCTACCGAGTGCGAAGGAGCTAGAGATACTCGAGCCTCTACGTGGACAGATTCCTGATGAGGTCTTTACCCAAGTTTACCGTGCCCCAACCACTAAGGGAGACGGTCGCAACCGCACGGAGCTGCGTGAGGCGCTTAAGCTACTGCGCGATGCTGGCTGGAACCTGGATGCCGGCACGTTGAAGAACGCAGACGGTGAGGCGTTCAAGTTTGAGATACTTCTAGTGCAGAAGGACTTCGAGCGCGTTGTCGCGCCCTTCATCCAGAATCTCGAAAAGCTGGGTATGGAGGTGAGCATCCGTATCGTCGATGTCTCGCAGTACATCAACCGCCTGCGTGAAACTGATTTTGACATGATTGTTGGTAGCTTCGGTCAATCAAGCTCGCCCGGTAACGAACAGCGTGAGTTTTGGGGATCTGAGGCGGCCGACCAACCTGGAAGTCGCAACCTAATTGGGATTAAGGATCCAGCGATCGATCAACTCGTTGAATTGCTGATACAAGCGCCCGATCGGGAGCAGTTGGTGCTGCGCGCCCGAGCACTAGATCGTGTGCTGCAGTGGAACCACTTTGTGGTGCCGCAGTTCCATATAGCCTCGCACCGCATCGCCTACTGGAACAAGTTTGGCTTCCCTGAGGAACGGCCAACCTACGCTCTTGGCTTGGACACCTGGTGGGCTAAATAGACCCTAAGGATTAAACATGGCCGCCTACATTGCTCGGCGTCTGCTACTCATTATACCGACCCTGTTCGGCATACTGTTGCTGAACTTTATGATTATCCAGTTGGCCCCAGGCGGGCCTGTGGAGCAGGCACTGGCGCATATGCAGGGTATCGCTGTCGATGCAACCAGCCGTATCGGCTCCGGCGAACGTTCAGATATCAGTGCAGACGCCAGCTCCGGTAGTGATAGCAAATACCGGGGCGCGCAAGGCATGGATCCAGCGCTCGTAGCTGAAATCGAGCAGCTTTATGGCTTCGATAAACCCGCTCACGAGCGTTTTCTTAAGATGGTGACTGACTACCTAAGTTTCGACTTCGGCCGCAGCTTTTTCAGTGATAAACCCGTTGTCGACCTGATTATCGAGAAGATGCCGGTCTCTATATCTCTTGGCCTTTGGACAACTCTGATCACCTACTTGGTGTCGATACCCCTGGGTATTCGTAAGGCAGTAAAAGATGGTACTCCGTTTGATGTCTGGACCTCGTCATTTATTATCGTTGGCTATGCGATCCCTAACTTCCTCTTCGCTATACTTCTAATTGTCCTATTTGCTGGCGGCACCTACCTTGAGTGGTTCCCACTGCGCGGGCTTACATCACCGGGCTGGGAGGAGATGAGCCTATTTGAGAAGATCGGCGACTACTTCTGGCACTTGGCACTGCCGATACTCGCGTCTGTCATATCGAGCTTCGCGACATTGACCATGCTGACCAAGAATGCATTCCTTGATGAGATCCACAAGCAGTATGTTCTAACTGCACGCGCAAAAGGGCTTAAGATGAGTGATGTGCTCTATGGGCATGTGTTCCGTAACGCCATGCTGCTTATCATCGCTGGTATGCCCGCGGCCCTGATCGGTATTTTCTTCACCGGTTCCATGCTAATTGAGGTTATCTTCTCACTCGATGGCCTCGGCCTACTCGGCTACGAAGCGGTTATCAATCGTGATTATCCGGTGATTTTTGGAACACTCTATATCTTTACGCTAGTCGGACTTCTCCTCAAACTGGTCTCTGACGTCACCTATACGCTAGTTGATCCGCGTATCGACTTTGAGAGTAGAGATCTATAGCCATGGCCATGACCCCTCTACAACGTCGTCGTTGGAATAACTTTCGCGCCAATAGTCGAGCCTGGTGGTCACTTTGGCTTTTTAGTCTACTCTTCATTCTCTCGCTATTCGCCGAGATCATTGCCAACGATAAGCCCCTGCTCATCACCACGCCTGAGCGCAATTACTACCCACTATGGAGTGAATACACGGAACTTGATTTCGGTGGCGATTTCGATGCCCGCGTCGATTACCGCGATCCCTATATTATCGAGCTTATTGAGGAGCAGGAGGGATCGCTCTATTGGCCATTGATTCCCTTCAGCTACGACACAATTAATTTCGACCTCGACCAACCCGCCCCTTCGCCTCCAACGGCTGTCAATTGGCTCGGTACTGACGATCAAGGGCGTGATGTTGTCGCCCGCCTTATCTATGGCTTTCGTATATCGGTGCTTTTTGCTCTCGTTCTGACTCTCGCCAGTTCGGTGATTGGTATCGTTGCCGGCGCGATGCAAGGCTATTACGGTGGGCGGCTCGATCTGTTGATGCAGCGCTTTATAGAGATCTGGTCTGGGCTTCCCGTACTATTCCTGCTGATTATTCTGGCGAGTCTGGTTGAACCCAACTTCTGGTGGCTGCTGGGTATTATGTTGCTCTTCTCCTGGATGAACTTGGTTGACGTGGTACGTGCTGAGTTTTTGCGTGCTCGTAACCTAGAGTATGTGCGCGCCGCACGCGCGCTCGGACAGCCGAACAGGGTCATCATGTTTCGTCATGTACTGCCCAATGCGATGGTAGCTACGCTAACGTTTATGCCGTTTATCTTTAATGGATCGCTAGTCACACTTACAGCTCTCGATTTCCTCGGATTTGGCCTTCCACCGGGCTCACCCTCTCTAGGCGAACTGGTAGCACAAGGCAAAGAGAATCTACATGCACCTTGGTTGGGAATTAGCGCCTTTCTGTCACTCTCCGTTATGCTGACACTGTTGATATTCATAGGCGAAGGGGTACGCGACGCCTTCGATCCGAGGAAATC
>Ga0209955_1000321_pt1 | contig 17714 bp, 2 predicted proteins | sample SalPonA_A_H2O_MG_FD_185716 | JGI IMG/M metagenome (GOLD analysis project Ga0209955, IMG submission 185716) | Water microbial communities from South San Francisco under conditions of wetland restoration - Salt Pond MetaG R2A_A_H2O_MG (SPAdes)... | ecosystem: Environmental > Aquatic > Non-marine... | reverse complement strand
ATACTGTAATAGCATCTGTTTCTGATAGTTCACTTGCGCTTGAGTTTACAACTAAATTAAAGTTCTGGCCTACGTTTTTATTAACAATGGTAAATCCGTTATCAATAATCAAACGTGTATCACTATCAGGACCAATTGAAATACCTGCGCTTGTTCTTACATCTAAACTGCCGTTTAATACTCCACTTTCGTCATTTTTAAGTAAGCGGCTTTCTGGAACAATTTGCCCTGTTCCGCTTTTTAAGTTCAAAGCATTAGAAGCAGTACCACGGAATATAAATGAGTCTGGAGCAACTAAATTAATACCTTTAAATATTCTGCCTGCTGGGTTTTCGCTTGTAATCAATCCTTGGATTAAGTTAGTAGGCAGTGGGTTAGGTGCAAATTCTTCTCCAGAAATTACTAACTGAAGCGCATTTTTTACATATAACTCTAATACAGTTTTAGCATTTAGACTTGTATCAAATACTGTTCTTACTACAAAACCACTCTGTCCTTGTAATTGACTATATGCTGGGCCAATTAGTGTCCATTCTGATCCGTCAAATAAGTAAAACTGTTTATTTACTGTACTGAACCAAGTATCACCTGGTATCGGGCCGCTTGGTTGATTTTCGCTAATAAACGAACCTGCTGCACTTTGGAATGCTTCACCGTCGAATATTTTTAATTTGTTTTCACTAGTATCGTACCAAAGCTGCCCTCTGAGCGGAGCAATTGGTTCATTTGGATTAGCAAAGTTTTCTAATATTTTAATAAAGTTCTCATTTAGAAACTCGCCATACCCTGTGTAGTTTCTTCCAACAAGGGCAAGATCTGTTGTGCTTGTATCTAATATGCCGTCAATTAAGTCTGTTAAAACTGAACCGTCTGTTTTGTTTAATGTATATGCCATTTGCCCTTGTCCTTATGCATTATCTGCGAATATAATGTAATTAACTGTTAGATACGGAGGCATAATGTCTATCGGAGCACCTAGACTTTCGCCTTCTACTGTTCTATAGTTACCATTACCGTCTGTGCCGCCATCTTTAATATCACCTGCACTTGGTACACCTGCCGTAGTCGCTGCACCTTGTGCAATATTAAGTCCTATTACTTCAGCCCCTAAATCTTCATCATCAGGTGTATCAAGAATACCATAGAACTGCTGTCCTTCCGATGACTTCAAATCGTGATCGTGTGCCGGTAAGTTTGCTTTGTAGATGTCTTTAGTTTCCGAACCTTGGTATTGGCCTACAATATCTGCGGCAGAATTTGTAACTATACCTGCAGGAATGCCTCCCATGTTATCTGCACCTAACGGGAATCTACCTCTAAAATCTGGAAGTGCAAAGTGTGTAGCACTCGATGCTCCTGGAAGTAGTGCAGGTATCCTTTGTGGATCCAGGAATTGGTGGCCTATTGTTAGCCATAAATCAAATGCTTCTGATTTTTGTATAATTCTTCCGTCACATATTAACCAACCTGCCGGTACGTTAATTCCTGCAAACTGCACAATCATACCTACTGGGTTTTTAGGAATATTCTTGAGCAAGTTTGCTTGAGTAATTTTGTATAATCCTGCGTCACCTGTTGTTCGGTTAATTAGTATTTCGTCGCCGTTTTCAGGTTCAGTTATATTATCCTTGGCTGCAATAAATTCGTTCGATAGTGTAGTTCGGAATGTTTTAGTAAGTTCTCCCGATCCGTCAAATGTTATCGAGTCTGCACTAACATCACCTACCATTTCAAACTTAGTTTTGTTAGTAAGTTTTGATGCACTTGATGCTGAACCTTCTATAGTACCTTGTACAGATCCTTGTAAGTTACCTATAAACGTAGTTGCAGTAACAGTATCGAAACCGCTTATATTTGGAACTACTAGTGCTTCTGGATTAGTAGTAATGTCACCGTCAACTTGTACGCCACCTTTAACAGTTGCGCCGCTGCCTACTTTAAGATGAAGTGCAACACTTGCGCCGCCTGATGTTACTAAACTTCCGTCAGTTAAATTATCGTCAAACGTATTATCAGCATCTTCAGTGCCTATAATATTAATCTTTTCGCTAGCTTGTATAACTCCAGTAACATCTAATGAAGTTTGCGGGTCTTCGTTGTTAATGCCTACGTTTCCGTCACTTTTAGCACGAATTGCAGTATTATACGCACTGCCCGATTTTACTTTTAAATCTAAACTTGCACCAGTAAATGTACTTTTGATAACAGCACGTTCACCTGATGCTTCTAATGCTAACTGGCCGCTTTCACCAACTTGTACACCATTGTTAGTTTTAATGCGCAGTAGATTAGTAGAAGTAGAAATAGTATCGCCTCTTAGGAAGTTACTTGCATCAATTGGGTTTGGTGAGCCAGTAACAACAAGTGCTTCAGCTGCTGCGGCTGTACCGTTATACTTTAAAGTGCCGTCATTAAAAGCAAATGAACTTAAATTAAATCCCGGTTTCAGTGTTGTGAATCCTGGAATGGTAATTTTAGGTTCGAACTGTCTAGTTGTTAATATAGCTGCTGGACGGTCTTCAACGTCAATACTTAATATAGTGTATAGAACGTTGTCTGTGCCTAATATTTGTTCTGCTCTTGCGCCTGTTGCAAGTCCTTGGCTAAACTCTGGTCCTACAAGAATCCAGCTAGCACCGTTATTCAAGTACAACTGCTGATTATCTGTATCAACCCAAAGGTCACCTTTAACAGAGTTAGAAATTTCAGGAACAGTATCGCCACGTTTTAGGCCGCCTGCAGCAACCCAGTTAGTACCATCATATACTTTAAGCTGGTCAACACCAATAGTATTATCGTACCAAGTTTGACCTTCTACAGGATTGCTTGGCGGATTGTTTGCTGCAAAGTTTTCTAGCAAGTGTAGAAAGTTTTCACCAATTGCTGTGCCGTATGCTGTTGCTTGTTTACCAGGAAACTGAAGACTGGTATCTGTTGTGTTAATTTCTCTATCTTCAATTAATAGAGAACCTTTGTTAATTTCGTCAGTGAAACGTATAGTATATGGCATTATACATTACCTCCACTCAAACTTTGTACTCGTACAGTGTAGTCAATTTGGATAAGTCTATTAAGTGACTTTTGTACAGGGTGGAATATAACGTGTGTGATCAAACGTCCTGTGCCTGTGCCATCTGGACCGGCAGCTCTAAGACCAATTTCGTCAAATACATAACGTGCATCTTGATCAGTGGCAGTGTCAAATGCATCTTGGCCGCTTGGTTCACCGTAGTCTAACAAACAAGTAACAAGAATATCTGTATAGTTAGTACCACTTATGTGTCTAGTTTCAATCTTATTACGTGTTGGATCTGTGTTGTTTGCATTGCGATCATCTACAACTTTTATAAATGTTTGGTTGTAAAGTCCTGCATTAGTACCTGTGCTGTTTGGTGTTAGGTACGTGATAATACCTGTCGGGTCTACGTTAGTACCGCCATTACCAAAGCACATTTCTGCTATAGGGCCTTGGCCTGCATTGCCAAGACTCTCTGCTAATGCTATACTCATATTTTCATAGTGTATAGCATTTTTCTTATCTACGAAGATTTCACCTGTTTCCGGGTTATGGATTTTGATGTAACCTTGTACGTATACGCCACTGTTTTCGTTAATCATGTTTTCAGTTCCATTCCTATACTGTATTTATTCAGGTAGCTCACTTACACTTTGACGTAAGAAATTACCAATATCGTTTTGTGCATCTTTGAGCGGAGTACCTGGCTCAGTCCAAAGTCTACCTTGTTTTCTAACTATAGTTATTCTGTTTCCTTCACTTGCAGGATTTGTTAATACAACTTCTGCTGTAGCAATTGTTCCGTTGCTGTTGTATGTGTATTCAACAGTAAAGTCTGCAGGGTGTGTTACATCACCTTCTGGGCTATCAATAGCTAGTGTAGGATCAAATACTTCGATTGGAGTTTTACTCATTCTAGTGCCTGCAACGAATAACTCAAACTCATTAACGCCTGCTACTGGAATCCAATCTAGTGCAAATCTAGTCTGTCCTTCTGTTGCATCGATGTTTGTAGTAATTACCTCATCTGCATAAGGAATATTTTTATCTGGGCCTTGTGCTTCGATAGTTGTTCCTGCAGGGTAATTTACTCCTACACCTGTACCTAATGTACCGCGGCGTAATTGACGTAACGTGTTACCGTCTTTAACAAAGTATTCGATACGCTCACCATCAATGAATATAATACCCGGTTTGTTAGATCTACGATCCGGATTAGGTAGTAGACTTGCATCTTCTACTTCAATACGCAAATCGTAGTTGTTTAGATCTTGTGCAAGTACAATTCCTTGTGCATTGTCGACACGTTTGTAGTGCGTTCTGTTTAGAATGTCTTTAAACTGTCTAAATGCAATTCTCGGAGAGCTTAAAGGAGCTGCAAAGTGTAACACATCAACAGTTACGTCTTTTGCAGGAGCATCTTTTAAGTGTACAATTCTCTTGTCTAGGCTTAGATCGTAATCAACTGTTGGCATTAGCCATTCGCCGTCTACCATTACCCAAACATATTGTACGCCTACTGCCGGAGTAGCAAGTTCAATCTTACCACCTTTGATACTGTGATATCTTGAAAACTCGTTAGTACCTTGTGTTAGGCTGCTTCTAATAACCATGTCATATGTGTAACGCTCTAAACCAGTTACATCGTGGTTAGTAAATGAGTAAACATTAATTACTGCATCTTGTGCAGGCTCGCTGCCAACATTAAATGTTACAGTGGCACCGTCTATTTGGTAGTCGCCAGTATTTGTTAAGAATATTTCTAATTCGTCACCTGCAACTACTACACCCGGATCAAGTACAACACTCGAGTTTCCTACGTTAACACGGTATTCACTGCCCTGTGCTAGCAACTCTCCGTTTACATACACTTCTAAGAATGCAGTTTGTATAGTAGAATCTGGTACTTGGAATTTTTCAAGTGCATATTCCACTCTTAAAGGATCTTCTACAATGTACTGGATGTTGTATCCTGGACTTTGTACTTTACCGTCTACTTCGACAATAGTGTAGTATTGTGCAGGTTGTCTCACCGCCGGAGCAACTGCTAGATCAAAACTGACAGTGCTGCCATCTGCTACAAACGTATCTTTCATTACTTTACTGTAATTTTGCTGATCGTCGTTTGCATAGATTTCGTAATCGAGTACTGTGCCTGCTGGCGGATCGCCTGCTGCAAATTCAAATACAACAAAACCGTTTTCGTCTTCTGTTGGAATTACAGTACCTTTCTCAGGTGTAACACCGTCAACTGTATATACGAACTGTAAGTTTTTAGTCCATTGAACTTTAGTTGATAGTATAGGACTAGAGCCATCAGCAACAATGCTGTTAATATCAAGAATGTTTTGGCCGTTTTTACCAATACTTAGTATTGTTAAACGTTGGCCTGCTGCCGGAGCACTATTAAATATTAGTGTTTGCTCTGTTCTATCAATAGTATATTCACTAGCAGCTAGGACAGTGTTTGCTAGTTTAACAATCACTGCATCATCGCTGTTAGGGAACAAACCTAGATCAAATTCTGCTGTAACACCATCTGTAATATAGTTTTGATTGTAAACTTCACCTTGTCCTTGGCCAATTCGTTCGTACACTTTAATGTCTACAGAATCCATTACTTGTCCAGGAACTAGTTCTTCTGGTCCTCCGCTAGTTACAGGAGTAACAAACAAATCACCGTCTACAACTATATCTTCTGCATTTACACCACTAGCGTTACCGTATGTTAAGTTGCCGCCTTCAAGTAAAGTGTCGAAGCTATCACCGTCTGGTAAGAAGCTACCGTCCGACGTAACTTTTCGAATTATAATTCTGTCACCGTCTTCAGTAGGAACTTCTGTTAAATCAACTGTTGTTGTAACACCGTCACCTATAATACTAGATGTAATAGCATTTGGGTTAATAGGTGTTGTGCTGTAATTTGGATCATCTACTCTTACACCATTACGGTATATGTTGTAAACAACACCGTCTTCTAGCGGCTCGTCTAGATCAACAACAGCAGTAGTACCGTCTGCTACGAACAATATATCTTCAAATGTGTTGTCGTATGTATCCCACGGTTCTGCGTACCATCCATCTGTATCCCAACCTGCAGGACCTTCAAAATCAAAACTGCGTACTTCTACGCCGCCGTAATCTACGCCCTTCATTAGCTGTCCTAGATCAATACCAGGCATGCCAGCAGTTGGTTTGTAGAATTCTCTAATACGATCTGCACTTTGTAGCATTGCAGGATCTTTGCTGTACTCTACAACAATTTGTGCATCTAGTGCCGGCGGATTAACAAACTCAATTTGACCTAAGTATCTATCGTAGCTAGCACTTGTGTCTTTGATATTAGTGTATGTAAATTTGCTGCGAAGTTGTTTTTCGCCATCTACAAATACTGATACACGGTTTGTTTTAATTTCCATTGGCCAGTTTAGCGTAAACTTAACTGTTTGTGCTGTTCCAGTAAATGTTTGTGTTTCTGGAAGGCTTAGGATAAAGTATTCGCCACTAACTCTGTCAAACTTAGTAATAACTTTGATGCTCTTAGCAAGCGAGTTACCTATGATTGCTGTTAGTTTTGCTTCTTCGCCTCCATCTTCAACTGAACCTACTAGACGTACTGTAGGAGCACTTAGATATCCGCTACCTGGATTAGTAACTTCAACTCTTACAACACTTCCGCGGCCGATGTATGCTCGAGCAGTTGCGCCGCTTCCGCCGCCGCCTTCAATAAACACTACTGGTGGATTCTTGTATTTAGAACCAGGAGTAGCAATTGCGATATCAGTAACTTCAAACCCAACTGTGTCTAACCAGTTTTTATCTGGATATTCATCAAATCTTGGTTCTAATCCTACTAAACTGCTGTCAATTACTTTCATTTCACTGGTTGTAATTTTGCCAGTTGTAGTGTCGTAGTATGGAGGAACATCAAAGTCTGATGTTAATGTATTTGTGTTTTCAATTCTTTCGTATGCACTCAAGTATTCACGTACATTTGTCTTGTAAGGTTTAACTTCTTCAATGTAATCATTGTAGCTAGGCAAGTTGTCGTTTTGGTACGTAATCTTCTGCTCTAGTTCGCCTACATTGTGTTTTGCTTTTACAAAACTTGTTTTGAATACCCAGTCTACATTAAACTGCTCACTTAGTACATAACGTACACTAGCAAAGAATAATTCGTTGTATGCTTGTGCAAGTGTATCAACAAACAAGTCTTCTTTTAGTGCTTCTAGTATATTTCGTGTTTCTGCAACAGGCTCCGAATCATAGAACTTGCTGTCAAACGCAAATGCATCAAAGCCTACACTGCTTACTGCAACATCGTACAGTCTTGAACTTAATTTTATAGTACCGTTTTGTCTGCCAATTGTTTCGTAGTCTTCAGTGTAATCTCTTGATCCTGTGTCTGCTACTTTTCTAAGAAGTAACCAACCGCCTGAACCAATAGTTTGTATCTTAACAACGTCACCGATGCTATCGTTAATTGACGGCAACTGGTAACTAAAGTCTACTGAGTAATCAATTGTTGTAAATTGATTGTAACCTTCTGCATACCAGTCTGTGTAGTTCCAGTACAATGTAGTGTTGAAACTTTGTACACGTTTTCTATCCCACTTTCTTAATATTTCGTTCCATTCGTAGATTGCCCAGCGACCGTCTACACTTGAATCGTTTCGAACTAGGACACTTAGTCTACGTACAACTACTTGTGTAGTCGCTTCATAGTTTGTACCACCAGATAAGATGTCAACTTTAGAAACTTGGCCTAAATTGTTAATAGTTAAATCAAGTTCTAAACCTGTGCCTGATCCAATTACAGTGTAGCTAGGACCTCGACGTCTTGCGCTTTCTCCAAGAACATATGTAGGATCAACATAACTACGTCCTTTGTTAGTAATAGTGGCTTTAACTACTGTACCGTTTCGAATATCTAGTCTAATTTTTGCAGGTTCTGCTTTAACAGTACCAACAAACCCTAGGTCTTCGATAGTATCAACTGCATAATCGTATGTAAATGTAGTTGCTAACGGAGCAGGTTCTTGGCTGTTTAGTCTGTCAAAGTCAAACTCGTCAACCATAATGTTTTGTGATAGAACAATGTTTGCTCTTTCAATTGTTTGTTTTAGAGCTTCTTGTCTATTAACAAACCAGCTTTGACGCGGCATAAACAAGTTACCGTACTTCTGTCTAGGCGACAATGCTGGATCAGGAACTTGACGACCTTGTCCATCATAACCTACTAAACTATCAATCCACTTGCGAGTAACATCAGCTTTTGGTTGGCTTGTTTCTAAGCCTTCGCTGATAATTTGATACTCGCTGTGAACGTTTTGTTCTTGCGTATCTTGTGTGTAGTATGCTACGTTTAATGCAACATCAGTATCAGCAATTTGACTCTTACAGTTAAACAGTGCAAATCTACGGTTGCTTAGTAGTGCAGCAAATTTGTATCCTTGTCCTTGTGGATCTCTAATAAGATTTGCAACATCGCCTGCACTAATGCTTCTTCCGTCAACATCAGGAATAGTAAACTTGTTTTTAACCCAGAAATAGTATTTTGTACTAAATGACTGACTTACTGGATCAAACACTAGTTTCTGTGAATATGCATCGTCACTGTAACGAGATGTACCGCTGATACCTTTTGCATAACCTTCTGGAGTATCTGCAACTGCGTCCCATTCGCTAGGAATAAGATTACTTTCTACCCATTCGTAAACATCAACACTGTAACCTGGAACAATTTTATTCCAACGGTTTGTTTGCATTATTGCATCGCCACTGTATGCATTTTTAAATCTGCTGGTGCTTAAATCCCACCATAGTTTACCAACATACTCTTCTTCCCAGTTGTTGTATTCGCTAAACTGTCTTGCAAGAAGTGCATTATTGTAACGTGCAGGGTCGTAGTAACTTTTGAATGTAATTTCTTGCTCTGCTGGACCTGCAACTTTGCCTTGTTGTACGTCGATGTAATCTAAGTAGTCAACTAATTGATTAGTTTTAACATTGTACAAGAACGCTTGTTTGATTTTCTTAAGGTCAACAACGTCAACGCTTGAGCGTAATACTTCCCAACTGTATTGTCCTCGTGGCATGCTGTAATTAATTACTGCACCTTTAACACCATTTTCTTTGATTAATCTAGGTGTTCCAACATAAACTTCGTTGCCATTTACAATTACTAGGTCACCAAATATAGCATCTGTTACACTTGGGTGTTCTAGTTCTTCTGCAATTAAGTAATCACCGTCTATTTCTTGATAAAGTGTAATGCTGCCGCTGTCAGTAGACTGTTTACTAAATGTAGTAAAGTCTCTGTCAAGTGTAGTAGCATCGCCATCCATTGTTGTTTTAATTGTTATATCGCCGTTGAAGCTCGATACTGCAATCCACTTATCAGTGATACTAACTTGTGTTCCAAATTTTTCAAACTTTTCTTTTCTTGGAGAGTGTATAGTTTGATTCAATTCAAACTGCGGAATAACAGCATTGTTCATTTTGTAAACAAATACTCTTCCGTTGTCTGTACCGTCTGTGTCGTTGCCTGGATCTCCAATAACTAGGGTCTTACCATCTTTAGACATGTCGATGCTAGATGCCCAACCAGTATCACTTGCAGGAGCAACAATAGTCTGGCTCCATACATAGCGTCCTTCTTGGTTTAGTCTGTAAACTACAACTTTGTTATCTGCATCAATATCTGTTGATGTTTTAATAGACGTTGCAAACACATGTCCACGTTCTGCTACTGCAATATCTAGAGAGAAAGTTTCAAGTGTATCTACTGCATTAAACAATTCGTCATTGTAAATGTTTGCATCAATAGGAACATAGTGACTGTTTGCAACTTCAGAAGTTACAAGAGACCACTTCAAACTATTGCTCGGTAATACACCTGTATTAAATGTTAATGACTTAAACAGTTTATTGTTGTACAATACTATTTCGTTTAAGCGGTAAGCATTTTCATTTTTGTATTCACCTCTATAATTAGGATCAATATCTAGAACGTAGTTGATAACATTATCATTTTCGTCTAGACCTGCTTTTACAAAGTGTACTTTGCTCTGTGTACCTATATAAATTCTATACTCAGTTCCATCTTGAGTAATATCAACTGTTTTACCTACGTTAATGTCAGCACCCGGAATTGTATAAGAATTTATAAGTTGCCATGTGTCGCCTAAACGTCTGTATATTGTGTACACACCTTTAGCGCCTGTATGCTGAGTAAAGCCAGATTCAACAACAGGGATATTATAAATTAAATTCCAATCTCTGTTTGTTGTTGCTGGTAGACTTGCAGGCAAGTCTCTACCTGTTTCGTCAAAGTTTTCTTGATATATCCAGTATTCTTTGTTTACATACGCAAATGTATTCAAATCTCTAAATTCTGGCTGCTCGCCGTATGAGTTAGCATTTGCAGGGAATGTAAACGCACCTGCAGGATAAACCGGCAACCCGTACTGATCAAATGACTGAGGAGCACTTTCTTGGAATACTGCTAGTTTACCTACATTGTCAACATTGTTAGCTAAACTAATTTTACGTATTTGACCCATTGTGCGTTTGTTTAGCAGTCCGTTTTCAAGAGTCTGTAATTGTATATTGTCAAGTAATGTAAAGTCTCTGTGACGATTGTTAATATTACCTGATACATTTTTAACGTATACTCTTGCATCTGCAATATTACGTTTAATGTAGTACACAACTTCTGCTGTTGCACCTGTTAGTGCATCTTCAATAATATCGCCAATTGCAGGTTCGTAGAAGTCACCTAAATCAGTGTCTGGGTCAGAAGCAATGTCAATATCAGCGCCGCGCTGAGTATTAGTTTGTGTAAAGTCTATGTAACCATCCCAGAAATCTCTAATTCTATGAGCGCCTGGGAAGCCGTCTGCTGGTTCAACGTTAATGCGAGCAGGATCTATGCCAGTTAGTTCAGTATTGACCGGATCAGCGTCATCGTCGATCCATATATTAACATAACTGTCAATACCTACTTTAACTTCTGCAGATTGTGGCAAGCGAACTAACCAACGACTGTCACGTATTTCACGAACTGAACCAAAGTACGAGTCACCAAAGTGACTCAACGTTGTTATAAATCCAAGTTCGTTGTCGTTTCCAAATGCTCTGTTTTCACTATCAGCAGCAACTTCGTCTAAACTTGTAAAGAAGTAATTTGGATTATTTCTTCTGTATGTGCCGTCATCTTCTAATACAAAAATGTCTTGATACACTAGCCCATATCCAGGATATGCATAATCTATAGTATCTGTAAATTCGTCACTTGTTTGATAGAAGTGATCAGTATTAATGTACCACCAACCGTCTGCGTCTGGAGATGTATTATAATGAGGTATTGTGTAGTTACCGACTAGTTGATCGTTTCTAAACAATTCACCATCTTTTAAGAAATCACCATTTACATTAATAATGTAAAGTACCATGCTGAAGTCTTTCTTAAAGACTTTGTATACAGTTCCTAGGCCTGTAGTAGTAGTAACTACATCACCTACAACTGGCGGGTTTGCATAACCTGTTAAGAGTAACACTTGGTCAATCTTTTGAATAATTTCGTGCTCGCCGTTGATAAAGTCTGCATTTGGTGCAATTCGACGATCATTAACGTCTGTATTAGTTAAATATGTCGGAGTTGGTTCTCTATTTGCAGTATTAATTCTATCTGGGAACGGTTGAACAGGTGTTTCACTATCAGCAGTTCTATTAAAGTTAGTGTATAGATTCCATTTTAAGAACAGTTTATCACCTGGCTTAGTTGCACGGTACTGATCAATTGGAGCTTTTACTAGCATGTGATCAGTTACTTCATTTGCTAGGTACGGAGATCCTTGTAGTAGAAGGTTTAGTTGGCTACTGTCGTTGTTCTTTTCAAGGAACGCATAACTGTCAAATGTTGTAAATGATACTGTTTCATTTTCAGCAGGTACTTCACGTACTGCTCTCCAATAATTTTCTGAATACTTAACAATCGAGTTTTCTTCGTATGTTATTAGTTTGCTGTATTCGCCTAGGTAATTTGTTCGAATGTCTGTTGCTTCAGGAGAGCCTACAACAAGAATGTTTCCATCCTCACTCATTGCAACACTAGTACCAAAACTTTCAAAGTCTAGATTAGGTTCGATAGTTTCACCTGGAGTAAATTCTGTACTAATACTCGGACGACTAAATGCAGAAACACTGCCGTTTCCGCTAGTAGGATTGCCTACTACTAATCGAGTATTTGCTCTATTAACAGCAATACTTGATCCAAATTGTACACTGTTGTCTACAGATGCTATTACAGGATTTATTATTTCGTTGTAATCAACAAAACTTCTTGATTTCTGTAAGGTTTTCCAATTAGTTTCGTCAACACCGTCGATCCAAACACGCTGGTTGTCTAACAAGTTGCCTGTTAACGAATCATTAGCAGTTTCAACTGGAGATAAATTTTCATTTGTTTTAGCTCTTACACTTCTTAACAATGCAATATAACCGTTGATTGTTTCATCTTCTGCTGTTGCATTTAAAGATTGTTCTTCAGGTACAAGAACTGAAAGTTTATTATTCTGAATATCTACAATTTCAAAGAAACCTTGGTTTTCAATTTCTACATTGCTTAAACCAATAATGTCATTAACACTAAAGTCAATTGCAGATTTGTTTAGATAGAAAAATGCTCCAGGAGTGTCGCTGCCTGTAAAGCTATCTGCACTTTCGGCAAATGTTTCTATTTTAGTTACTCGGTAATCAGTAGTAACTAATTGTAACACATCCCAGTCTTGATTTCTACCAGTTACCCATATGTAATCTTCAGGTCCAATTGCATTTATGTCTTTACCTAATAGATCATATTTGTCATCAACACGGTATGCAACATCTTCATCTAACACATAGCCTGCAGAACGAGTATCGCTTTGCGGGTTTAATGTAACAGGGAACGGTGCATGGTCGTAGTCTTTAGGAGCAGAATATACATCGCCTCTTTTAATTTTATATGTTAGGTCTACGTCATTAGGCGGAATACTGTCAACTAGCTCAATAGGTTGCGGATCTAGTTTTAGTTGTTTCTCGTCAATGATGTATTCTACTTCTTCGAAGTTATCTGTAGCACCGTAACGTCCTAGTCTAACAGCCCATTCTTCGTAGAATTCTAAGCTGTCTTTGTCTGCACTACTTAATGCATCGAACAATTTAGTAAGTGCATTTGCAGTACCTTTGTCTTGTAACATGCCTTGATAGAACTTAAACTGACTTACTTCGTCATTAATAATGTTCTGTAGGTATTGACGCTTTTGGTATCCTATTAAGTGCTGTGCATGTTTCTGTTGTTCTACATCAAAGTTGTCGCTGTCTAAGTCGTAGAAATCTGCAAACTGATTGATTCTGTAATCAAAGTTTGGATACATTTTAGATTCTGGACGTTCGTCTAGACGTTCCCAGTCAGAACTATTAAAGCGTTCTACACCAGTTAAGTTACCTAGTGCAACATAGTAGAATTCTTTATATTTTACAAGACTGCCGATGCCGTAGTCTTTCCACTGCTCCCAGTCAGTTACTTCTGCACTATCGTATACAAATCCAGGAATGTGTAGTCCGCCTGACCAGTTGTCTGAACGGTAACCTGTAACTTTAATACGTTCTTGACGGTATCCTGCTTCTGGATCATATATGTAATCGTTGAATACTGTTTTGTTATCAAGCAATACAACATGTTCTTTTTGAACTAGTGGTAAACGTACTGCATACACACCGTCTGCTGTATTCTTAGTTTTTAATCCGAAGGTATTTTCACTATCTCTAGCAATGCTGCTAAACGAACGTTCTAGTTTTTTACCGTCTGCTTTTAGAAGACTGTAATCGTAGAAGTTGTCAAATATGTTGTCAACAACAGCAAAGTCTCTTGAGAAACGTAATTCTTCTGCGCCCGGGCTTAGTGCAATTGCACTGCCTGCTGCCCAGTTTTGTGTAGTCCAGAACAAGAATTCTTTTACTGAGAAATTCCAATCTTCTACAAGACCGGTTTCTTCATTGAAGTATTCAAATTCAATGCCTTGACTTTCTAGGTACTCTTGGTATCCTAACATAAAGTCAACTACACCTTGTACTGAACGTATTAATGTTCCGTACGGTAACGTGCTAACACGGTTGGTAAATGATCTACGTAATACAGCATCACGGCCGCCTACTTGTGGTAGAGTAGCTAGTTTTGCAAAGTTGTCTGCTGCAAAGTCTGTAGAGCTTACATGACTGTTTGAAACTCTGTAGTATACTCCGTTATACCTTACATTTTGTCCTTTAACGTATTGCTTACGCTCACTCCATTCAACAAATGATTCTGATACGCCGCCTACATTAATAACAGGATCGTTAGATTTAACTACCGGTTCAAAGTATTTAAATTCACTAACTTGTTTGTCGTAACCTTTAATAATAAACCCACTTGCTGCTTTTTCAATAATAACGCCACTAAAGCTAACAGTTTCGATAGGGGCACTTGTGTTTAGGAAAATTTGATAGTTTTCTTCAGGTACAAATACGTTACCTTCGTTTAGTGGAGTTCTTGAATCAAGTATAAGTTTAAATTTAGCTTTCTCAGTAAATCCTCCAACTTTCATTGCAAGTTGATTGTTAATAGATTTAATGTTAGACTGATATGTTTCGTAACTTGCAGTTGTGCTACTTGCTAGGTAATTGTAAACATAGTTTACAAGACCACTAGTAATAACACGCTGGTCGTCTTGTATTGTATTAGGGAATACAAGATCTTTTAGTCTTAATATTGTGTTTGTTTCTGTGTAAACAAGGTTACCTACAGCATTTCTTGCCATTCTGCTCAAGTCAAAGCCTACGCCTATAATCTTAGTAGGCTGGTTTAGTACCCATGCAGTAATTAATGCAAATGGATATTCTGAGCTTTTGCGCCATGCTGTTTCTACAGGAGTTTCGTCACCGTATTTAAATTCTTCTCTTGTAAGGCTTTGAATAAATCCTTGTGCATAGTTGCTTTCTAGTGGCGAAAGTATCTGTCCTTGGTCGTTTACAGGGATGTGGTTTAATAGTCCAGGTCTAGCATACTTTTTGTTTCTGCGAACAGGTACGCCTGGCTCACGAATAACGCCTTGCTCTAGATCTTCCCAAAGAACAATGTTAGCACTTGTGTAAGGAGCAGGACCGTATTCGTCTTCCCACCAACTTGGTTTAACAGTAAATCCTAGCATTTCCCAAGGATGTGTATGTGGGCGGTCAGTGTCGTATGCTTGACGGTATACAGCTCTCCACCATCCAGGTAGCGTTTCACCGCTCGGTGAACTCATGCTGCTGTAGTTGTACGTGAACGAATTAGATTCTTGATAGTTTTCGTTGGTTGTGTAATCAGGATCGCCTGCAATTTCTAGCCATTGTACAAAGTCAGATACAATAGATCTGTCAATATTAGTTTTAGAGAATCCTGTGTTTCTGTATTCGCCGCCCACAAACTCATGAATATCTAATATGTCTGTGCGGTATGCTTGTTTAATGTTGTTGTAGATTCTGCGTTCTAACTCAAGCAACAAGTCATCACGGAAGTCGCCATATGCTAGTGTAATACTACCATCGTGACCTTGTATTACTGTACGTGGCTCAAGCGTAGTATCGTCAACATAAATTTGTGGTTCAAAAGCAGGATACATTCCTAGTTTAGTAGGAGTGCTCGGAACAAAGCTACCGTCAGTAGTATCATATTCAAAGATATCGATAATGTCACGGAATTGTTTTTCAGCAGTTACACGGATAAATCCTTCTTCGTTGAACGTGTAATCTTTACCGTGTGTAAGTTGTACATTGTTTAGGTAAACCAGTACTGCTTTTGCAGTATGATCACTTAGACTAAATGGTGCGCTTAATGCAAAGTAATCGCCGTCGCTAGCTTTTACTTCGTGCTGAATGTGTTTAGCACCACCTGTCGGAACCATGTCTGTAAAGTAGAACGGCATACGCTGAGTTTTCTGAGCGTTAATAGTACGCATGATTAAATCAACGTGCTGCTTAGGATATCCGTCAAATCCTAGTGTTTCTGCTGTCTGGATAAATTGACGTTTGAACTTAGCATATTCTGCTCTAGCAAATTTTAGTGCTTTAACAATATTTGCTTCTTTATTTACAAGGTGATAAATTGCTAAGTTAGCAGGACCAGTATGTTTTACAAATCGCTTGCCGTATACATCTACGTCACCTAAATCACGTAGATTACTTGTTCCTGGATATGCTACGCCTGCATAGTTAGGTGCGTCTTCAACAATAGTACCTACGTGATCGATAACTTCACCTAGAGTAAACACACTCATATTAGTGTTTAATGGGTTACGTTCTAGGTTGTGTGCAATTTCGTAGTAACCGTTTAGATTCTTATCACTAGCACTGTAACATTTTAGTACAACGTTATCGTCAACTGACAAGTCGTTTATAAATCTAATATACGCTACACCGTTTATTCTGTCAATAGTATAATCTGTGTTTTCAACTTTTACATTGTTATTTAGAATAACTTTAACACGCAAGTCATTTAAATCACCGCTGCGATCAAATACATCAACTGCAAAGTTGTTTAGTTGTGTATCGACAACATATTGTCTAATAACAGCTTGTCTACTCGGTCTGTTTGCTTTTGTCCAGCCATTCTGTGAAACATAATTTGTAAGGTCTTGATATTTTCTTAGATAACCAGTTTCAGTTTTAATTGTTAAAGTGTCGTTATTGTCTTGGTAGTCAAACGAATCACTAATTAACGGAAATTCAAAACTAATATCGCCTAAGTTTTCAATAGAACGATAAGTTAAACCAAATCCTAATTCGCTGTCTGCTGCTTCTACATCGCTTTCAATGTATGCAAATACTTTGTTACCTTTGAATCCAGATACAGGGTAAACAGTGTTATCACCAAAGCTATCACCGTTTTCGTCAAACATATCAAACAACGGTGCTTGGTTAACTTTAGTTTTTTCTTGTGCAGGTACCCAAGTGTCGCCATTATACCAGAATAGTTTACCGCGGTACTCGTTACCGTTACGTACAATTACAGTTTCGTTTTCTTGCGGTAGTGTGTCGTCGGCTTCGATTAGGCTAATTTGTCTATTGCCGTTAAAGTTAATAAATGAAACTTCGTATACCTTAGCACGTACAAGAATGTCTGTTTCGGCAGCAAATATAATTCGCATACCTTGTGCTAACTGTGTTCCGTCGACATTGTAACCTGTTGCGCCTTCAACTGTACTAAATGCATCTGTAGTAATTGTGTCAATTACATCAATGTCTTTCTTAGCCTGTGTACCAAAGTTGTATAGTTTTAGACCTGCTTCAAACTCAACAATTGGACGGCTAGCTCTAGCACTTTGATCTAAGTCAGGTTCTTGATTATTATAAATTGCACTCGATTCTACAACACTTTTGTGGAACCATTTGTTGTAACGTGACCAGGCGTTTCTATCGGCACTTGCTCTATTAATTACAATGTAATCTTTTACAGTGGCAAACGAGTTTGCATTACCAAACGGAAGTCTGTCAAATCCTGCACTGTCAAACGGTACTAGTACATCACTGCTGTAAGCGGCAGGAATTGTTAAATCGTTTTCATTAACAAGACGAATTTTGTCGCCTACTCCTTCAACATACCATTCGTCGTTTGCATATTCAGCAGGTGTAACTTCCC
>Ga0209955_1000315_pt1 | contig 17807 bp, 16 predicted proteins | sample SalPonA_A_H2O_MG_FD_185716 | JGI IMG/M metagenome (GOLD analysis project Ga0209955, IMG submission 185716) | Water microbial communities from South San Francisco under conditions of wetland restoration - Salt Pond MetaG R2A_A_H2O_MG (SPAdes)... | ecosystem: Environmental > Aquatic > Non-marine... | reverse complement strand
GCAGTGGAGGCGATAGATAAACTTCAAGACACTGCATTCTCCCATCAACGGCTCTTTCTTGTAGAGGTAGCCGGTACCAATTCGGGCTTTGTTGCCGCTGAAGTGGCCCTAGCCATCGGCGCAGAGATGCTGATTGTGCCTGAGCACTTAGTTGATGTGGCAGAGGTTGCTCAGCAACTATCTCAGAACCTGCGCTCAGGCTTGCCAGCAAATGGGATGGTAGTACTGGCTGAGGGGTCTGCCCAACCCAAGCTGATGCAAAAGTTGGTCGATGAGTTGAAAGTTCGTGGGGAGGATCCACGCATCTGCGTGTTAGGGCATATTCAGCGCGGAGGCGCACCCACGGCTCACGACCGATCTCTGGCTGCATCCTTGGGCAATGCAGTTATTCACCTTCTACTAGCAGGCACCACCAACAGGCTTGTCGGCATAGAGAAGAGCGAGATAAAAGCCCTCCCCTTGAGCGAAATCGTAGACAAGCGTAAACCGCTTAGTTTTGACGCGATTAAGCTAGTTGAGGAGTTAGGGCGTTAACCCCAGCGGTCTGAAACGAATGGGTTGGTGCGACGCTCGTGACCAAAGGTTGACTCCGGACCATGCCCAGGCACAAAAGTGATCTCATCGCCTAAAGGGAAAAGCTTGTTCTTGATCGAGTCGATCAGTGTCTGATGATCCCCTTGCGGGAAGTCGGTGCGCCCGATAGAGCCCTGAAAGAGTACATCTCCAACCTGGGCCATAGCGTTAGTTCTATCGAGAAAAACTATGTGCCCAGGGGTGTGACCCGGCGCGTGAATAACATCGAGTGTAATATTACCCACTTTCACCTGCGCTCCATCATCAAGCCACTGGTCCGGCAGAAACTTCTCCACTTGCGCAAACCCGAACATCGCACTCTGCTGCTCTAGACCGTCAAGCCAAAACTGATCTGCCTTGTGAGGCCCGATAATAGGCACAGACAGAGCACGCGCAAGGGTCGCCGAAGCGCCAGCATGGTCTATATGGCCGTGCGTTAAAAGAATCTGCTTTACCGACACACCCTCCTCAGTAATTGCTCGCTGAATCAGCTCAACATCACCACCGGGATCGACAACAGCGGCTTCTAGGGTGTCAGGACACCAGATTAGGGTGCAGTTCTGTGCAAAGGGGGTAACTGGGATAATACGGTAGGCCATCAGCTCTGAACTCTTTGTTCGACTAAGCCCGCAAGTATAACCAGAGCCCTATTCGTTGTCTCGACTCAAGCGAACCTGAGGTGATTCCATTTCAGGCACATTGACATTCACTTGGATCGGCGAGCAGCAACGCTGACAATCCTCTATGTACTCTTGATCGTTGAATGTGGTGTCTATATTCAGACTGATCTGGCCGCCACACCAGGGGCAGACAAAATCCATAGTTTCGATGGGGTTCATCCTTTATACGGCCTCCCCGCTGACAAATGGTTACCCTTTATGTATAGATAGAGGGTTAACGCTTCGCAAGTGCTTTAAGTTTAGCGTCGCGGTAATTTGCCGCCCCCTTGGGAACGTTGCCCGAGGAGCCAGTCTCCAACCAGCGTTTGATGCGCTGGGCGTCAGCTAGATGCGTACGCTTACCGTACGAGTCCAATAGAACAAGGCCTATATTGCGCCCGGCGATTCGTGTTCGCATTACCAGACAGCGACCGGCATCATCGGTGTAGCCAGTTTTACTAAGCTGTACGCTCCAACTCTTTTTGTTCACCAGTGTATTGGTATTGAAAAATGCGAGAATGTAGCGCGGCTTACTGAAGATAACATCCTTCTTGGACGAGGAGCTCGCCTCACCAATCTGCGGATAGAGGTTTGCGACCTCAAGCAACCGCATAAGGTCGGCAGCCGTTGAAACGTTCTCAGAGCTCAAACCTGTAGGCTCAATAAAGCGAGTGCTGTTCATACTCAACCCTTTGGCGGTAAGGTTCATATTATTAATGAACGCCTCCATACCACCCGGATATGAGTGACCCAGCGTTGCCGCAGCACGGTTTTCTGATGCCATCAGGGCTATGTGGAGCGCATCACCGCGTGGAATTTTCGAGCCTATGCGTATGCGCGAATGGACGTTGCGCATAATAGGCACATCTTTCACCGCTACCGGAATCCGCTCCTTCATTGACTGGCCCGCATCCAAGGCCACCAAACCGGTCATTAACTTCGTAATAGAGGCGATCGGCTGAACTCGGTCAGGGTTGCGCTGGTAGAGCACTTCACCACTATCCATATCTTTTATCATCACCGACACTGAGGCGAGATCGAGCTTACTTGGATCGGGCGTTGCCGCCAGAGAGAGCGTGGCGGAAAGTGTCAAAACTAACGAGAGAAGTAGCCTAGAAGACATAAAAACACACAAAAAGTTGTATTGCTCTGAGATTAAAAGCGGGTAAGGATACTTGGGAACCTAGGAGTAAGTCCATGCCACCTCCGGCATCTGTCAGGCTATACTGAGTTCATACCCCAATTTTAGAAGGATTCCACGTGAACGCAGCTAATGTGCTCAAGCTAATTGCCGATACTCGTCCAAAATTGCGCAAATCTGAACAAAAAGTGGCTGATTTCGTACTGGCACAGCCGAATGAAGTGATTCATATGCGCATAGTGGATCTGGCCTCAGAAGCTAACGTGAGTGAGCCAACAGTCGTGCGTTTCTGCAGAGCGCTGAATTACGATGGCTTCCAGGACTTCAAACTCACTCTGGCACAAGCCTTAGCGAGTAATAGCGCGTTTGAACAGTTCTCGATGAATCGCAAGGATACCCTGCTGGAGTTTAAGCAGAAGATCTTCGATTCGATGATCGGCAACCTTATGAGTACACGCGAACAGCTCGACGATGCCGCCCTTGAGGAGGCCATAGCGGCGCTAGCCAAGGCTCAACGGGTTGAGTTCTACGGTTTTGGCGCCTCGGCGCCTGTGTGTGCGGATGCGCAACACAAGTTCTACCGCTTGATGATTGCCTCAGCCGCCTGTTCAGACCCCCATATGCAGACGATCTCCGCGGTAACACTGGGTGAAGGTGATGTGGTTGTTGCCATATCCCAGACAGGGCGGACCAAAGATCTCATTCATACCGTTAAACTGGCGCGTGACACTGGCGCAACCGTGATAACCATCTGTCCGAGAGAGACTCCCTTGTCAGAGCTTGCGACAATCCCGATACATGTTGACGTGGAGGAGGATAAAGATCTCAGTACCCTGATGTCATCACGTGTCGTTCACCTCGTAGTGATTGATGTACTAGCCGTCGGAGTGGCGATGCGGCGTGGTCCGAAACTGGTCGATCACCTTAAAACCATTAAACGTAGCCTGCGCAACCTGCGCCAAACAGATAAGCGCTTACTCATGCGTCGCGGCGAGTATAACGACGATTGACGCAACACCAACTCTTGAGCCGGGCGTTGCATTTTTACTACGAATGTCATAAAACTGAATTAGAACTAGAGAACAGTGAAGCTACGGTCGATTAGACAATAATAACGACGACACGCAGTCAGAGAGAGGAACTTTCTATGCTGATTCGAAAGGAAGAGGACCTGGATCCAATCAAAACTGAGATCTTTGATGCAGTGGTTGGGTTTGAAGCTGAGAAGTCACTGGAGGCGAAGAGAAGCCATTCTCAACGCCTACTGCAGGCACGGCGTGCGATAGAGCAGCACCGTGAGGAGATGGAGCTCTCCACCTATCTAGATCAGGACCATTGGTTCGACGACTAAGCACCAAAAGCTTAGACGTTCGAAACAATCATTACCGCCTATCAGGTGTGGGCTAGGTTCATTCGCGCTCGCCCAACTCAATGATACGGTGCACACCTGTGCGAGCCTCACGCGGCGTCACACCGAACTGCTTGCGGTAACAGCGCGAGAAGTAGGAGGTTGAGCTGAAACCCGCGGCGCGAGCAATCGTTTGAATCGGCAGCGCCGTATTCTTCAACTGCTGTCGCGCATTCTCCAATCTTAAACTCATGTAATAAGCGGTTGGCGATGTATTCAAATGCTGCCTAAACAGTCGCTCTAACTGGCGTGTGGATAACCCAATGCGGTCACAAATCTGGTCGCAGGTGAGAACATCATCTAGGTGCTCGCGCATCAACTCCAACGCCTGACTCAGCCGTGGATGACTGCCGTGTTGCCGAAGTTGCAGCTTCATACGCTGCTTATCGTGCGCAGGTCGTATGTTGGGGTGAATACACTGCTCGGCCACCTGATGTGCCAGTGACTCACCATGACGCAGGGTAATTAGCTGCAGAATCATATCCAGCCCGGAAAGACCGCCCGAACAGGTGAGCAGATTACCATCTATTTCATATAGCTCTTCGCTGACATTAAGATTTGGAAAGGCACGCGTCAGTCGCTCACGCTCTTCCCAGTGTACGGTACAAGTCTTGCCCTCAAGTATGCCTGCCTGAGCTAGCAACAGACTTCCCGTGGAGGTTGCGCCGATACTCACACCGTCGCGCACCAGGTTACGCAACCAACTACACAGACTCTCTTCCGCAACCTGATTTGCACCGATGCCACCGACAACAAACATACGGTCTACAAGCTCTGTATCACGCATCAGCCGCGTGGGCGCAAAAGGTATCCCTGTACTGCATGAGACAGTTTGGTCCGCCGGGCCATAAAAGTGCCACTCATATAAGGTTTGACCACTGAGTTGATTTGCCAGACGTAGCGGATCAATCGTGGCGGCGAAAGAGATAATAGAGAACCCGGGCATCAGGAAGAAGCCGAAGTGCTCTGTACGAACCTTGGGGGTCTGCTGAGACATAAGCGCCATGTCGGAAATTTAAACTATGTCGCATCATAACCAATCCAACGCGGTTAAAAAAGCACATTAGCGTCATTTATAATAAAAAAGCGATACATAAAAAAGGCAGCCGAAGCTGCCTTTAACTGTTTTTACACGTCGATGGAGGCCATCACGCTTTGCGCGCAGTTCGCTCAGGTATAAGACCTTCAGGGAAGTAACGTAGCGCTACTAGTAAGACGATACCCACAGTCATCAGACGCATGTGCGCAGCACTGTCCATAAGATGCATACGGAGTGGATGATCATCGTTCATGAAAGATGTCAGCGTATCGATAAGCCACAGACCAATCGGCTCTGCCTCAATCCAGAAGAACCAGATAAAGAAGCCGCCAAGGACTGCTCCCCAGTTGTTACCCGAACCACCGATAATCACCATTACCCAGATGAGGAAGGTGAAACGCAGTGGCTGGTAACCGACTGGCGTGAACTGCCCATCCAGCGTGGTGAGCATAGCCCCAGCTAAACCTATAACTGCCGAGCCGATAACAAATATCGCTAGGTGACGTTTAACAACGTTTTTACCCATGGCAGCGGCAGCGGTTTCGTTGTCTCGAATAGCGCGCATCATGCGACCCCAAGGCGATTTGAGTGCAACCTCAGACAGGTACATCAGTATCGCAATGACAACGACAAACAGACCGGCATAGCAGAGCTTCACAAACAGTGACGACGCCTCAATAACCGACATCCCCCAATCAGCAGCGAGCTTCTGGAACCACTCCGCCTGTTGCAGATCAACCTCGTAAGGAACAGGGCGCGGTAGACCATTGACGTTCTTCACACCACGGGTCAACCACTCTTCATTCTTAACGAAGTAGAGGATAATCTCGGAAATACCTAGGGTGGCGATAGCCAGATAGTCTGAGCGCAGACCTAGAGCGACCTTGCCGATCACATAAGCAGCACCAGCCGCAAATAGGCCACCTACAGGCCAAGCCAAAACGATAGGAAGTCCTAAACCACCCAAGTAACCAGATACCGATGGGTCAACCGCTTCAATCGCCTCAACGGCTGGAAGGAAGAAGATGCGCCCAAGCGTGTAGCCGACTGCAATTACAGCAAAGATTAGCCAATAAGCGAGTTTTTTACTCTTACCAAACTGCTTCCAGACAAACATGGAGGCAAATATAGTAGCGACGAGAATCAGCAGACCAATCAAAATGCCGGAGCCGCCTGCGGCTTGAGCTTCATCGATTGGTGGCATCGATACTAGTACCGCCGCCAAACCGCCCAACGCCGCGAAGCCCATTACACCAACGTTAAACAGACCGGCGTAGCCCCACTGCATGTTTACGCCAAGCGCCATGATGGCACTGATCAAGCAGAGGTTAAGAATTGATAAAGAAACTGACCACCCCTGACCAACACCAACGAGGATCAGCAGCAGAGCCATACCCGCATAGAGCACGGGCACACGATATTGATTGAAGAATGTTTGGTTCATCACAATGTCTTCCCGCTAAAGATCCCGGTTGGTCGCACAATCAGCACGATAACCAGAATGATAAACGATACAGCGATCTTGTAGTCGGTACCTAGGAGCTGAACCAGAGAGTCTGGCTCGAAGGAGGTGGTGTAGCTCACAACCTTTTTATAGGCGAAGGTCACAGCTATCTCCGAAAAGGCGATAACGTAACCGCCTGCAATAGCGCCCAGCGGATTACCTACGCCACCCACAATCGCAGAGGCGAAGATTGGCAACAGCAACTGCATGTAAGAGAAGGGCTTAAAGCTCTTATCTAGGCCGTACAAGGTACCTGCGATCGTTGCGAGCGCACCAACAAGAATCCAAGTAATAAGGACAACTCGATCCGGGTTGATACCCGACAGCAGCGCCAAATTCTCATTATCAGAGAAGGCACGCATCGATTTACCTGTGCGTGTCTTGTTCAGGAACCAGAACATTGCAGCTACAACGAGGATCGCAGCGATGATAGTCACCGCCTGAGTCATCTTCAGCGCCAGACCTTCATCCAGACCCGTTGCTTTTTTGAAGTCACGCGCAGAGAAGATAAAACGCGTTCCATCAAAGAAGATCTGATCGCCAGGGCCGATAACAAAGCGTACCAAACCACCAATAAAGAACATCAGACCGATGGAGACAATCAGGAAAGTGACGGGGCTCGCCTTGCGCTGGCGGTGGTACTTGTACACTGTCTTGTCGAGTATTAGCGACAACACGACAGCACCAAATATACCTAAGGGCAGGGCTAGCAGAGCAGTTGGCAGAGGTCCCGCGGATACGCCGAGAGATTGCAAACCCCAGGTACCGAAGATAGTAATCATGGTGCCAAATGCCATGGTCTCACCATGAGCAAAGTTCGAGAATCGCAAGACGCCGTAAACCAGGGTTACACCCAGTGCACCCAGCGCGAGCTGACTACCATAGGTTAGTGCAGGCACCACTAGGAAGTTAGCAAGTACGACGAGCGCATTTAAAATATCAGTCATCGCTTAGCCTCCCAAGAAAGAACGGCGAACATCAGGGTTAGCAAGCAGCGCTTCACCTGTATCTGTAAAACGGTTAGCACCCTGCACCAGAACATAGCCCTTGTCGGCAATCTCCAGCGCCTGCTTGGCGTTCTGCTCTACCATGAGAATGGCTACGCCCATACGAGCAATTTCGATGATGCGGTCAAACAGCTCATCCATAACGATTGGGGAGACGCCAGCGGTCGGTTCATCCAACAATAGAACCTGTGGGTGAGTCATGAGTGCACGCCCCACAGCGACCTGCTGTCGCTGACCGCCCGAAAGCTGGCCTGCGGGCTGTTTGCGCTTCTCTTTCAAAATCGGAAAGAGGTCATACACTTGAGCGATGGAGCCGGAGATATCATCGGTGCGAATAAAAGCGCCCATCTCCAGATTCTCTTCCACGCTCATGGAGGTGAAGACGTTATGAGTCTGGGGGACAAAACCCATCCCCTTCAGTACCCGCTCCTCTGGCTTGAGGTGGGTGATATCTTCACCATTAAACTTCACGTGCCCTTTGCGCAAGTTCAACATGCCAAAGGTCGCTTTCATCGCGGTAGACTTACCCGCGCCATTAGGGCCGACAATAACTGCGATCTCGCCCTTCTCTACACCGATGGTGCAGTCGTGCAATATGTCAGCGGAACCGTAGCCGCCTGTCATATTTTCGCCTATCAAGAAACTCATCAACGACTACCGTTTATGCTTGAGACCAGTACCGAGGTACGCCTCAATAACCTGTTCATTGTTCTTCACTTCATCAACCGTACCTTCAGCCAGTACAGTGCCCTCAGCCATACAGATGACCGGGTCACAGAGGCGAGCGATAAAGTCCATGTCGTGTTCGATAAGACAGAAGGTATAGCCGCGCTCCTCATTCAACTTGAGAATAGCGTCACCTATCTTGTACAGCAGCGTACGGTTTACGCCCGCACCCACCTCATCAAGGAAGATGATTTTCGGCTCTACCATCATGGTGCGGCCGAGCTCGAGCAGTTTCTTCTGACCACCCGATAGATTACCGGCTAGCTCGTCAGCAACGTGACCGATCTCGAGAAAGTCGATGACCTCATCGGCCTTTTCACGCACACGCTGCTCATCAGCTCGTACCCGATCCTTGCGGAACCAGACATTCATCAGACTCTCGCCCGATTGGTCACCTGGTACCATCATCAGATTTTCGCGTACGGTGAGCGAGGAGAACTCATGCGCTAGCTGGAAGGTACGCAACACACCCTTTTCGAACAGCTGATGCGGCTCGAGCCCGGTGATGTCCTCGCCATCTAACAACACCCGACCCGCGGTCGGCTTGTAGTGACCGGCAATACAGTTAAACAGCGTGGTTTTACCCGCGCCGTTAGGTCCGATTAGGCCAGTAATTGATCCCGTTTTTATATGCAGGGATGCGTCGTTAACGGCGTGAACGCCGCCAAAACGCTTATGCAGATTTTCTACAACTATCATAATGCCCAGATGTAAAAAGGGCCCGGAACCCTCACGGATACCGAGCCTTTATTAAGTCAATACCTTAGCGGTACTTAACAGTTGTGTTCTTCTGATCTTTAACCAGAATCTCACGGTAGCTACCAGCAGACTCACCGCCGCCGATTAGCTCAACTGCAGTCGCGCCAACGTAATCGATGTCGCCACCAGCTGCCAAGATCTCGAGTGCTTTAGCCAGTTCACCTGGGTAAATTTTCTCACCTGGAGCGTTAGCGATATCAAAGACTTTGTCTTTGAATACTTTAGAGTCTTTCGTACCCGCTGCCTGCATCGCTAGCAGAGTCATAGCCGCTGCGTCGTATGAGTAGTCTGAGTATGGACCAGGAGCCGCGCCGTTCTTCGCTGAGAACATCTCGATGTAAGATGCAGACCCTGGGCTGTCGGTGCCTGGTACAGTACCGATAGAACCATCAAGATCAGAACCGATCGCAGCAGTCAGACTCTCGCCGATCATCGCGTCAGGTAGGAAGAAGTGATCGAATGCACCTGCATCCAGTGAAGACTGGATGATGCCTTTACCACCCTGATCGAGGTAGCCTGCTACTACCAGGATATCACCGCCAGCCTGTGCCAGAGCACCCACTTCAGCACCGTAATCCCCTTTACCATCTTCGTGTGGCGAGTTGATTGTTACCGTACCACCAGCTGCAGTGAAGTTTGACTCAATGCTGTCCGCCAGACCTTTACCGTAGTCGTTGTTGGTGTAAGTCATAGCGATTGACTTGTAACCCTTCTCAACCAGCATTTCAGCAATCACCTGACCCTGACGGGCATCAGATGGAGAAGCACGGAAGAAGTAGCCGTTATCTTCCAGCGTAGAGAGTGCTGGAGAAGTAGCCGATGGCGAGAACAGTACCACACCCTGAGGCATAGCTACGTTCTGCAGAATAGAAATAGTTGCGCCCGAGCAGAGCGCACCAATGATCGAGTCAACTTTTTCAGCAGAGATCAGACGCTCAGCAGCAGCTGCAGCAGCTGCAGCATCAACACAGGTAGAGTCAGCGCGAGCAACGCTAACTTTCGCGCCACCCAGAAGCATGCCCGAGTTAGACACTTCTTCAATTGCCATCTCAGCACCAGCGGCCATGTCAGCAGCTAGCGATTCAGCAGGTCCAGTAAAGCCAAGTGCGATACCCAGCTTCACATCTTTAGAGTGACCACCTGCAACGGCTGCACCTGAGACCATAGATGTCACGGCAAGGGCGAGGGCCAGTTTCTTCATCGTTTTCTCCTAATAATTCTTACGATTTGAAATCATTTTGCACTGCATAACATGAGGGGCCATATCTACCAGCATCCACTGGCTAGACCAGACTCACATATGCACAAGGGTACCGATCTTTAGATCGCGTAACAACTTATTCAGCAGCACTGGGCTGCTATTACGTTGCGCCCAGTGAAACCGATTGCAGTCTGTGACCGCGTCATGCTTTACCAGACACTTATTATCCGCAAAATCACCGATCGATTTACCCAATTTAGAAAGATAATTAGCCGCCAAAAACAAATTACGAGCGCTTTTCAGCCATTTCGACCATACAAGACGATTTATTAGCCATAATAACTTCTAATCAAACGATTGACCATGCTCTTTAACCGCCTCCATACAGACAAACGTTGAGGTGCTAGCAACAAAAGGCAGCTCCGAAATCGTCTCACCAAGAACGATACGATAACTGGCGATGTCTTTTGTACGTACTTTGAGGATGTAATCAAAGCCCGCCGCCATCATATGGCACTCTTCAATCTCCCCCACCTCTGCAACAGCCTCATTAAATGCCCGAAGCGCAGCAGCACGCGTGTCATTCAGCTTAACCTGCACAAAGGCTATATGGTTGGTATCTAACAAGCCGTAATCCATCACCGCTGCATAGCCACGGATATAACCTCGCGACTCCAAACGCCTCATACGAATCTGACAGGGCGTCTTCGACAGCCCTACCCTATCCGCCAACTCTGTCACCGTTATTCTGCCATTGCGCGCTAAAATTTTGAGAATCGCGCGGTCAAAGGCGTCCAGCTCTTCTTTAGCCATTTTCACTTCTTTTGTTAAAATTTAATAACTATTAAACCATATTAAAAATACAAATAAATCCAAAAACCTGCTTAATTGACAAAAATTAGACGTTATTACACCGCCTCAAAACTTATACTGAGCCCAACACTTTACAGGTTTTGGGAGCTAGCCATGAACGCTCGGAGCATGCATTTACACCTTCCTCTGAACGAGCAGAGCGAAATTGAGCAACTTAACAGTCTGATAGCGAGTGAGAAGCTACGCGAGGCGGTTACGCCGCTATTACAGCAACAGGCTGCCACACTCGTTGCCAACATCCGACAGCATTTTAAGCCTTCGATTCTGGAGCAGTTCCTGCACGCCTATCCGCTGGATACCAGCGAGGGCCTCTCCCTTATGACACTTGCCGAGGCCTATCAGCGTGTACCCGACACAGCGACTCGCAACGCTCTGATTTACGACAAGCTCAGTGATCGCGACTGGTCACCCAAGACCCCAAAGCCCAGCCTGCTTGTAAAGGCTGCGGCAGCTGGCCTCCAGGTAGGCGTAGAGGCGTTAAAAATCAAGCCGCTGCGCCAAGCGATTTTGTCGGTCATGCGCGTTGGCGTTGGCGCTGGTATGCAACTGATGGGTCACGCCTTTGTATTGGGTGAAACTATTAAGGGCGCGCAGAAGCGCGCAATGCAGTTTGAACGCCAAGGCTACACTTTCTCTTACGACATGCTGGGCGAAGCCGCCTACACAGAGGCCGACGCAAAACGCTACTTCGATGCCTACCGTAATGCACTGCTAGCACTCATAGAACAGGCGAACTCAGCCTCTACTAGAGAGAACCCGGGTATATCGGTAAAACTCTCTGCACTCTTCCCACGTTACGAGCTTTTTAATGAGCGCCAGTCCGTAGAGGTGCTGAGTCAGCGCATGCTGGAGCTGTGCATCCTTGCAAAAGCGCACAACATTGGCCTTAACATTGATGCGGAGGAGTGCGCACGACTTGAGCTCTCCCTCGATATTATCCAGAACCTGATCCAGGCACCTGAATTGGCGAACTGGGAGGGACTTGGAATTGTCGTTCAGGCATACAACCGCAAATCGGGTGCCGTTATAGACCAACTCTATGCCTGGGCTGAGGCGCACAAGCGCAAGCTTATGGTGCGCTTGGTGAAAGGTGCCTACTGGGATACTGAGATCAAACTGGCACAGGAGCAGGGCCTGACTCAGTTCCCTGTCTTCACAGCCAAGCATCACACCGATATCAACTACCTAGCCTGTGCGCGCAAACTCATTCGCTATGCGGACCGCATCTACCCGCAGTTCGCCACACATAATGCACAAACAGCCAACTGTGTTCTTAACTGGGCGAAAGAGGCGGATATCCAATTTGAGATGCAGCGTCTCCACGGCATGGGTGAAGCGATGCACCAACAATTGCTTGAGCAGCACCAGACAGGCTGCCGCATCTACGCGCCTGTAGGTACTCACAAAGATCTGCTCGCTTATCTCGTGCGTCGCTTATTGGAGAATGGTGCCAACTCGTCCTTTGTGAGCCAACTCGCAGATGAAACACTGGCGCCCGAGCAGGTGGTAATGAATCCGATTGAACGCCCACTGCAAGCGCAGAGTGTCACACCGGGCAGCGAGATCTTTTCTGACAGAAGAAATTCGCGTGGCTTTGACCTCGGCGAGCAAGCTGAAGTTGATAGCCTACTAGCCAGCCGTTCACTCTTCATGCAGACACTTTGGAGCAGTGAGGGTGATATCCCTGTTCTATCGCCCTACTCTAAAGAGCTAGTTGGCGACTACAGCGCGACACCTACAACACAAATTGACGAGATCGTTCGCCGCGCGCAAGCAGCTCAAACCGCATGGCAGCAAAGCCAAGAGCGCGCTAGCCTGCTTCGCAAAATTGCAGATCTATACGAGCGTGACACGCCAGAGCTACTTGCCCTTTTGGTCCGTGAGGCGGGCAAAACACTGACAGATGCGATCAACGAGATTCGCGAGGCGGTCGATTTTCTGCGCTACTACGCGGATAGAAGTGAAGAGCTGAGCGCAGATAAGGAAGCCCGAGGCATTTCTGTCTGTATTTCACCCTGGAACTTCCCTTTAGCGATCTTCACCGGTCAAATTGCGGCTGCTGCCGGCGCGGGTAATACAGTGCTAGCCAAGCCAGCAGAGCAGACGAGCCTAATAGCCCGCAAAGCGATCGATCTTTGGAGTGAAGCAGGCATGCCAGAGGGCGTTGTTCAGCTCGTGCTGGGTACAGGTGCTGTACAGGGCAATACGCTGGTATCTCACCCCGACATAAACGCGGTGATATTTACTGGTTCCACTGCGACTGCCAAGCGAATTGAGCGAGCTCTGGCGGACAATGCGAGAGCAGATGCACTGCTCGTCGCAGAGACCGGAGGCCTTAATGCCATGATTGCCGACGCAACTGCACTACCCGAGCAGGTGTTGAGAGCGGTTATGGAGTCAGCTTTCCAGAGCGCGGGACAACGCTGTTCAGCGCTACGCATGCTCTATGTGCAGCGTGAGATCTACCCACAGGTAGTGGAGCTGATTAAAGGCGCTATGGCGCTATTGAAAGTTGGAGACCCTAGCCTACTGAGCACTGACGTTGGCCCCGTAATCGATGCGCAGGCTGCAAATCAACTCAACAGCTATATAGAAATTAACGGCGCGAAAACGCTGTTCCAGACCGCGGTAGAGGAGATGAACGGTCATTTTGTCGCTCCGACTCTGCTAGAGGTGAGCGGCATCAACGATCTTGATTTTGAGCGCTTCGGTCCGATTCTCCATATCGCCCCCTATGAGAGCAGTGAGCTGGACAAAGTGGTTGCGGATATCAATGGGCGTGGTTACGGCCTCACCTTTGCCATCCACTCGCGCATTCAACAACGTACCCAGAGCGTGTGTGAGCAACTGCACGTGGGCAACTGCTACATAAACCGCAACCAGATTGGCGCTATAGTTGGCTCTCAACCCTTTGGTGGCGAAGGCCTCTCCGGCACAGGTCCAAAAGCGGGTGGCCCAGAGTATCTCAAGCACCTAACAAAACCTCAGGTGCTGCAGAGCAACTGGCTACCGACACCCGAAGTACAGTGCGATACTGCAGCAGTTGTTGCCGCTTGGGATGAACTAAGAAGCAAGTTTGCGCCCGCCACACGCTCTTTGGCTCAAGAGTGCCCCGGCGTTACCGGCGAGAGCAACTCCCTCTACCGTGCAGCGCGTGGCTACTGGCTAGCCGCCGGTGATGCCTCCTGCTGGGAACAGGCGATCACTGCAGCCAAAGCGGGTAACCCGACGCTAGTCGTTTGCCCTGAGAGCATTGATGAGAAGTTGATTGCGGACTTGCCGATCATGCATCTGGCATCAGAACTGTCTGTGGATGTGCTGACCCAGCTCGAAGCGCTAGGTGGTGTAAGCCTCTGCGCCGCGGAGGAGTTTGCCAAGTCAGCGCGCCAAGCACTAGCGGCAAGAGAGGGTGCTATTCTGCCGTTGATTTTTGGCACTGAGCTCAGTGCTAGACACTACCGCGAGCAGCATATCTGTGAGGACACCACAGCCTCTGGCGGTAACGCCGCGCTTATGATGTCAGAGTAACAGTCGGTTCATTACAAAAGGGATCAAAAAAACACGACGCTTAAAAACGTCCCACTAAAGACATGCTCAGGGTGGTTTGCTATAACCCCAGATATTGGCAACACCACCCTCAACTGGAGCACCTCATGCAGCGCAGTACACTTGGCATCCTTCTCTGCATGGGCTCTATGCTGTCGTTTGCGGTGCAGGATATCATCACAAAGATCATCCTCACCGGGGGCATCCCCTTAGGGCAACTCCTTACAGTCCGCTATGCCAGCTTTGCACTCTTCGCTGTGATTGCAGCAGGGGGCGTGGCAGGCACGCTGCAAGCGCTGCGCTCAAGTGCACCCAAAATGCAGATAGGACGCGCCTCGCTGTCGATGCTGGAGATCGCACTGATCAACTTCTCGTTTGTGCTGATGCCAATCGCGAAGGCGCACTCGATAGTCGCACTCTTCCCGCTTATCGCTCTAGTTATGGCCTGGTTTATTCTTAAAGAGCAGTTCAAACCCGCCCATCTTGTCGCCGTGCTTCTAGGCTTTGCCGGTACTCTGTTCATTGTACGCCCAACCGATGCAGGATTTGATGCCGACCTGCTCTACCCGCTAGCTGGAGCGACAGCGCTGGCGAGCTACGCCATCGCGAGCAAGTATCTGAGCGCGCGCGACAAAATGCGTACACACCTCGTCTATTTGGGACTGGTGGGGTTTCTGATCGCCCTGCCCTTTGGCATAGCCAACTGGCAAAGCGCATCGTTACAGCAGTGGGGGTTGCTTGCGCTAGTGAGCCTAATGAATATCGCCTCGCAGCTGCTCTTTATAAGGGCCATGGACTTTGCCGATGCCGCCACCCTGCAGCCGTTTAACTACACTCTACTGCTGTTCGCCACCCTTGCCGCGCTCCTGATTCTGCAAGAGGTGCCAAGCTCACATACGTTGATTGGGGGCGCGTTGATTGTGGTGGGCGGTCTGATAACAATGATCAAACGCCCTAAAGTTGCAGGCAAGCTAGCCTAGCTGACTGGGCTAGCTGGCGTCGTAAATGATAAAACCGCTCTTTTGAGCAAGCTTGTCGTAGAGTGAACGGGCTCTGTAGTTATCTTCGGCAGTCACCCAACGCAGACGTTCGAAACCCTCATTGCGACAGATAGTTACAAGCGTCTCTATAATCGCACTCGCACAACCCTTAGCGCGATACTCGGGATCAACGAATAGGTCGTTTAGATACATGCGGTAGGTTGCAGCTAACGGGTTGGGGTGCACCTGATAATGCGCCAGCGCAATTAGCACCCCGTTCTCCTCAACCACAAAGCCATACTGCGGATGGTTCTCGTCCAACACCCACTCAAAAGCGGTCTGAAGATCAGCTTCCTCAGCGGGTACCTGATAGAACTCCTTGTAACCCCTGTAAAGGCGCGCCCAACCTTCGTAGTCGGACGCTTGCAGTTCTCTGATGTTCACAACAGTCTCTTTAAGTCGAAGTTATTCCACAGTCACCGACTTGGCGAGATTACGCGGCTGGTCGACATCAGTCCCTTTGAGCACCGCCACGTGGTACGAGAGCAGCTGCAGAGGGATAGTGTAGATCAGCGGCTCGATCCAGCGCGGCACTTCAGGCAGCTGAATCACATGCATACCCTCTTGGGTATCGAGCGTCTGCTCACCGGCAAATACGTAGAGAACACCACCGCGCGCACGTACCTCCTGCAGATTGGCTTTGAGCTTATCCAGCATGTCGTTACGCGGCGCAACTGTGACAACAGGCATCTCTTTATCTACCAGCGCCAGCGGGCCATGTTTGAGCTCACCCGCTGGGTAAGCTTCGGCATGGATATAGGAGATCTCTTTGAGCTTGAGCGCTCCCTCCATCGCTATTGGGTAGAGCGCTCCTCGACCAAGGAAAAGAGAGTGATGCTTTTCTGCGAAATCAGCAGACATCGCCCGAACTTCCAAGTCTAGGTCCAACACCTCTTTGGTGAGAGACGGCAATGTCCTCAGCTGTGCCACGATTTCCGTTTCCGTATCAGCGGAGAGACCGTTACGACGACCTAGAGCGATAGTGGTTAGCATCAGCGCAACCAACTGGGAGGTGAACGCCTTAGTTGAGGCAACGCCAATCTCCGGACCCGCGTGAGTCATGAGGCTAAGTGCGGACTCGCGTACCAGAGAACTGCCTGGAACGTTACATATTGCCAATGAACCAAGCACTTTGTCCTGAACGTCACGCAGTGCTGCGAGCGTATCGGCTGTTTCACCTGATTGAGAAATCGTCAGTAGTAGCGTGCCTGCCGGTATTACCGATTTGCGGTAACGAAACTCAGAGGCGACCTCGACAGTACAGGGAACACCAGCGATCTCCTCAAGCCAGTAGCGCGCCACCATACCGGAGTGGTAGGAGGTGCCACAGGCGAGAATCAGCACATTTTTGGTTTGATCGAATAGAGATCCAGCTTCGGTGCCAAAACACTGTTCTAGCAGCCGGTCACCACTGATACGCCCCTCTAGCACGTTAGCCATAACTTCGGGCTGCTCGAAGATCTCTTTGAGCATGAAGTGTTTGTACTCGCCCTTCTCGGCAGCACTAGTAGAGTGCTCGAAACGAGTTACCGGACGCTCAACCTCTTGGCCCTCTTCATCCCAAACTTGGATGGTTTCGCGAGTCAGACAGGCGATGTCACCGTCTTCCAGGAACATAAAGCGGTCCGTGACTGGCAACAGCGCCAGTTGGTCAGAGGCGATAAAGTTCTCGCCAATACCCACACCAATTACCAGCGGCGAGCCCTTGCGAGCGGTGTAGAGCTGATCGGGGTTAGCCTGATCAATTACACCCAGTGCAAAGGCACCTTCGAGGCGTTTAATGACAGCAGAGAGGGCGTCGCCAAGGCTTTTACCTGATTCAATTTGATCCGCGATTAGGTGCGCCACCACTTCAGTGTCGGTCTCGGAGGTAAACTGCGCCCCCTTGGCGAGCATCTCTTTTTTTAACTCTTCGAAATTTTCGATAATTCCGTTGTGTACCACGGCCACACGGTCACCGGACATATGTGGGTGCGCATTGTGCTCAGCTGGAGCACCGTGGGTCGCCCAGCGTGTATGTGCTATACCGAGTGATCCACTGATTGGCGTCTCAGCTTGAGCATCGGCCAACGCCTGGACTTTACCAATACGACGCAGGCGCCCTAGGGCCTCGCCGTCATGAATCGCCATACCTGCTGAGTCGTAGCCGCGATACTCGAGACGACGGAGACCCTCAAGCAGAATTCCGCTGACTTGGCGTTCTGATACTGCACCAACTATGCCGCACATAATTTAAACCTTCTTAGTGGGACGCACCCACGCATCAATATTTCGCTGTTTGGCGCGTGCAACCGCCAGCTCTTCGTCAGCAACTTCGCGAGTAATGGTTGA
>Ga0209955_1000314_pt1 | contig 17819 bp, 10 predicted proteins | sample SalPonA_A_H2O_MG_FD_185716 | JGI IMG/M metagenome (GOLD analysis project Ga0209955, IMG submission 185716) | Water microbial communities from South San Francisco under conditions of wetland restoration - Salt Pond MetaG R2A_A_H2O_MG (SPAdes)... | ecosystem: Environmental > Aquatic > Non-marine... | reverse complement strand
ACCAATGATTGCACGATAAGACGCAAGGATTTTGATACGGAGGTGAGAATGCCCGCTCGGTCGCTAGCAATTGACTGAATCGCTAGAACACGTCTGTTCTTCTCTTGCCACCGGCTCTTAATGTTTTTCAGCATACCCATAGATTCAACGACTTCGGCGTTCCGAAGGTTTTTGGTTGTAAGCTGCGTTGCCCCCATATTCTCTTGGTTGGCCTCTTTTAGCAGGCCGCTTGTGGCCTTCTCGTTAATTAACGCTAAGCACGAGAGTATGATTACGGCTACGACTCCGACCGCACCAAATAGTGGGTGGAACAAGTACATTATGAATACGTAGATCGGCACCCAGGGCGCGTCAAAAAAGGCGAACAGACCGTTGCCTGTCAAAAACTGCCGAAGACCCGTGAGATCATTGAGAGGTTGCGCGGATGTGTTTGCACCGCCTGTGTATAGCGCCTGCTTGAAACTGGCATCAAAGAGGCGAGAACCGAGGATTGTATCCAACCGTGTACTTACACGAACCATTATACGCGAGCGAACCCATTCCAAGCTGCCCATAGTTGTCATTAAGAACAGCATCAGAAGGGTCAGCATTACTAGCGTCGGGATACTCCCACTTGTAACTACTCGGTCATATACCTGTAGCATATAAAACGCCGGGACCAGCATAAGAAAGTTAATAAACATACTAAAGCCGCCGACACTCATAAAACTAGTGCGACATGCTTTCAACGCGAGCTCAAGATCAGTTTTGGGTTTGGCGCTCAAGGTAAAACTCCGGATGCCTTGCGGTTTGGGCTGTTGGGCAGATTCTAAACCCGCGAATGTTAACACATATATTGACGCTATTTCGAAAATTTCAAGGTTGTGTTGTACAGTTATATGTTTTCACGACAGCTTACAAATCTTTTTATTTAGATCAGGTGGATGAATTTTCGATTGATTGTACAACCTCGGTATTGGTTGTGGGCGAGCTTGCGGCATGGCGCCGCCGAGTATTTGTTGAGAGCATTTATCCATGTGCACTACCCATGATTGCTGATGAATAGGTCGGTGTGTATTCGGCACTCAGGTCTACTCGGGGGCTGACTGCGGTGCTTTGATGGAGTATCATTCGCGCCCTCAGGCGTCGCGTTGTTTTCGGTGTCGAGGCTATCCACTTTAAAGCACTAGATTGACACCGGGGTCCGGGCTTGTTTGAATTTTTCTCTAAACGGTACCGCTATTTACTTTTTCAGCTCGTAAAAAGAGAGGTTACCACTCGTTACAAGACTTCAGCGCTCGGCTTGGTGTGGGCGGTTATCCTTCCTCTGGCGATGCTCGCCGTGTACACATTTGTCTTTCAAGGTGTTTTTAAAGCTCGTTGGCCTGGACAAGAGATGAGTGCTGATTTTCCTTTGAATGTTTTCTGCGGCCTAATTGTATTCACGCTATTTTCAGAGACTATTGGTCGAGCGCCGGGGTTGGTGGCTGAACAGCCCAATCTTGTTAAAAAGGTGGTATTTCCTATCGAGCTATTGGTTTGGGTTAATGTGCTCAATGCTCTCTTCTACGCGTTAATAAGTCTCACCGTTCTGGTATTGGGCGTGTTTTTTATCAAGCAAACGATAAGCTTTGAGATACTCCTACTTATTCCGATTTTAGCCGTGTTTTCGATATTTCTTGCGGGTGCGACCCTCTTACTGTCTGCACTTGGCGTCTATTTTCCGGATCTTCGTCATTTGGTAATCGTCATCATGACCCCGCTACTCTTTTTGTCGCCAGTATTCTATCCAGTCTCAGCTATGCCAGAGTTGGTTCAGCCCATGATTGCGTTCAATCCGCTGACTCATATTATCGAATCCGTCAGGTTGGCGGTCATATCCGAGAAGCCTGTAGATTTCTCTCCTCTGCTTTACTATTCGATCGCCTCTGTTGGGTTATGGTTTGTCGGCTCGAAGGTTTTTCGAGCTCTTAAGAAAGGGTTTGCTGATGTCATCTGAAACAGTGATTGTAGCAAAAGGGCTAACCAAAACTTATGAGGTCTATAACAGTCCACTTGACCGCTTCAAACAGCTGCTTCTTGGGCCTAGGCGCAGGTACTTCGCCTCTTACACTGCTCTGAGAAATATCGATCTCGAGGTTAAACAAGGTGAAGTTGTTGGGTTTGTTGGGCGCAATGGCGCAGGTAAATCCACCTTGCTGCAACTGCTGTGCGGAACGTTGAACCCCTCCGGTGGACGGCTTGAGGTGCGAGGCAAAGTGTCTGCGCTGTTAGAACTGGGCGCGGGTTTTAATCCAGAGTTTACCGGTCGGGAAAACATCTACTTAGCCGCTTCTCTGGTTGGACTTGGCCGTGATGAGGTCGTCGCACTTGAAGACGAAATTATCAACTTTGCTGGTATCAGAGCTTTTATCGATCAGCCGGTAAAAACCTACTCTAGCGGGATGTTCGTCCGATTGGCATTTTCAGTCGCTACATCGGTCAATCCAGATATTCTGGTAATCGATGAGGCGCTCTCTGTCGGTGATGGTGAGTTTTCTAAGAGGTCCTTTGATCGAATTATGAAAATGCGCGACGCGGGCAAGACCATTCTTTTTTGCTCGCATTCGCTCTATCAAGTTGAACAGCTCTGCAATCGGGTGTTTTGGATAGACCGCGGCCGAGTGGCGGCCGAGGGCACACCAGAAATGGTCATCAAAGAGTACCAGGGCTACTTGGATAGCCTAGATCAGCGTAGCACCGAAGAGCTGCAGCTTGCCGTCCAAGAGGAGAATCCCCAGCCCTCGGTTAGCGAAGCTAAGATAAGGCGTATTAATGTCTATAAGGTCGGTAGTTTAGACAGCCGTGATCTAGTCTTCACTACAGGTGAAGATGATCTCGTGATAGATGTCAGTGTCACCGTAAAAGAGCAAGGCCCTCCACCCGGTGTGGCAATCGTCATCAATAACGAAAACGGTTTCTTGGTAACCAGTTGTGGAAGCTGGGAGGATGGCTTCACGCTAGAACGAAAAGGCCCTAATGATTATCGAGGGGTAGTGACTTTCCCTAAACTGTCTCTGCTCAAAGGTCGCTACAAAGTATCGGTAATGCTCTTTTGTGACAGGGGGCTTTATGTGTACGATGACATTAACGAAGCTGCTTATCTAACCATGGTACAGCGTGGAAGTGCGTTTGGAGTCGTCAGCTTGCAGCGGTCTTGGCACGGTGGCGCTGGAGTACCCGAAATTTCAAGCCCGATCGAATCCTCCTCGGCAATACAAGAGAACGAGACAGAGAAGCCAACTATCCGATTTTATACCTCCGCTGATGAAACGCAGGTGCTCTCGCTATTTAAAGTATGTTTTGGTGAGAGCATGGGGCGCGATCTCTGGCGTTGGAAGTATCAGCAACAGGCAGAGTTATCGACAGTCGCATTTCAAGGCAATCGCGCAGTAGGTTTTTTCGGCGTCAGGGCGACTGTAACAAATGTGTTTGGCGCAAGCACCCGCGTTGCTCAGATCTGCGATGTCATGGTACACCCCAGTTACTCGGCGGGTCTGGCTCGAGCGAGCTTATTTAGAAAGCTCAAAGAGTGTTTTACTAAAACGTATGTAGGTGAAAACCTACGCTATCCCCACGCCTTCGGTTTCCCAACACAGCGTGCATTTTCCCTGGGTGAGCGGTTGCGCGTCTACACAAAGGTGGGGGAGATATTTAGGCTGAGTTGGAAGCCCAAGCCACTGAAGCGCCGTAAGCTGGGTTTTAGGGTTTTCGACCGTGCAGATGCATCAAGCCTCTCGAAAATATGGCAAGCCGCGCAGCCCGATTTCGCTGATCTGGCAATCAACGAGCGCTCAGCTAGCTGGGTCTTTAATCGATTTCTGGACCGGCCCAATTGCCACTACGATTGCACACTCTATTACGGCCGACTTACAGGTCGCATCATTGGCTACACCGTAGTCCGAAAGGAGTCCGAAGGTCGGGTTGAGCTAATGGATATTTTAGCGCCGCGGGCCCACATGCCGGAGGTGCTCCAGCACCTGCTTCACCAACTTCACTACGATGGCTCAGCCGAGCTTTTCGTAATGGCCACACCGGCCGTTGAGGAGTTTTTGCAGGGCACTGGTTACGAAAAGGCCGCAACTGAAACCTTCATCGCGGGTGACGAAGAGAAAACCAATTCCGCCCCGTATAAATTGCAGGGCCGTTGGTGGCTCATAGGCGGAGATACTGATTCAAGATGACAAAGTCACTAACTAAAGATACATCGGTTGCAGACCAGCCTCACAGTAGTCATCCCAAGGTTGCTATCCTAATTCGTAGCATGAACCGTCCATGCATTGCCGAAGCGTTAGAAGCGGTTGCCCAGCAAACCTATATCGCTACGCAAGTTTTTGTTCTAAATGCGAGTGGCAGTGAACATCACTCCTTAGGTAACACAGCGCCGAATGTTCAGCTTATTGAGCCGGGTAGATCACTCTCAAGGAGCCAGGCGGCTAACCTATTGCTTGAGTCCGCGCTTAAAAGTGATGCTCAATTCGGGCTTTTTTTGGATGAAGATGATCTCATTAAACCTGATCATCTGAGAAACCTGGTAGCGTGCTTCGCTGAGCAAGAGCTGAATTCTGATTGCGTAGTCGCTTACTCAAATACTGAGATGGTTCTGGCTGAAGACGAGGGTTCAGTAGAGCGCCTCGTGTTGTCGGAGGATTGGTCCGCCGATCTGCTGTATCTCGCAAACTTCATACCGATACACAGCGCCCTTTTCAGTTTGGAAGCAGTGCGTCGGCACCAGCTGGCCTTTGATGAGAGCTTAAGTCTCCTAGAAGATTGGGATTTCTGGTTGCAACTAGCGTCCTGTGGGACGTTTCGAAAGGTTGATAAAGTGACCGCGGTTTATCGAGTCTATCTGGGACAGTCGGGGCTCTCCGCTGAGCGCGACCATGATCAATTTAACCAGATTCGCAAACATATTTTCGAAAAGCATCTGCTGGGCGAACAGTCTGAGGCATTGATTCGTGTGCTAGGACTTGCGGCCGATCTGAGAGCCGGTTTAAGGCATGAGCTACAGATTCTTGCGAACGAGCATGAAGGCCTGCAGGCGAGAGTTGTTCAACTAAATGACTCCTTAAAGCTGTCAAAGGCCGAATTAACGCAGTCAAAGGCCGAATTAACGCAGTTACAGGCTCAGTTGGACTCTTATAAGGGCTACGTAGAGGCGTGGGAAAACTCAAAATCGTACCGAATCACGGCACCTTTGCGCTGGGTCTCATCGTTTGTAAAGAATCGGGTAGATTGGATTAGCGAAGTTGTACAAAAAAAGAGACAACGGTCGATGGTGGTGGGTAACAAACCCAATCAGGTCGATGTAATTATACCGGTCTATCGTGGCTTGGATGAGACTCGAGCCTGCATTGAAAGTGTATTGCGTAGCCGCAAACATTGTCGAGTAAAGATAGGCCTCTTAGTTATTAATGACGCCAGCCCAGAGCCGGAATTGACAGTTTGGTTGCGCGATCACGCGCGTGATAACGACTACCGTTTAATCGAAAACGAGGAGAATCTCGGCTTCGTACTGACCGTCAACAAAGGTATGCGAGAATCGCAGGGTGATGTCGTTCTGCTAAATTCAGATACCGAAGTGGAAAACGACTGGTTAGATCGCCTAACAGCCGCAGCCTACGGTGCGGGTCGCCCAGTCAGCTCGGTAACACCTTTTTCGAACAACGCAACGATATGCAGCTTTCCCAAATTCTGTGAAGATAATGAACTCCCGCACGGCTACTCGCTTGAACAACTGGATAAACTCTTCGCGGCTACCAACCCAGGGGCAACAATAGAGGTTCCAACAGCCGTTGGCTTCTGTATGTACATCACGCGTGCCAGTTTGGATGACGTCGGTCTCTTTGATGAGGAAAAGTTTGGCAAAGGGTACGGCGAGGAAAATGAGTTCTGCCTGCGCGCGAGCGATGCGGGCTGGGTTCATCTTCACTGTTTGGACACCTTTGTGTGGCACAAGGGAAGTGTGAGTTTCGGCACTGATGTACAGCGGGAACGAGTTCAAGAAGCGATCAAAGTCATAGATCGACTCTACCCAAGCTATCAATCCGACATACAGCAGTTTGTTGCGCTAGATCCTGCCAGCACAGCGCGCCTCTTAGTCGAGTATAAGTTGGCGATCTCGGGTGCAAAACGCAAGGGATTATTGATTACACACGATAGAGCCGGCGGGGTGCAGCGTAGTGTCGATGAGACGGTAGCTTCTTTCCCTGATATCGCTTGGTTTATTCTGCGTCCATCGCAGGCGGGCACAGTCACGCTCGAGCTAGCAGGTTACTCGGGCAAGAACACCCTTGCATTCAGTGACGAAAATGGTTTTGAAAAGCTGATAAGTTTTTTGACACTGTTAGAACTCTCGTTTGTGCATTGGCACCACGCCTTGGGTTTGCCGGCTTATCTGCGCTCGTTGCATAAACAGCTGGGGGTCCCTGCTTACGTAACCTTGCATGATTTCTATTCGGTCTGTCCGCAAATAAGTGTGACGGATAAGCAGGGTCTTTACTGCGGTGAGCCAGATTTAGAGGGCTGTGAGAGCTGTTTGGCGTCACGGCCTGTTTTGGGAGCCTCGACGGTGGCTCAATGGCGTACTGATATGCATGATTGGTTGCGGGGCTGCGATGTGTTAGCGGCTCCCAGCCAGGATTGTGCAACGCGTATACGCAACTATTTCCCGGATCTAGAGATATCCGTTGTATCGCATTTGGAAGAAGTTGAGCTCAAATTAGCCTCTGCCCGCACCCCTGATACGAGCCGCCCTCTGAGGGTCGCGATACTGGGTGGCCTCTCTAAAATCAAAGGGGCAGATCAGGTTGATGAGGTAGTAGCCTTAGCTCAACAGGCGGAAGCCGAGATAAGTTTCCGGCTATTTGGACACGCTTACCGTGCATTGCATCCAGCGCTTGATGTGACGGGGCCTTATGAAGAGTCGCAGCTCGAAGGTATGTTGGAGGAATGGCAGCCAGACATCGTGTGGTTTCCGGCAGTCTGTCCGGAGACTTACTCCTACACGCTGAGTACCTGTCTGCGGAACGGATTGCCAGTGGTGACTACTAATCTGGGAGCCTTCCCTGAGCGTCTCGCTGGTGTTGCTCAGGCTTGGGTGCTGGCTTGGGATACTACCCCGCACGAGTGGTTGCGTTGGTTTTCAGATTACCGATCAGATGCGCAGGTGTACGGCAGTACGGAGGCGCTTCCCTCAGTTGAATCGGAGCGGGGTATGGAGTTTTACGCGGATCTCTATCAGCGTGTGCCGCTGACCCAGACGGATGCTGATTTGACTCTGCAAGCACTGCGCGCATTTGATAAGACGCTCTTCGGCGCTCCATCTCCTAGTTGGCGTCTTAGGCTAGTTAATTACCTCTACAGACTCAAGGGACATGTACTACTGCGCAGTATTGTGCGTCGTGTACCGACCAATGTTCAAATCGCCCTCAAAAATTGGATTATGGGGTATCGCCCCTGAGCCCCAACCAACGCATGAGTCGGCTGCCAAGCGAGTAGCTACGTATTTCTCCTGGCGGTGGCGATGTAGTGTCACCCTTCTGATCCAGCTCCAGTATGTATGCTTCCGCATACTGCTGCCGTTTAGGGTCAAACGGCAGTAACAGACTCCGGTAGGCAGCAAGTCCAGTCATGGCATGCACGTAGTCTCCGTACAGGAGTGCTGTTTTGTGGAGTTTTAGTGCACTCAGTTTTATTTGCCATACATCGGTCGCATCAATAAATGCATTAGCGGGTAAGGGGTTCCATACTTCGTAATAGACTCGGTGTGCTTTTACCGAGCTGGGTAAAGCGGCAACGGCGGCGCCCAGTGCGCTATGATCAGGATGTAGGTCGCCCTGCCAAGGGGCAATGATTAGATCGGGTGATGCCCGCTCAATACTTAGCTTGACTCTCTCTGCCAGCTGGGTTTGTGTAGATAAAAAACCATCGTCGAGTAACCAATACTCTGGCAACTCTTTAACCCCAAGGTGTTCCAGTGATTGTTCAAACTCGGCCAGGCGTAGCTGGGAGGTCCCCTCGGGAAGCTCTCCTGCACCATCCCCGTTGGTCGCAAGAATAACAGACAACTTAATTGAACGAGCCGTCAGCTGCGTCAGCAGAGCGCCGCAGCCAATCGCCTCATCATCGGGGTGAGGAACCAGTACGACAGCATGGCGTATTTCTGGTAATAAGGTTTCAAGGTTGATCATTAGAACTGCTCAGAATAGATTTAAAGAGGGCGTCATACACCAAGCTGACGCTATGCCAGCTCGCCCTCTGAGAGGCATTCTCAAGCGCAAGAGTGTGCCAGAAATCTCGCATAGACGGTTGTGTACATAGGATACGCAGCGCTCTTACTAAGTGGGAATGTTGCATAGGAATCAGCCATGCACCGGTCCCTCCAATTTCCTGTGACGCACCACTCGATGCAAATATAGACGGAGCCCCGGCAGCCAATGCCTCAATATTTGCAAGCCCAAAAGACTCCTTTTCGCAGCTACTGACATAGACATCGCAAGCAACCAGTAGGTCGGCAGTATCGGAACGATGGCCTAATATCGGCTGGGGTGAGAGGCGAGCGAGTTCCATCTCTTCATAGAATTGAGGGATATCACCTGCGCCGGCGATAACGAGCTGTAAATTTAAACCTTCACCTTGCAGTGTTGCGACGGCATCAATCAAGACTCGATAGTTTTTGACTGGTGCGAGGCGACCCATGGCTAGCACCATTATTTGACCGCTATCAATGTTAAGCGCCTGACGTGCGCTGTCCCGATCGATTGCTGGTGGCGTCTCTAAGCCATGTTCAATAACAGTCCAATCAGGCGGTGGTTGGGTTAGGTTAAAATCTCTAGTCGCTGCGTCACGGGCAGCCTTGGATGGGAATACAATCTGCTTTGCCCAGTTCAGTTGTCGACCTTCCCAGTCCAGGAGTCGTCGGTAATGGCGATTATTAAGCTCAATCCCATCTTGCAGGACCGCCCAGCTGTAACTGCCAAGTCCGTGTTGTGTCACGATGATAGGAGCGGGTGACTTCAGTCGGCCGTGAGCCAACAAGCATAATCTAAAACCGGCGGCCATCAAGGGATCTTGCAGCCAGATTAAATCCGGCTTCTCTTTCAATGCTACACGGCAGGCAGCGGCCCCCTGAGTCAGGGTCTGGCTGACCAATCCTCTCGCTGATCCGAAATAGGACAAGAAGGGGCGAATTAAGCGATCCCAGCGGTGGTGAAACCCCTGGGTCTCGTCGAGGCTCAAATAATGAATAGCATACCCCACCGACCTCAGCTCTTCACAGACTCTGCCAATGGACCGCCCCAAACCATAAAGTCGGTCGAGGCCATGTTCGCGGGTAACCACGAGGAGACGAATGGGCTCTTGAATCATTGCAGTTTCTCATAACCTTGCGCGATCAATTGTAGCTGTTTGGGATCAAGTATCTCCAGAAGATGTGTTCCCCTCTTTTGGCAAACCTCGCTACTCTGCAGGCGTTGCAATACCCGCGTCACGGACTCTCGGCTGGTGTTCAGCATGATGGCAAGCTCTTGATGAGTGGGCGGATTAGCGATGCTAAGGCCGGTTGATTCAGTTTCAATCTCACCGGATAGTAACAGGAGTTGTGCGCAAATGCGTTGCGGTATGTCGGGTATCGCTAGAATGGCTCGTTGAGCTGTCATAGCCCTTACACGTTGGGCGACGCGTTCTGTGGCTCGAGCTACAGTCGTTGGGTTGCTGAATATAATCGAGCGGAGCTCATCTGAGGGTACAGCAAGCACCATTGATTTTACGGTAGCAATAACAGTCTCTGACTGGGGCCCTCGGTCAAACAGGCCGAGTTCGCCGCAATAATCTTTGGGTTCGACAAAGAACAATCCGACCTCGCGCCCATCAAGTGTGAAATCTACCCCCTGTAGCCGACCCTCAAACAAGAAGTAAACCTGCTCACTTTTATCGCCCATCTGATACAAAACACCGCGTCGGTTGATCGAAACGAGACGCGAGCAAGGCGTCAGCATTGACAGTTCTTGTCTAGATAGGGATTCGAATAGAGGAAATGAGCTGAAAAGCTCAGGCGTAATTAAGGGGTTGGACATTCGGCGAAGGTCGTACGTGACATCAACATTCCAGAATTATATCGCAGATTGAATTGAGAGTAATTAGCTCCCCGGTGGGGTCGATTGTGTGATGTCCATCACAGCTTTTCTCGGATAAGTAGGATAATATTTAACCACTCGGTATGGTTTGTCTGCGCAGTGGCGCGGAGTTGGTGGTTATATGTTTTGCAGATTTGTAGGGTTAGTTACGCTTTTCGCGCTTTTGCTGGCGCGCCCTGCTATGGCTGAGCCGATTTCGGTGTCAGTGGTAGCGCAGGCGAAGCTGGTGCTGGGTGAAGTGGTAATTCGGCAGGGGGTGGGTTCAGAAACCGCAGCGGTTGATGCCGATCAATCTTTGTTTGAAGGTGATTTAGTGATCACCGGGGCTGACGGGGTAGTTCATCTAGCATTTGTTGATGGCGCGCTTTTGAGTATTCGTCCCAACTCTGAATTGTTGATTGAGCGCTACCGTTACAACCAAACACAGCCATCAGAGTCTGAAATTAAACTGACCCTGCTTAAAGGAGTAGTGCGCTCAATATCCGGTGAGGGGGCTCATCACGCCAAAGATAAGTTTCGTTTGAATACGCCTGTAGCCGCCATAGGAGTGAGGGGTACGGACTTCGTTGTGGCGGCGAACGGCGAGCAGACCAGAGCGATAGTAAACGCCGGCGGGATCGTTGTAGCACCCTTCTCAGAAACCTGCGCTGCAAACGGGGTTGGGCCTTGTGAGTCAAATTTTGTAGAACTCTTCTCCAATGAACAGCGCGCTATTTTCGTCTCTGCACAGGAGACAGTTGCGCGGTTCATACCGCTCAGTGCACAGATCCTCGAAGAGTTAGCAGCCCCCGGCTCGGATAGCGACCTGCGAGAAGATGCAGTCGGCAACCCGGCAAGTGGTGATGAAGTTGAGGCAGCTAACGATGCCGACAGTGATCCTCTTGGAGTGGAGGGAAACAAAGACACCAAAGATCAGGCAAACATTGGTGTCGCGGTGGAAGCAGAAATTGCGGTCGATCTACCTGAACGCGTCTTCGAAACTACGGTACCCGCAGAGCTTATTGCGCAGGAGACGAACTCTAACCAAGTCGCCGATGGCGAATCTGCTCTGCTTACTGGACTAATATCCGATCGTGCTTTAGAGGACCGCTCTATGACTTGGGGGCGTTACTCTGCAATCCTGGACGGCAATGACAAGATTACTCTGAACTACCGTGAGGCCCGCGAGCAGCGTAAAGTGTTGCTGGTCGACTCCGGTTATGGACTCTACCGAGAGTCGAGTGAGTTTGAATCGGATACTCTCCGAGAGTCCATCAGCTTCGAGCTTGCCGGTATTAGTGCAACAGCGGTTCGTTCGGGTAACGCGCATGCGCTTGCAGCTAAACAGGCCGAGTTAACTGTCAATTTTAGAGAGAGCGAATTCGATACCTATTTGGATTTGGTTGATATAGAAGGGCGAGATTATCTTTTTGAAGCAGAGGGCTTGGTAAGCAGGACGGGTGTTCTATTAAACCAAACTGAAGGTGCGACCCTTCGCGGAGGCGTGGATGGTTCGGGTGACGAGGCAGCTTATCTATTCGAATCCATATTAGCGCCCGATCTGCGGATCGAGGGGCGGACACTCTGGGATAGTCGTAAGTAGCTATGCCTCGTCTGTCCCCGATATTTAGCTTAAGTCCAGAGCGAATCAGTTTGATGCGGTTGCGCGCACTCGTTGTAGCGCTCGTTTTTGCGATCTATTGGGTGGCATTGTCGCTGTTTCCGGGCGTTCAACAGAAGCTTGAATTCATCTGGCAAGATCTGATCTGGAGTGCTGCTATTGAGCCTGATGCGAACGCTGCTCCCGTAATCATTGCGATCGATGAAAATAGCCTGCAGGAGATCGGCGCATGGCCGTGGCCTAGATCCACGCTTGCTGAACTCTCTGACCGGCTGCAGGAGAGTCAGGTTGAGAATCAACTGTTCGATATTGTTTTTCCGGAACCCAAAGCCGGCGACGACCGTTTGATACCTGCGCTAATTGGCAATAACGCGATTATTGGCCAAATCCCCTATGCCAACGGTGAAGAGGCGTCACGCAAGGGAACGCTAACGGGTGCGCTCCCAGCTCTACGCTGCGGAACGGGTGTAGGCGCCTCTGCGGGGTATCTAGCGAACGCAGCAGGATTTGCCGAGGTGGCCAAAGGGCATATTACCCCGCTGATTCATGTAGACGGTGTAATAAGAAGCGTGCCTGCGTTGCTGTGTGCCGACGGTCTGGTATACCCCTCTATCAGCCTAGTTGCCTATTTGGGTCAATTTGGTGAGGATGTAAGCCTCACTCTTGAGCAATCGGAAGGGTTCTTTGTGTCTGCTCGCTCGCTGCAGATCAAATCTGTGGAGGGCTCTACATACCACCTCCCGCTTGGTAGTGGCGGTGAAATGCTGGTGGACTACCGCCTAAGTAGTGACGCGTTCACCGTTTACTCAGCTTCGGACCTTTTGGCAGGGCGTATCCCTGAGGGGCTGTTGAGAGGCAAAACCGTAATAGTAGGTGCAACAGCCTTCGGCTTAGGGGACATGGTGCCCACGCCGCACCAGGCCCTCACCCCAGGTGTTGTTATACAGGCGCATCTGCTCGAGTCATTGTTCAGTGGCGGGTCACTACGCACGGCTAAAAGCAACACGGCCCTAATCGCGCTGTTAGCGTTTCTGGCGGCTCTATTAATGGTCTTTGCCCCGGGTCGTAGCAATCGCCGCAGCAGCGTGCTGCTCTATCCGGTTTTTGCAATAGCGCTTCCGGGTGTGCTGTTCGTCACTGAGTTGGTATTGCTGCAGACGCTGAGTCTCGTCGCCCATTTAGGCGAGTTCTCTCTCTCGCTTTTACTCACCGGTTTGGCGCTTGGGGTCCTAGAGCATCGTGTCAGTTTTCAGCATGGCTCGCGCTTGGTAGCAACGCTGCGAGCTTATCTACCCGGAGTGGTTGCCGAACGTGCTAGCCATTCGCTGCCCAAAGACTATGTGGATGCTGAACGGCAATTTAGGGTGCTTCTGAATGCTGATATACGGAATTTCTCCGCGTTTGAAGAGGCTCGCCCGCCTGAAGAGACTGCCGCACTCCTACATCTGTTTCTGACCCAAGCAACTTCAGTGGTGGAGCGCCAGGGCGGCTACGTTGAGGAGTTGAAGGGGGATTCGCTGCTGGTCTCTTGGCCCGAAAGCATTGCACCGGATATCCCGCTTCAGGTAGCCAAAGAGTTGCATCTATGTATTACCGGAATCCTGGCACAGTCTGCAGTAGACGAAGGCCACCCTCTGGCGCTGGGAATAGCTATTGATGCCGGCAGCGTGCTTGTGGGCTCCATTGGTTCGCAGAGTCGGCGAGTACATACGTTGTTGGGTGATACCGTGACACGCGTAATACGCCTACAGGAGATGACGGAGGAGCTAGCTCAGCCGGTACTGATTGGGAGCGGATTTGCCGAGCACTACGGCAGGGATAGGCTCAGGGATATGGGTAGCTACCTGCTTCCAGGACTGCGCAAACCTGGACGTATCTATGCACTTTCAGATAAAGTTGAGGACTCGTGGGAGCAGTTTGGCTCGCACCTAAAGGTATTAAAAGGCGGTAAGTAAGCGCCCTTTTGGTATGTCCCCAACTTCAATAGGTTCAGAGCAAACTTGCTGATATCCCTTCGTACTGTATCAACAACGCTGTTAATACTACTCATCTCGGTTTCTGTCAATCCTGAAGTTATTGCGCAGATCGATTGTGAGGGCTCGGTTAACCAAGTCCATGAGAAAGATCAGTCTGATTCAGAGCGGTTAGAGTCGTTGCAAAAGCTTGAACGCACCTGTGGCACGAATCCCCGTCTGTATGCGATCAAGGGTGTACTTGAGCTAAACGCGGGCGAGGTGGATAGATCCCTGCTGTCGCTTGAGCGCGCTGTCATGCTAGACCCATTAAATGGTGAGTCGATGATTGACTACGCAGTAGCGCTTAATGCCTCTGGCCAGCACAAGCTGGCTCTGCGGGTAGTAAGGCGCTTACTCTCTCAACCAAATGTGCCGAAAGGTGTAAAAAAGCAGCTCGTTGATTTCGAAGGCTTATTGCATAGCAACATGGCATCTAGTCAAACGGTGAAGGGAATTGCCGCGGAAAAGCCCACTCAATTTGTAGCCAGAAGGGGGGAGCACCCGTTAACCAGCACTCTGCGCATGCAGACTGGATTTGGTAGCAATTTGAATGCGGGGTCATCGGCTGACTCAATTGAGATTAAAGTCAGTGATGAGACCCTAAATCTGAGGCTGCCTCCTGATTACCGACCGCAAGCAGGCTACTTTACCGAATTAGGGTATCAGACCCAGATCTCCTCGGTTGACTCACCCCGTCAGCTCCTACTATTTGCAAATCATCGTGTTGCTCAGGTAGATAACTACGAATCGACTGCCCTTGGAGCAACCCAGCGCTATCTCTTGGAGCAGAATCCGCTGTTTCAGTGGATGGATACCAAAGCGCTGCTACATCGTAGTCAGGGTGAGCTCAATCCAGTGCTCTCGGTAAGCGCAGCTTTTGCAAGGCCGCGTTTGATTTTGCTTGATGATCTCTCCCTGAATCTAGAACGCAACTTTGCCAGCAAGAAAAGTACTGCCCGAATGTCCCAAGTCAGTTTGGTTGGCATAAGAAAATTTTCTTTGGGTAAATCGCAAGGACAACTGCATGCTGGGGCCAATCTAACTCACTATGAGGGTAGCTACTGGGGTGGTAAACGGATATCTGGCTCCGTAGGTGTGCAACTCACAAGGCAGATCGACAAAACGGAACTCTGGGCTTCGCTTAGAAGCTACAGTAAGAGGGACTCCGAAGGATTCTCGGAGCTTTTAGATAATAATCGTCCACTCACTGTTAATGGGTCAGAGGTCGCATTCGGTGCCGGCGTTAAGTTCGATTCAAATAGCCGGCTGGACCTCCGGCTTCGGCATAATGACGAGTCCAGTAATATAGATCTGTACCGAAATCGAGCATCCTTCATCCGGCTGGGCTACAGGTACTCATGGTAGACACAGATATAGCTGATAATTAAAAGCTATTGCGACTTGCGTAGGATCTATTCTTGGACTATCTTCTACGCGGTGTGCAGCTTTAGGTCTTAGATGGCCGTTGAGCAATTTAGACATCCTGACGGCAGATCGTGTGACGGCCATCACATATTTGCGGTAGTAGGTTGTGTAAAGTACCAATGCGCGATCTTAGTAACGCGCGACAGATTGCGTGAATTAAAAATTTATTACCTTGATCAAGGAGAAATACCATGGCTCTAACGAGTACACAGGTACATAACGTTACTGTAGCGATGTTTGGCGCCGCAGCTGGCGGCTACACAGAAGAACTTCAGGCGTTCGAATCACAGTCAGCACTGGTTGACTTCCTAGCAACGCTTGACCTGTTCGATACTACTTTCCCACAGACTACTAACATCGGCTTCGCAAACGCTCTGGTAGAGCAGATGGCGGCGTCTGCTACTGACGCAGGCAAAGAAGAAGCAGTTGACTTGATCATGGGCGCACTCGCAGATGGTATGTCTAAAGCTTGGGTTATTAACTGGGCTATCGAAGGTCTGTTGGCTACCACAAGCGCAGCGTTCGCTGATGCAAAGGCTGACTTCATCGCTAGCGTTGAAGGCGCTGTAGCTTTCTCTGCAGCGAACGCTGACGTTACTGTCGTAGCAGATCTTCAGGCTGGTGTTGCTGCAACTGCTGCTGACTTGGCCCTCACTGCAGCTCTTGATGCTTACGCGGCTGCGCAAGTGGCGCTGGACGATAATGTCGAGGCTTGGGGTTTGGCCCAGACTACCGTACAGAAAGATTTGGACGGCAGCGATGCTTCTAAAGTTTACGATGCAGTTTTCACTGCTGAAGCTGCATTGAAAGCTGCAGCTGCAAAGTTGACCGCTGACGGTCAGGCAAATCTGGATGATACAACTGAAACAAATGCTAGCTACAAAACGTACGCTACTGGTGATGCCGCTGAAGATGCTGCTTTGACAGTAGTTGAGACGTCTATTACTGCTGTGAAATCAGGGCTTGATGCTGCGTTAACTAAAGCTGAGACTGCTTTGGAAGCTTACGATACTACTGATACAGCCGGTTCGCTTCAGAAGCTCGTAGACACCTACGTAGGCACAGTTGACGCACAGGCAGCTGCTGTGAAGGCTGAAGCTGCGGCTGAGGTTAGTCTCGCTGAAGCTGTTGCTAAAGCTGCTGTTAATCTCGACTTTGACCTCGATACCGCAAAAACTGACACAGCAGCAGCAAAAGATTACTCTTTCGATGTGACGTCTGTTGCAGATACTGGTGTTGCAACCTTTGATGGCACCGTTGGCACAGACAACTTCGGAAGTTACCAAGCTACATATGACGCCACGACTAATAAGACGTCTTGGACGCTCAATGGTGGCGCCGCGCTCACAGCAGCGCAAATTGCTGATGATGCTATGCTGCAGAAGTTGTTGGCCAACGCTGACGTGCAGGCTGTCCTAGCTGCCGCTGCTAACGACAAAGAGACTGATGCTGCTCTAACGGCTGCTGGCACCGCTATTACTGATGCTTTAACTGCTATTAAGGCAAAAGAGCTTGCGACTGACAAAGACGGTCTGGTCAATGCTGGCAAGACTGCGCTCACAGCAGCTGGTGAAGCTGATGCTTATGTAACGGCACTAGACAACCTTGATACATACGCGGAAGTTAAGGCGTCATACGACAAAGCACTAGCAGCGGTGAATGATGCACGTGCAGATGCTGCGGAAACTGCAGCAGCTCAAAAAGCTCTGGCTGACGCAGATGCGGCTATCCAGAATGCTACAGATGCAACCGTACCCGGCCTTGGCGTTACACTAGTAGACATCAGTCTGCCTGCTAATAAGGACTTCGGCCTTGCAGTTAAAGACGAAGTAGCTGTATTCACTGCTGCAACTACGGCTGGTAACAACGCTGTTGCAAACTTCGGCGCTGCTGGTACAGATAGCATCTACTTTGGCGAAGAGTATTCTCTAGTTGAAGTTGATGCTGATGCAGAAACTCAGGGCGACGTTGCTGCGCTGGAAGTTCTGTGGGAACAGGACGGTGCGAACCTGATTCTTTACATCGAGGAAGAGGCATTCGCTGGCCAGTCGTCTACAGCATTCGCTGCTAACGATGATATCACTATGATCACCCTGACTGGTGTTGATGCAGCAGATGTTACATTCGCTAACGGCTACCTGTCTGTATCTGCTTAAGACCCCTCCTATCGAGTCGGTCTTCGGAGCGGCTTGATTAGAGAGTCTACGAACCCCTACTCTTCGGAGTGGGGGTTTTTCTTTTTATAGAAGCCAGAAATCAAGGAGACGACCATGCCCAAGTACATCCCCATCAGCCCTAAAAGCGTTGAAGGCAAAAGCTGGATGCGTAACTCCCTTGAGCGATACCAAGGCCAAGCACTCCTGCCTGTAATGCCCTCTGAGATCATGAACGCCTCGGGCGCCTTCCCGCTGGCCTTTGCGCGTACCAAAGAGGGGCTACAGATGGTCGCTATCTGTGGCCAAGAGGCGGACCATAACGCCTTTATCAAACAGGGTAAGTGGTTGGGTAACTACCTCCCAGAGTTCTGCATGACCTACCCCTTCCAGATGGTGGTTAAAGACGACAACGGCATCCTCATCTTTGATGAAGAGAGTGGCCTGATGCGTGACGACACTGAGGGTGAGG
>Ga0209955_1000313_pt1 | contig 17819 bp, 1 predicted proteins | sample SalPonA_A_H2O_MG_FD_185716 | JGI IMG/M metagenome (GOLD analysis project Ga0209955, IMG submission 185716) | Water microbial communities from South San Francisco under conditions of wetland restoration - Salt Pond MetaG R2A_A_H2O_MG (SPAdes)... | ecosystem: Environmental > Aquatic > Non-marine... | reverse complement strand
CCTAAGGTGCCTGAAGCGTCAGATGCTAAAACAGTTGCATTAGCAGCGGTGACAACCACGGAGGCAGAAGAGTTGTCATTCGCAAGGATTGAAGCGCCATTCGTCGCAAAACCAGTCACCGACAGCGAGGGGGTAGCATTGTCAGTGTTGGCGATGTCGTAGTTAAACAGGAGCGTTGTGTCGTCTAACTGTCCTGCATAGGTGGCAATCGCACCATTAGACAGTGACAAGAACGGCGAGCCGCCAGCGGACACCGAAACTGGATCGTTAAAGGATGCACTGATAAGTGCACTAGAACCTGATGTATAGCGCACTGAAGGTGCACTAAAGCCTGTCAGAAAAGCCATCTCTACCCCTAGAAATCTTTTCGTTAATCTTACTTTCTGCCTCCGATTTTTCTGTCAAGACGGGACAAAAACATCAGATTACTGTCAATTTATGACATTTGAGCCCTTTTTGTCAAATCAAAATTGACATTAATGACAGGCCAGGGGCTTTAATTCTGCCTTTTTACAAATTATTGACAGAAAAGAGAGGAGCGGATTTGTTAGAGACAAAAAAGCCGCCCGAAGGCGGCTTAAGTAGCGTCTTGAAGAGGATAGCTGATTAATTCACAGCCTCACCACTGATACTCCCAAACGACATCACTGTCAGCCTGGACGTATTCTCCATTTTGCTTAACCTTGAGATTAAGTTCGACCTGCTGGTCGTTCTCAATGTCGTACGATGCAAAATCAACCTGCGACGAGCTAAACTCCCCTGCCTGGACATCTATGTCAGTCAAGCTGTGGGTCAGCGCGAGCACACCGTCGAGATGTACTTCGAGCACATCACCAGTTGAGAGCTCGTCAACGTCGATCACAAGTTTCGCTTCGTTGGCGCCAGAGTTATCTGTACCTGCCAATGTGTCACTCATCGAGTAGGCCTCATCCAAATCCAAGATGTCACCATCGCGATTGAAGTCGATACCCTGAAGTCGAGTGTCAAAGGAGTCTATTGGTGTTGACGTACTGACAGAAAGCATCAGTTCAGCCGCAGCCACATCATCGTTCATTAGATCGTCAGCATAGACCTTGATACCCTGCACTTCGATATCGGCACCACGGTCTATGGTACCTGTCAGTGTCATGCGTGAACCCACCACACTCACCTGCCAGGGCTCGAGCGGATCAGTCTCAATCAGATGACCGGCCGAATCATTCACCACCAACCGCACCCAGAACTGCATATCCGGGTCTGAAAACTCAGCGGGAACATCAAAGCTCTCATGTACTTTGGTACCCGCAACAAGATAACTCTGCATCTCGCCCGAGTAGATCTCACCACCACTTAATACACTGGTATCGGCAGGCGTCAGCGTTACAAAGACCTCATCTCCCTCCAGACGGTTTTCGCTGAACTCGGTCACCAAGGCGGCCGCAGCTGGGGGAAGCCAGGCAGCGGGATAGGGCTTGCTGGGATCCAGCGGCATCGGCACAAAGTTCTCCGCTGGTATGGTGTTTGCGATTAACCAGTCATCAGATTCAGGGTCGCTCGGCGCAGGATTGCTCGGGGTGCGCCACAGTGTCTGAATCGTATCCCAGTAGGCGGCATTGTTATCTGGATCTGCCGAGGTTGTCTTCGCAAAGTACCAGATAGGGTAAAGTTTGCCAGACTCCAAATCCAAAGCCGTTGACCAAGACCTCTGATTCTGAGAACTGAGGCTAATCAGTTGGCCGTCCACTTCGATGAACATCAGACCCGCATCATCGGCCTTAAAACCGATCTGGTGCTCTCCGGTCTCGCTGGGTTTTAGGAAGCCCGACATCACCCATAACGACTCTGACAAAGCCTGCCTAAAGTCAGTGCCTGTCGCATCCACTAAGACATTGTCTTTAAAGTCCGTACCAAACTCACTGAACCCTGACTCTGCACGCCACCACCAGATCTCAGACCACTGCTCGCTGTAGATCGGCGTCTTCGTAGTTAGGATTCCGGTCTCCAACAGATTCCTCATATCGGCAATCGTATAGCCGCCATCATCCGCTGGATCTGGATCCTCATCGGGGAGCGTTTCTATGATCCACAAGTTCAAACCACCCGCCGCTGAATCAGCCGGCACGGCTTGATAGGCTTTACTGAAGCGCTGCGTTGCCCCATTGGGGTAGGTGACTTCAGCGGTGAGACTTACCTGACCGTTCGTTCCCCCCAATGATCCATCACTGTTGAGCACCCCAGTATCTGAAGATGACCAGGTGACTCGCGCCTCACCCAGCGTATCGGGTAGATCTAATGGGCCATACAGAAGGGATTCGTCGCTAGAGAGCGTCCCAAACAGCTGAACAAACACCTGCTCTGGCGCCGGTAAATCCAACACGAATGACTGCTCTTTATAAACGCCCTGCTCTACCCACTGCGCTTTGATAGCACTCTGGGGACCCAGTTTGCTCGCATCCACTACCCCTGTCTCAAGATCGACTAGCCCATCAACCGTAGTACTCCAGGTCACTTTGCTGCCATTCCAGTACTTAGGCAGCACGATAGACTCATCACCTAAGGTAAAGCGATCATCATTCTTGAAAACAGTATTGGCTAAAGCATCTGAGTTGACATAAGAGCCAATCACCTTGTTCTGTAGGTAGGCGGCCGTGTTGGCATCCCCTGCCTCAACGATATCGACCCGAACCAGCTCACCCTTATCCGCGATATTGACGCCAAAATAACGCATATCATAGTTGGACGGGATGATCAGATGCTCTGTAAGAAGTCCAAGGTCAGTCGCGTAAGTGACACGCATGACGTAGTCACCCTCCCGGTCACTGCGACCCGCTCCAGTGAGTATGTCAGCGAAGGGGGCCACCAGATTACCGGTTGTCTGTATGGGAATTAGCTCAATTCCCGGGTGATACTCGCCGCCGATGACCGGCTTACTTCCATCCGGCTGCGTGATGTAACCGCTAATGAAGTAGACCGGCGTGTCAATCACATGGGCAAGGTCATCCTCCACCAACTTCGAATTGAGGGTTTTGTAGTTTGCGTCAGTCAGCGTTACCCATTCCTCGGTCGAGGTATCCCAGAGCTCAAAATAGCCCTCGCCGGCAAAGCCACCATCTTCAGTATCCTGACCCTCTACAGCATTTGGACGCCACTCAAGCTGGCGTTCAACGAAGTCATAGATCTTGAGGTTATAGTAATCAGAGAACATCTGGAACGCATACCCATCCGGCTGCTTTCCAGCGCCTCCCCACATCGGATCGCTGGCCAGTTTCAACTCGCCTTTCGGGTAATAGAAGTTAGGCAGGTACTCCCCCGTGATCTGATCATAGCCCCAGTTAGGCCCGATCCCACCATCGGCCGAGTAGACTGTGCCATCCTCTAACACACTCCAGACATTGTCTGTATAGGTGCTCGAAGTAGACTGATAAGGATAGTTGGCATCGGTTCCCGCGTGCGGTAGCCCCATGCCGTGCCCGGCAAACTCGTGCCAGAGAATGCCTGCCGTGGGGTCGCCACCACCCAGGCCACCGCCCCCTAAACCGCCGCCGCCATTTGGGTAGAGCGAGGTGTTAAACACCAGGCCGCTATTACCCACCATACCATTGGCGCGGCTCATTTGGCGTGAGAAATTATAGGCAAAGTCGATGGACCCGTTGAAGCCACCATTGCCACTAAGCACCGGGTCAGAGCCCGGCAAGCCGCTCTTCTCGCCGCTGAAGATGCCAACATATTGATTGGAGAGTGTCGTGAAGGTATCCAGCGCAACGGCTGGATAAGAGTATAAGCGGAGGCCCTCAACTGGCAGTTTAGCTAGAGCTTCAGCACCCCAGCTCACCAGGCTATCGGCATACTGCACTTCTGAGCGTTCAAAGAGCGTCAGGTTGGTTGAGGCGACATCTAAAATCATACCGGCGCCGACCTCTGGGCTGAATGACCCGATGGCAGCATCGTCATAACTTCTTGGCAGATCAATCGGCACACCGTTAGCTAAAATGCTGATGGTGATACCCGGATGAATCCACTCACCCTTGAGGGGGGCGGTGTAGCTGTCCTCGTTGTTGTGTCCTTGATCGGTTGCCAACGCCTCACTTGAGGGCAGATCAACCGCAGTGGGCAGTGTCGCCGGGCCACTCAAGCGAACTCGCCCAAGCTCATTACCCGCTTTGTCGGTCACAACGGCTTCGAAGTCCGGCGCTGGGGCACCCGATACTGAGGTCGCATTCAGCTTGATCAGCGCCCAGCGGTTCTCAACCAGCTTCAGATAGGGATCATCCGGGCGCAGTACATGAGTCTGCGCAACAAACAGATCCTCCAACACGAAATCGGTAGGCAAGGCCGTACCTATCGTATGTTTTTGCTCCGGTTCGACATACTCGGGATCCTCTGCCAAGAATGTTTTAAGGGTAGGAAGCGATACCGCCGGGGCTTTCATATTCGAAATGGAGACCGCAATAGGCGGGCTCATACCGCCCTGACCATCGCTCACTTGAACATGGAACTGATCGTAGCCTTCAAACCCGGCCGCGGGCTGGTAGACATAGTCTCCCGTGGCCGCATCTAGCACTACGGAACCAAACTTAGGTGCCTCCAATAGGCTAAAGGTTAGCTGATCGTCATTGGCGTCTACCACGCTCACCTGCCCACTCAGCACGCCGAGTGTTGCACTACTGACTCCAGCATCCGTTTGGACGCTGCTTGGATCGAGGGAGATCAGTCGATCAAAGCTCGCACTGCTTTGCAGAGTGATATCGATAAATTGCCGACCCAATGCATCGGTGAACTCAAACTGCCCTGCGCTGCTGTTCCAGCTCACACTCACATCAGCATTGCCCATCGCCTTGCGAATGGCCGCTTGTAAGCTGTCGGCTGTTACAGTGTCAGAGAGCGCTATATCGATCAGATCGACGCTGTCACTCGGGTTGACGCTGTGCAACTCAACGCTGATGCGGGTGACAGCCTTATCACTGTTGGCCAGATCAAAACTAATCGCGTCCGTAGAAGCTGATACGCCCTCTGTTCCGGCAGTCACTGACACTAACGGGCCACTGAAAATCTCAGGTGATAATTCGGCGGGAGTCCCCAGCACAAAGTCACTGATGCTTCGCCCGCCGGCATCGATTAGGGTCAGTTGATTATTCGCGAAGCGAACCTCAATGGCGGCATCGCCCGCCAGTTCCTCATTAAGGATCTGCTCAACGGCCGCGGCCAACTCTGTACCGGACGCAACGGCTGGTAAGCGCCGGTTTAAAACTGAGATATCGTTGCCATTGCCTGTCAGCGTGATTGAGAGCGTCTCGGCTCTAGCCGCCGTCGCGTCAGAGAAGACCAAGTTTTGAGGATCAAAACGCAGATCTTCATCGCGCAAATTAACACTCTGATTAGCCGAGACTGGCGCCTCATTGCCATAGAGCGCCGTGTAGGACGACTGACTGATGATCTTAGTTGGTGAGAGCGAGCCACTGTCGCTACTGCCCTGCTCAAACGGCAAGTATGTCTCAGGATAGCCGCTATCGCTGGGTAGCATCCCCTCAGGCAGTGTCGCTAATACGGAGGTTGGAATCGCTTTCCAACTGGTCTCACCGGGTGCTTGCCACTCAAGGCTCACGTTATCGATACCCGAGGCTAACGCTGTACCACCGGGTTTCATAAACATCCAAATGCGATAGTTCTGCCCTGCCTCAAGTCCGGTGACATTTAAGATCCCAGCTGTATCTTGAGTGGTCCACCACTTCGCACTCAGGCTCTGGATGACACCATCCACTTCAATAAAGAACTTAGCGCTATCATCAGCCCTGAGTTTGAACGCGAAATCACCACTGGCAGGCGCTTGGAGATAACCCGACCAGGCAATCAAGCTGTTCAACATATTGCTGCTGTTATTAGGGTCTAATAACTCGGCAGGTAGCGAGTAGGCCGACTTGCTCCAGGCGAGTGTATCGGTCATGCCCAGATAGAGCGGCGTTTGATCCAGCACTCCTGAAGCCAAGTACCCATCAATGTTTGTTGCGGGTAGATCAACTGAGCCCGCAGCATAATAACTCCAGGTCAGACCCGTTCCAGGTGTTACATCATAGGCGGTGTAATAGATAGACTGTTCGTCAGTGCTACCATCAGCAAAGGTTACAGTCGCCGTTAAAACGGCATTACCCGTACCCTGAATGGTGCCATCGTGCCCGATAATCGTTGGATCCGAGGAGAGCCAAGAGACAGTGCCGCCCAAGATCTCACCCGGCAGATCGATATCCGACTGGGTGAATATCGCCTGATGAGCAGCCTGACCGAGCCTAGAGTCATCGCCGACGAGTTGCTGATGAACCACACCCGGGTCAAAGGCATCGACCCGCGTTGGCGAGTAATCACCGGCCAGCAGTTTTGTACCCACGTTTACACTGAGTCCCAGCGACTCAACAAAATCGATTACGGGTGCGCGCGGGGTGATGTTGTGGCTGTACTGCACCAACACTCCACCGTTGGTCGCCGCCATCCACTCCTTGACGAGATCCACCTCAAATTGAGTTGCGTCTGAACGAAGCACAACCAGATCATAGTTGCGTTTCCAGACACCCTCTGCGGTAAGCGCATCGCGGATGCGATCCGCCGAGCGAGGATCATCCAAGGCGTAGGTTTTATACTCACCCGATAGCGACTCCACAAACACACGATGGTTTGCATGAAGGTCGAGGGTAGAGGTGCCTACCGCACCGTTGGTAGAGAGAATATGTAAGACGTCGTCTTGCCCGATAACTCGCTGCTCACCCGATAGCCAAGAGATCAGATTAAACATACCCCGTGCAAGCTCGTCGCTGGACGGATCGCCGCGCAGCGCGAGGTTTAGCAGATCCGTATGCCCAAGAGTTGCAACACGAGCGGTTTCATTAAACGAGGCCACACCAACCAAACCGCCCTGGCTCGTATCTACGACAGTAGTGGAGCGCGAAGAGGCATTGTTCACTTGGGTGTAGTAGATGTTTTTGTTCAGGGCATCTAACTGAAGTTGGTCTATGCCCTCATAGAAGAGCGTCTGGAACTCCGAAGGCGATGGGGCTTCATAACTGTTTTTAATTATTGAAACTTCAGGTGTAGAGGTCTCGTCGGAGGTCGTATCTTCGGAATTCGTATTTTCAGAGTCACCGTTCGGGGAAGTCGTATCTGATGTGCCGGAATCCTCTGAAGTTGTATCCTCTACGGGGCTGTCATCAGAGGGTTCATCTCCGGAGGTCACATCTGATGAAGTGCTATCCTCTGAAGTCGTATCCTCAACAGAGTTGTCCTCGGAGGATTCATGTTCGGAGGTCGTATTTTCAGAGTCAACGTTCGGAGAAGTCGTATCTGATGAGCCGGAATCCTCTGAAGTTGTATCCTCTACGGAGCTATCATCAGAGGGTTCATCTCCGGAGGTTACATCTGATGCAGTGCTATCCTCTGAAGTCGTATCCTCAACAGAGTTGTCCTCGGAGGATTCATCTTCGGAGGTCGTATTTTCAGAGCCCGCATTTTCCGAGGTTATATCCTCGGAGATGGTATCAGAGCTCTTACCATCCGCCGATTCATCCTTGCCCTCACCTGATTCAGAGTCCGAGGCAGTGCGGTTTTTCTGGGCACTGGCGACTTGCTCGAGTGTTTTGGAGCGCTGAATGTTTTCGACAACCCTAGCTAGGTTTGTCTTGATCTCAGAATTGTCTGCGTTTGGTATAACGGTATCTACAACCTGCGCTGCAAAATTGGCGTTAATTGCCGCCAAAGCGCCGCCGGTATCTGCTTGCGCTTCAATAGCCTTAGTAATTTCTGAGATAGCTTTGTCTGCATGTTTACTACCGACATGATTTAAGATTTCCACCAAAGTGGTGTTAATTTTATGCAGCGCTAGCCCAGTCTCTGCTTGGGTTTGGCTTTTGCTGGCAGCCAGCGGGTCGAAGGATAATAGATCAATCTCCTTGGGCAAACCGAGAGCACGCTTGACCATTGTGTGAGCAGACTCAGATGAGGCAATCCCATCCTGGTTCATCATCTTCTGGATGAGGGTGGTCGTCGGTGTGATCACCGTCGCGCCACTGGGCGCAGACATCAGCATCGAATTGGGTAAGCCGGTATCGGTGTTAACCCCGCCCACAACCAATAGTGGAAAACCCTGCGGATTTAGATCGCTGCTTAGAAGAAATACCCCACGGGCGTCAGTGGTGACACCTGTCAGTATTTCCGACGGGTCGGGGATACCATCTCCATTCTTGTCTAGATAGATCTGCGCGTTGGCGACGTAGCCGTCTATCACCACTCCTTGATAGAAAGCCGAGGCTCTGGCGCCATTCAAATCTTGAATGGCATTGTTGAAATCGTCTCCCTGCTCCAGATAGGTAACAAGAACTAACTCACCCGTTTTGAGATCATGGGCAAGTTTAATTTCCACTTTATCGCCGACAACTTGGATCTCGGTTATCGAAACAATGTTACCGTCTACCCGAATCTCAAAGTCTGATTTCGTGGGTGGTTTGTTGGGGTTCAGTTCGCGATTAAAATCGAGGGTAAGGGTATCAGTGACAGGATCACTTTGAACTGACTCTAACTCAAGGCGATCCGATGATTCTGAAGGGTCAGACGAATGACTTAGAACTTCTAAAACTGAACCAGCAGCTACGCTAAACGCCAAAGCCCGGCCCAACGCGGAGGTCTCTTCAATGGCGGGAGCTAAATTCGCAAACGTTGTGCCTTCTGACACAACTGTGTCGAACCCATGAGCGTCTAGCAGGTTACTTAGATGCTCATTCAGGTTATCCAAAACATCAGTTGGGATGATGCGTCCGTTTACGAATGTAATCTCTATTAGGCGTCCATCAGCAATAATGAAGTACTTGCCATCACGCACATAAATAGAGACAACAGAAAGACCGTATTCCGCTCTGAGCGCAGGCAGTTGAGACAATAAAAGTCTGTGCAGCTCTGAGGTACGCGAGCCGCCTGCAGGCGTCAGAAACTCAGGCATAACTGAGCACGAACCTATCAACCAAAGCGTGGGAAGTTATACAAGTATTTGACAAATTCATGACCGGTTACAATGTCCTTTTGATGATCAACTCGAGCAGAGTTCCCAAGAGCTTATCCTTGCTCTATCTGTAAAAAATAAGCAGAAAGTTATCTCAAACCTCTACCCTGCCAAGCCGTCTAGCACTTGCGCCACATCCAACAGCCTAGCGCCACTGAACAGGTTCACGCTCGCGCGTGGGGACATTGTATCACCCGTCTGCCCAGTAGATAAGGACTCGGGACAGCCTGTGCGCTGATTCAAAAGCATGCGCGGTGCTGCTAAAAACACCGCGCATGCTTCATTGCAGAATCAGCGAGTGACTAGGCTACCACTGGTACTCCCAGGTAACGTCGGCACCATCTTGGACGTATCTACCATCATGTTTAACCTTAACTTCTATAACAACAACATCATCAGCAGTATTTAATGAAGGATCATTCATGCCTCCGAACGTTTTATCAAAATCATTAAGGCTAAGTTGATCTGTCGAGATTTTTCCATTCTGCTTATCTCCATCAGTAACAGAGTGCAAATAAGCTAGCGTCCCATCGATGTACAATTCAACCACGTCGCCGACCGTTACATCATTTAGATCCAACGAAATTATGGCTGCATCGTTATCATGATTAGCGTCACCGCCGCGAGTTGAAGTATTGGACTCTGTATTGGAGCCATAAGTTATACTGGCAAAGTCCACATCTTCAATGTAATTAGCGCTCGTGATGTCTGTATCGACAGCGATACTTACCGTACTTTTGGCAGAGACATTTCCAGCAAGATCGACTTGATAAAGTTCGTAAGTGCCATCTATTAGGCCATCGGTTGCTATGGTGCCAGAACCATCTGACCCAAGAGTGCTCCGAGAGTACTCGTAGGGCTCCAGCGCGAATAGATTAGCCAATGCGATTAGGTCTTCACCCGCTGCAATCTTATCTAATACGGCTGATTTAATCGCACCGCCATCATTACGAATCAAGTAGACATCGGCATTAGCTTCTCCAGTTATGCTGACATTGCTACCGCTAACAACGTTCGAAACATTATCACTATCGTCATCGGCTATATTATGAGTTGGCGCACCGGGTTCAGTAGTATCCAGTGTTACTACTATATTCTTTTCCGAAGCAGGTTTATTCTTAACTCGGACTTTTAAAGTACCCCCGTCAACTAAATTCAACCCGGAAATTGCGGCGTATTGTTGCAAATAATCGTACCCGCTTTCTTGACCCCATACCGAACTTGTATCTACCCAGTTTGTTCCATCAAAGTACTGGATCATCAAACTATCAGAGGTATTGTGCAACGACACGATAGCTGCATTAATTGAGGTCGCGGCAGCAAACCCATCTTCGCCAAAAGAGGCCAATCTCTCTATTTCGAAACCCGTCGCATATTCAGTTTGTCCAGTGTATTTAAATGAGTACTTCAAACTGTCTCCACCACCAGAATTATCTACGAAATTTGATACAGAAATCGTCTCTAACGCTTCGTAAAGTGCTCCAAACCCAGTCCCTTTACTCGAAGTATCCGTAAGAAGCGGCAAAATAACTTGAGTCTTGGTGTTATTTGCCTTGTCCGCTGCATTTTTATAAAAAGACAAACGCAGAACATCTCCACCCTCAAGCTCCTTTTCAAGCTGAGCAGAGATTTCAGTCGAGGTACTATCATTCATCAGTGACTCTGCAACCAAAGTATCAGAGAACAAGCGGACCCTTACCTCCGGTGCCGCCTCAGTAACTGCTACTGTTTGCGAAGACGCTGACGAGAAGTTACCGGCTTCGTCCACAAAGTAAAGTTTGTAGTTACCCGCAGCTAATCCAGCGGCCGAGACTGCAACAGTTCCACTGCTAGTCGCAGATGCAAAGTTATATTTAGAACCTGCAAGAGCAGTAATATTACTTTCAGAATTAATGGTTTCAGCGGCATCGACTAGGTAAACCTTACCTGGCTCAGCAATCGTTACGCTGACAGATTGATTACTTCCTATAGTTTGAGATGCCGCTGTTGTGGGAGCGACTGCTGCAGTGTCACCAACTAATGTGAAGTTAGTAGATGGCGCACTCACATTGCCAGCGGCATCAGTCTCAACAGCATTAAATTGATAAGTAGTCGCATCTGCTAGTGAGACAGTCAAGCTCCAGGAGGTACCTGAAACAGTTGCGGCTCCTAACGAAGTGTTACCGTCGAACACTTCTACCGTTGAACCATTTTCATTAGTACCCGAGAGCACGATAGAGGAATCATCCGTTTTATCACCACTTGCCAGAGTGCCTGTAACCGTACCGACATCATCAGTTGGCGCAGTAAAATTAGCAGATACCGTAGTGTCCAACTCAATTGTGGCTACGCCACCAACTTGTCCAACGTTACCTGCCACATCAGTAACTCTAACACTCAGAGTCTTAGTACCATCCGTACCCAGATCTCCGTCGGTTACCGATAGATCAACATTCCCAGCGTCAATAGCAGCTTGGGTTAGAACATGTGTAACCGGTGTATTCAGTGAATTACCGTCTAACAGAAGCTCCACCTTGTCTCCAGCCACTGCGTTCGTTCCAGTCAAATCAACTCGGAAGGTAGGCGCAGTTACTTTCGTTATGTTGTCCGATGTTGAACCGCTGTTGGATCCATCCACCAGACCGATAGCATTAGTGGGTGCATTAGGTGCTGTGGTATCAATCGTAATCAACTGCGAAGCCAAGGTGCCGGCAGTGTCAGCTGCATTAACAACACGCATCTGAACCGTTGCAGTCGAGGTGATCGATGAGTCGTAGCTAACAGCCGTACCATTTACTGAGCTAGTAATATCATCCCAGTTGGCACCGCCGTCTGTTGTTATTTCAAGACGTTGGCCATCAGCAAGCGCCGTAGACAGGGTGGCCGAAATGGTAAGGCCATCGTCATCGCTCGTTATAAAGTCTGGTGTTGCATTGCCGCTACCGCCCGCTTTGACCACCAGCGAGTCAATGTTGCCAGAGTCGGTACGAACCTTGATTTGATCATTCGCCTGCCAAAGTGTACCCGTCCAGTTTGTATAGTCAGAATCCGCACTACCTCCGCTGTTTTGGCCTGTCTGGAGAAAATTCAAGACAAAGGTTGACGTCAAAGAAGTAATCGGTCCTCGCGTCAAAGATACACCGTCAAGGGTAAGCGTGATGTAGTCACCTATTTTTAGGTCACTCACTGCGATATATTTTTCAGTCTTCGTGCCACCTGAACCAGCATCATAGGTTCCAGAAGTATATGTAATGTTCCTAACCGGCGGTTCATCAGACGTATCCTCTGAGATAGCATCAATTAATACCGTAGGAATCGGTAGCAAAGTAGCCAACTCTACAGGCGTGTCGACTGCACTCGCCCCTGCACTCACCGCGTCTGCATTGAGTGAAGTGACTTCGCTGTCAGTCACCGCTCTACCTAAACCGATAGCATTGTAGTCCGCCGATGTCGGTGCAGAATTGTTTTGATCCGAAACATAATCCAACACCTTTTGCATGGCGGTAAATTTAGCATGCGACGCATTCAGTGCCGACTCGATCGCGGCAACGTCAACCGTACCTGTGATATCCGACACGACCAAGTTCGCTAGTGCTGTCAGCTCGGTGGATAAGGTTAGGTCAGTGCTACCGTCGCTATAGGTATCTAACCCTAATGCCTGATATTCGATATAGAGTGGCGCCCGCGAACCTGTCGTGTTGATGAAGTCATCGAAGACCTCTAACGCCAGCGCTGCCGGCGTAATTGCCGTTGATGCATCGAGCGTTACACTCGTCAGTGACCCACTGTTTCCAGCAGAATCAGTGAACTTTAGATCTACCGTTACACTGCCGGAGGCCGTGACATCCGTATCGCCTGCCTGAACTGTGTAGGTCGCGGAGTAAGTACCATCAGTATTATCGGTCAAGCTATCTAGAGCTTGACCGTTGAAGGTAGTCGCAGTGAAGGTTAGTCCCGATTCACCTGTAAGAGTTAGTGAAACCGCGTCGCCTACGCCATAGGTGCCTGCTGCCACTGTCACCGACAGTGGTACTAGGGTGTCAATCGAGAAGTCCCGAGTGGTTGCGCTGCTGGTATTACCCGCCGCATCTTTCGCTAGCACACTGATCGTCTCATCGCCCTCGCCCATCGCGGTGATGTCTTCAGCCACCAAAGTGTATGACCATGCACCGTCATTGCCAGCGGTTACAGTTCGAGTAGTACCCGCAATGGTCAGCTCGACGGTTGCATTCGCTTCAGCCGTACCGGTGATCGCACTCGTTGTTTCACTGCTGTTGATAACATCATCAGTCGCTATAGTGTTGATAACTAAATCGGTTGGAGCCGATGTATCAATCGGCTGCAGTGTTACCTGTGTTGCCGCCGCCGACTGGTTACCGGCTACATCGCTCAGTGTGGCATCAACCGTAACAGTCTCTGAGCCAGTGAAGGCACCGGCTATCGCTGTGTAGGTATCAACGCCGTCTGCAGTAGCCTTAGTGAATTTAGCCGCAAGTTCTGTTGAATTGATGGCTGTTCCACCAACACTAACAACAACGGCAGATCCCTCAGCGACTGAGAAGCCCTGATCGAAACTACTACTGTCTGTGTCTGCAATCGCTGTAATCATAGGTGCATCAGGTGCTGTGGTATCGACTGCATTCGTAGGATCGGTCACAACAAATGTTGGTACCGACAGAACGTTGCCGGCAGCATCAGTAATGTTTGCATCCGACAGGGCGGTTGCCAGCGCAGTTTCATCAACAGTAATCGCTCCATTGGCACCGGCAGGCACAGTGTAGGTCAGCAAGAGATCACTACCACTTGTACTCCAGTTGGCTGTCACTGCAGTCCCGTCAACCTTAACAATCGTGCTGTCATCCACCGTTGGTAAGTTGCTGAAGTTACTCGCATCTTCACCCAACGCTATCGTCAGAACCACCTTGTCGGTTGCTTTGATATCAGTAGATTTTGTAGTGCCGTCAGCTTTTGTGGTCGTTACGACAGCTGCATCGGCTGCAATAGCAGGCGCTGTGGTATCGATAGCATTCGACGGATCATTCACAACAAAGGTCGGAACCGTCAGAGCATTGCCGGCAGCATCCGTAATGTTTGCAGCCGTCAGCGCTGTTGCCAGAGCAGTTTCATCAACTGTAATAGCTCCATCAACACCTTCAGGTACAGTGTAGGTCAGCAAGAGATCACTACCACTCGTACTCCAGTTGGCTGTCACTGCAGTTCCGTCAACCTTAACAATCGTGCTGTCATCCACCGCTGGTAAGTTGCTGAAGTTACTCGCATCTTCACCCAACGCTATCGTCAGAACCACCTTGTCGGTTGCTTTGATATCAGTTGATTTCGCAGTGCCATCAGCTGTCGTGGTCGTCACAACAGCTCCATCCGCTGCAATAGCAGGCGCTGTGGTGTCGATCGCCTTCGTCGGATCAGTCACGACAAAGGTTGGAACCGTCAGAGCATTGCCGGCAGCATCCAAAATGTTTGCAGCCGTAAGTGCTGTTGCCAGAGCAGTTTCATCAACAGTAATATCACCATCAACACCTGCAGGCACAGTGTAGGTTAGCAAGAGATCAGTACCACTCGTGCTCCAGCTCGCTGTAACTGCCGTCCCGCCAACCTTAACGATCGTGTCATCGGTTCCCGTTGGCAGGCCACTCAAGTTACTCGCAGATTCACCCAACGCTATCGTCAGAACCACCTTGTCGGTTGCTTTGATATCAGTTGATTTCGCAGTGCCATCAGCTGTTGTGGTCGTCACAACAGCTCCATCCGCTGCAATAGCAGGCGCTGTGGTATCGATAGCATTCGACGGATCGTTCAAAACAAAGGTCGGAACCGTCAGAGCATTGCCGGCAGCATCGGTAATGTTTGCATCGGACAGGGCTGTTGCCAGCGCAGTTTCATCACCAGTAATCGCTCCATTGGCACTGTCAGGCACAGTGTAGGTCAGCAAGAGATCACTACCGTTTGTGCTCCAGTTCGCGATAACTGGCGTCCCGTCAACCATAACAATCGTGTCATCGGTTCCTGTTGGCAAGCCGCTCAAGTCACTCGCGTCTTCACCCAACGCTATCGTCAGAACGACCTTGTCGGTTGCCTTGAGATCGGTTGATTTCGCAGTGCCATCAGCTGTTGTGGTCGTTACAACGGCTGCATCGTTTGCAATAACAGGTTGTATTGTATCGATGACAATTGTTTCAGTCGTTGCCGAACCCGTCTCTTGCGCAAGATCCTCAACACGTAGTTCCAGTTTGTACGTGTCATCTGTAGCGAAGGCATCTGACGAGAAAGTAATCGCCGTTACCGATACCGCATCACTCGCTAAAGAGACCCAGCCGCCATCGTTAATCTGATACTGAACAGACTGCCAGGGTTTTAGTTCAGCACTCAGCGTGGCTGTGATTGTCAGACCATCGTTATCCTGGGTGATAAAGTCATTATTTCCCGTATCCTCAGAGATCGAATCGATACTGACACTAGGAAGCGATTCAGCAACCTGATTAACCAGCGTTTGCAGATTAGCAACGGTAAGAGTCTCTAGTAGCTCACCCGCATCCGTACCGACCGTTGTCTGCGCCAATATGGCATTCACCACTGCGACATGACGCTCCTCGAGTGTGACCTCGTTATCACCAAATTTAGCGGTTATGCCATCCTGTGGGCCTACACCTAGGGCTGCTTTCAGATCATTCAGTTCAGGAGCCGTCACATTTTGGCCGTCGGCTTGAGCATATTCGGCAATGGCCGCCAGAGCCAACAACTGGGCTGAACCCTCAGTTACCAGCGCCTGAATGCCGTCAAAATCATTAGGCAGCGGACCTGAGCCCGCGCGATATTGATCAAATTGCTCAAACAGGGCTGGCAGCATCGCCTCGGTGACTCTTGAGTTATCAAATAGCTCAAGGCCAGCGTCAGCAAGTTGGTCTGCGGTCGGCTCGGTTTGATCAGAATCTGCTATATAACTAGCAATTGCAGAAAGTGCAGCGGCCTGCGAATCAATAACCGTCTGTGCGATCGTCGCAATCTCAGTCAAATCCTCAACGTTAGTTAAGTCTGTCTCGGCGGCTAAGGCTTCGTTGAACAGGCGCAGGTTTGATGCGTCGATTGACAAGTCTAGAGCGGTGACATCTTCAATAGAGAGAGTGACATCTTCGCCCAACACCGTGCCGATCAGGCGATCAGTGATGGCGCTGAGCGCTGCAATCTTGTCGACTGTGGACACGGCTGCCTCATCCAGACCAGCGATGATCTCGCTTAAGAGATCCGCTTGCAGGCTGGCCTCGGCATCATCAGCTCTCAGACTTATACCAACCGTTTCAAAGACCGCTGCCGTAATAGACCCTGTACCATCTGCAGCAACATCTAGAATCGTCTCCATGCTATCGAAGACAACTTGAATCTCTTCTAGCGTAGCTGGTGCATCAGCGGTTGATTTCAGGGCAGACAGTACTGCCTGTTCACGACCGGTCGTAACCACGAGGCCCGCGCTCACAAAGCTCTGCTCGGTGATGGCAGTACTATCGGCATCAGCATCTCCAACCAATGCTACGATTGCGGCATGACTGGTGATAGCAGCTGACATTAGACTTTGCAGGCTTGTAAGGTCCGTAACCGCAGTTAAATCAGGCTGTTGGTCTAGAACGGCTTGTAGGGTTGATAGATTTTCGGCAGTAACACCTGTGATACCCAGAGCCGCGAACTGCTCCTCGGTCATCAAAGAGTTGCCCGCGACGTTTTCGAGTAGCGCCGTCGTTAGATCCAGAAGATCTTCGACACCGGCAATACTTGCAAAGTGAGCCTCAGAGCGCGCAGCGATTAGGTCGGTTATCAAGCCTAACTGGACAGCTTGCTTCTCGGAATCTGCCTCAACTACTAAGCCAACAGCGGTCAACATCTCTTGCGTCACCGAACCCGCGCCTGTAGATGCAATGTCCATCAAACTGTTAACGCTATCAACAGCCGCTTGAATCGATTCGAGCGATGTAGCAGAGGCGTTATTCTGTAATGCGCTAATCGTTACCGCCAATCGACTGTCATCTAGATTCTCAACGCCCATCGCTTCAAAAGTAGTACTTGAGAAGCTTGAGGTATCCGCATCCGGATCGCCAGCGATGCTAGCAACCGCCGTGAACGCATCCACGGTGGCGTTCAATTTAGTTTGCAGATCATTGAGTGTCGAAAGATTATCAAGGGAGCCAAGATCGCTGATCACTTTCTGCAAGGCAGAAAGATTATCATCGGTAGCGCCGGTGATACCCAAATCGAAGTACTCTGATGCACTGATCTGAACGTCCGTATCTCCGAGTGCTCGCGTGAGCACACGCTCAACCAGGTCGACCTCATTTTGCAAATCGTCAAGACGGGCAACAGCGCTTAGGTCAAGACTGGCTACAAAATCACCGATCATCGCCACTTGCACGGCTTTTACCGCAGGCAATGAGTTTAGCGATACACCGATGTTTGTAAGATCAGCTTCACTGAAGGATGCCGTGCCCGATTCTGCGGTGTTGAGAATAGCTGTATAGCTATCCACAATGGTCTGTACCTGTTCAAGAGTGATAACCGTGCTGGGAGCCTCTGGTGACAGTGGCGTTTTTAACAACGCATCTTTGATTGCCAGGGACATATCATTGGCCGTGAGGTTACCGATATTGACATCAGTCACACCATCAACGCCCATCGCTTTGAATGTATCAGCATCTATTGTGTTAGACGTGTCGCCGCTATTTTGTGCGGCATTGACCAACCCTACCACAGCATCGAAGGCGTTAGCTGCGCTAACAAACAACTGTTCAAGATCGGCATAAACAATAATATCAGCGCCGCTTGA
>Ga0209955_1000312_pt1 | contig 17820 bp, 12 predicted proteins | sample SalPonA_A_H2O_MG_FD_185716 | JGI IMG/M metagenome (GOLD analysis project Ga0209955, IMG submission 185716) | Water microbial communities from South San Francisco under conditions of wetland restoration - Salt Pond MetaG R2A_A_H2O_MG (SPAdes)... | ecosystem: Environmental > Aquatic > Non-marine... | reverse complement strand
TTCAGAGACAAAATTCTCAATCGGTGCTTGGTAGCTACTGAGATCCATTTGGAATGTGTCGACACCTTCACCGCCGTTCAACGTCGCCGTGCCAGAGCCGCTGATGATCAGAAAGTCGTCACCGTCGTCACCGTATAAAAAGTCGTCTCCCGAACCCGTAAAGAGAGTATCGTTCCCTGCTTTGCCTGAAATAGTATCTGATTCATCTGTACCATATAATATATCGTCTTCTGGTGTACCAATAAGCTCTGCCATGCTTAACCTCATTCTAGATTTTTATACTTGTTAATACGGTATGGCTTTATGCATTAGTTCATCATCTATGAGTTTCTTACTGATTCCCTTTTCAGACCTTTCTGTAGCTGGATTCAGAGTGCAACTACGACCTTCACCTCCAGATCAAATCAGACTTCCGTCACCCGTGAACTCCATGCACTGCGAACCAGAGTAATACAGTGTGAACTTCTCTAAGTAAACTTCATGTGTGGGGGACGGCCACCCTACACGGTGAAGTGAATTTAGCTGGCAGTATCAGGTTGAGGGCCAGTCGCCGACCGCCCTACCTTTAGATCGAGCTCGGACCGCTCCGAGAATCAACCAACCGGTGTGTATTCCAGACCTGTGCTCTGGAGCCCCACAATACCCACCTGTTCATCTATGGAAGCTACGCTTTGCGCAAGTGCCAATAACTCCGCTTTTGTGAAGTCCCCGTTATCTAAATACCCCGTATATAGCGCAAGTGCTGCTTCATCAGGAGCGGCACCAACAACATTCTCATAGACATGAGCTACCCAGTCCTCGTTTGAATCAATGCCAAACAGATTCTCGATCAAGTTGTTTTGGGTTATCAAGTGAGCAACGTCTGAAACAGTACTACCGATGTCGAAGATGGATAGGCCGATGCCGAAGTAGTCATCGATGTAGTCAGCACCGAAGGCAGTGCCGATGAGCGTGGCAGAGTTGTATGCAGATTGACCTTTAGCGAAGTCGAGAGCAACTGAGGTATCGGAGAATTGGAGGCGCTCGATCGATATAAGTTGATCTGTCGCAGCATACTGTGGCGACTTCACAACAGAAGTGTAGTCTAGCGATTTGTTGATCGAATACAGATCGCTATCGCCTGTGTATCGGACGGTATCCATACCATCTCTACCGTCGAAGATATCGCTTCCGCCTCCAATAGAGACAAATAAATCATCGAAGGTTGTACCAAGCAGCTTATCAATAGCGTCGCTAGATAAGTGCACAACTCCATCTGTCAAAGTAGCTGGATCGGACAACAGCAGACTAACAGTACTGTACGCCTCGTCTCCGACTGAATGCTGCTCGATAACAAAGATATCAGCTACACCATCCTCGTTTAAATCGCCGACTCCGTCAGACCTTAGGCTAGGATAATTTCCAGTTGGAAAATCGAGGTTTATTTTGTGGGCTCTCGCAAAGTTGCCACTACCATCGTTTAAAAAGATAGTACTCTCAAGCTCTTGCCATTCACCTAGAAACGGGAAACCTAAATTCAGATCTAAAAAACCGTCGCCATTATAATCGGCGGTATAAAATTCAGTACCCGCACCGTTAAAATACAGATTTTCGTAACCATCACCCCGAGGGCGAACCCCACCATAAAGGGTGGAATATGAACCAAAAGCTTCGACAGTTACGTCCCGAAACTCAAAAGGAGCAACCTGAGATAGGTACATCCAATAATTCTGCCCCTCGAGATTACCCGAGGTACTCTCTGCTAAAGCAATAATATCTTCCAACCCATTATTATCGAAATCGGCCACAACGGCTTCCGAGTAGCCCTGGTTTAGGTTATTCACCAGGGCTAAATCCTTAGATAAGTCCCCTAGATCTATAGTTTGCAGTCCCAACTTACTTTCCGGGTTAATAGAAATGAACCCGTTTGAGTTTAAATCGTACAAACCGTAGGGAAGCGAAAACACATCAGGTATTCCATCGCCACCAGCATCCACAAATCCACTGATACCAAACGACAAAGCATTGATATCAAGTGTCGGGCTGAGCAACGTCTGGGACACATTGTTGAAGTTACCTGACCCGTCACCAGTCCAAAGTTCAACATTCGCCTGCCCGAGCGCGGAGACTACAACATCCAAATGCCCATCGAGATTATAATCTCTCGTATTCACACTGCCGTGCCAAAAGTCCCTGTCTGGCAGCGTCCAACTGCTATCAGCCTCGAAACGGCCATCCCACATAGTTAAACGCGCTGGATTCGATTCAAGAACCGCCAACTCACCAAAATCTCGCAAGGAGTAGGGCTTGTCCTCTCGACCATGGTCAATCAATACTGCATCGTCGCGCCCATCAGAATTGAAATCTCCGACGACAATATTGTTTATCCACCCTTTGACCTGATTATCGGCTATGCTGATTCCACCGAGTATAAACTCGGTACCGCCAATATTTTCGATTACGTATGGCTTTGGGTCCAATGGGGACAATTCATCCCAAATAGCCCCAGTCATACCGATTACTATGTCTTTGTCCCCGTCGCCATCAGGATCAAATATGTTCACGGCTTCGAAGAACCACCAGCGAATGCTGTCGTACAACTCTCCATTTTCTGGCAAGGTTGCGACATCATATCTAACGTAATTCATCTAAATCTCACAACTAATTTCCAGGGCCCGTAAAGAATGGTCTACCTGCGATATTGCATCTCAATCTACGATCTAAACCCCACATTTACACGCAATATTTAGGCAGGCAGTTTTACTGAGTGACACCACCCCTACAGCGCAAAATTAACCATCTTATATGAATACGTCAATCAGGAGGCTTCATGCAAGATACCAACCCTACCCCAATCAAGACCTGCCCCAATCTCTCCAACACATTCACCATCGAATACCACATCACCGATACCACCCTCGAGCTCATCAGCAATACCGGCGGTGGCTTATTCTCGAAAGAGCCTATCTTCATTGACGAGCTGATAGACGTCATGCCCCACAGAGAGTTCACAAGTGTTGACCTAAGATCCGCTCTGAAGGGACGGTCCCTGAACACCTCTGGCTTTGTACTCGCTGTATTGCTGGCTGAAGGTATGGCTATCAGAGAGCCCGGCAAACGATATAAGTTTGTTAGGGCTCTCAATATCGGTCAGGACGCAGGTTCAGCGACAGCTCCAAATACCAAAAGCACCAAATCCCAACCTAAGAAATCCATTTTTGAACTGTCGGACCCGTCACCCAACGCCAAGGAGGTTGCGACGATTTCGACACCTACAACTCAGGGTAAATCCGTCCGGAAAACCACCCGAGCGAAATCCAGATCATCCACTCCGGTGAACTGATCTCGGAGCTGCCCCAGAGTGCTCCGAAGTGGGCGTCTCTGGGAAAAAAGCCGAGAGGCCTTGGCTGCCCCAATGCCCGGGGTGAATTTAGCGAAGAGTGGCAGGTTGGGTAGCGTCCGGAAGATCAAAGTCTTAACGCCCACGACCACACTGCTCACGAGACCCAAATACAATCCATGTCAAACAGTCTCTGGCGCACTAAACGACCAAAATCCAGTCATAGTATGTGATTCTATTTTCACCGAAATCAGGGTTAAAAACGGTAGTTGTCTCGCTTATCTTGTTTCCAAAATTGTCAGTTTCAAAGTACTGGATGAAGTCAATTTGACCGTCGTTAAATAGATCAAACTCAACACGCTCAGGGTATAAGGGTGATATCGGATCAAAACCATAGCCATACAGGGTACCATCTACTACATCCGTACCTCGATTAATGGTGAAATCTGAAGTGCCATCAAGCAACCCAGACGCACCATCTCTGTATACGATGTTCTCGGCAGAAGTAGTCTTTTCCAATATGCTCTCGCCGCTTGAAAGATCGTAATCAAAGTAGGTCTGTTTGATTAGATATCCCGCTTCGTTGTAGTCTTTCACACCACGTTCGTACAACAAACCTTCGGTGGAATAAATGTCGCGCTGGATCAGTTGGTTGTTGTCATCGTACTGCCACTCCTCATACCATCCACCTTGATCTATGACGGTTACGGTGTTTGAGGCCTCGTCGAAAGTAAAGGTGTAGTCGTTTACGAACTCTTCACCCTCTTCTTTCAACAGCGCAAATATTTTTCGGTCATAATCCACTGGATCTAAACGGCCATCCAAATCCGATGTATCTTGAGCCTCACTCAGACTCTCCTCTTCAACGGGTCTAGCCGGAGGTACCACTTCAATCGAAGGTGCTGAACCACCCAAATCTGTCGAGTCGATTCCGTTAGAAGCAAAATAATTTGCAACAGCCTCCCCCGATACCTTCAACCCGCCGTGCTGAACTATCTCAGATATCATGTCGTTAGTGACGCCAAACGTTTTGCAAGTCTGATATATCGATTCTAGGTTAGATAAGTTACCGATGATGAAGTTATAAGCTACATCGATGGTTACACCTAATTTTGCCAAATGTTCTTGAGCGGTCATGATATCCTCGGCATGTAGTCTGGATTTTAAGTACGTAAATTGATACATAAAAAATCTGAGACCAGATCAACTATTGCCTAACAGCATCAGAAGTCATTTCATATTTTTGTTTGTAATTAATAACGAAATGTTCACCATGAGGTATGCACCTCACTTCACTCCGTCGCATTCCTGCCAAGTGTTTTCCGTCAACAACTTTCCGAAATGATCCGGATCATCGCCTGAGCACACCACTCTGACAACCACTGGGAAATTTTCGGCTTGAGGATGGCGACCCAACGGCCGGTGTTAATTTGCAAGAGCAAAGCCGTGTGGGCATCATCACAGAAATTCAAATATTGGATCTCGATCAGCCGGCTGAAATTCTGGAAAGCTGAAATTCTGAAAAGCTGGCGCGGTCAGATTGTATCGCTGCTTCGAACTCAACCATGAAACAGCAGATGTCCCTTAGGACAGGTCCAAACTGTTGTCGTCTGAATATCATCTACTGCCAATTCGCTGAAAGACTCAAACACGATTTCTGTGTATTCGCTGTCACACCGGTAACAGTACTTCGTTGATATTTTTTCCAATGCGAAATCAGCGAGATAAGGTCTGATAACACGCTGAAAGATTCCTGGCAGCCTTGTCCCAAAAGAGTCCGACTTATGTGCCTCAGAGAGCCATTGAAGCAAAGCTGCTCTACTGACCTGAGACTGGCGATCAGCTTTCAGATCGATCTTAATCTGACTGGTTACCCAGTCTTTCAGCTTTTCAGGATCGCAAGTGATCTTGCAATCGTATCCCGACTCACTTCGATCAACGAGGATCACCCGACCCTCGCATCGAGGCAGCTTGAGAACGTAGTCTTTAGCTAAAGACATCACCACCCTGGGGTATTTGTTACGAGGACGCATTCTCAGAAACGACATAACGATCCATTAATCCAAAAAACTGATCCTTGAGTACGGCTAACCAGCTACCAGACGATCAGCTAACCATTACATTACATATCTCGACGCCACGCCGATTATAGCGCAAGCACACACCTCCAAACCTACGCTCTCTCCGATCCACAGAGACTAAGTCTGAGGGCCAATCTCACCTACCCTGCTGTAACTCGTTGAAGCAAATCAGCTTCTCAGAATCCCATAAATTCAACCCCTTAACTACCGGCCATAAACCGATCCTTTAGACCGTTCCATTAACCCTGACCTGAGGAGACCCCATGGGTCTGATCCTACTAGGTGTAATCGTTATTGCCTGCTTCGTGTATGGCATTGAGAACATCTTTTTCCTGCTCATCTTTCTCTTAGCTCTCACTGCCTTCCAGACATTCGACTGGAGAGTCTGGGGCTTACTCATCTTCCTGCTACTGCTGCTGGGAGCCATCACTCAAACAAAGAGGTAACTCACCATGACTTACGAAGACTACATTACTGACGCTATCGCCCTCGTCACACCCTGGAACCTGCCAGATGAAGAGTTGCTGAAGTGTATCCATGAACAAGCTGAACTGATGCTGGGAATCGATGATTACTTCATCGACACCACCAGTGACTATCCATACCAGATACCACTCAATTTGAACTGAGCTCCGGTATCTCACTGGCTGATCTACCCACCCCTATCCGAGCATCCAGCTCGACATAACTCAAAGCACCCTGCTTTGCAGTGTCATAACCACCAAAACTAAACCACTAAACTGAGGTACACCCCATGTGTAATATCCGTGAACTGGCGGAGGTCTCCGCACGTCTAGACGTTGCTGTTTACACCAACATCGACGACATCCACTCACCTGAAGACTTGTACGATAAGTACGAAATGACTGCGATCTCCATCCTAGACTCCAATGAGTATCGCTTTGGTGATGGCTCACTGGAGATCTTCTTGAAGCGCTACTTAGAGCTCAAGGCTGAGCAGCTTCTTGGCGAACAGCCATAAAAATGTAAATAATGCCCCCAAGGACACGAAGTCCAAGGGGGCGTCAATCATAAAACAGGAGTATACAACTCGAGGTACTACATAGAGTTGCGAAGATCTCAAACACCGCTTGAACGAGACGCTTCAGTTCCGGAGCAGAATCCAGTCTCCTATTCATTAATGGTATCGTCGAGGGTATACCCCCTTAATTTAACAAGAAGATAGTGCAGTTTAAGTATAGCGAGACCGCCTCAAACATCGATAATGTCAACGATTCAACAGATTACAAACCAACACGAACCCGCTGACCCAGTCTAGGACACAGAAAAGTTTCCACTTCGCTCCTGACGACCTGTCATTGCCGACGCCCTTCTCTGTGGACAGCCCTCGATGGTTTCCATAGATGGCGTCGGTAGCGACGGGTCGTCGGGAGGGTTCCTCTAATTTTTTCATTTCTGTTTTTTTTGCTGTCAACAGCTAGCGGTGGTTGCAACCTTTTATGGGCACCCGGGTCCGATACACTTCATTGGCCTCCGCATTGGGTATTTTATGTGCTTTACTGACGACCTGTCGGACCTGACGCCTCTTCTGGATTTTGTCTGATGGGTTCATCGACGGCGACCGGTCGTCGGGTGCGCCGGGTGGTTTTCACAAAGTGTTTTTTCGCTGATGGGTTTGGCTCATGATCCTCAGCCTGACATGCTCTGAGAGTTCGCCCTCTCTAACATCCCTACCGTTCATCACGAGAGAGGCCTCTATGAGTTTTCCGAGATGACTCGACGCTACCGTCGTACCTGTCGTCCCACTGGGTAGCACAACCCCATGGCTACCATCACCAGCGTCAATTCGTCGGGTGCGTCAGGTGGATTTCTGAAATTTTATTCCTGTGTGTGACTCCCGTGAAAATGCATCTGGGATTTTCGCTATGACCCCTCTCGATGGCAGCTATCTCAGCTGTGACGACTCTAAGTAACAACTGAGAAACACATACAATGGCTTTTTGGAGAGTGCCTACAGATGAGACAGGGCAAAACTCCCCTCAGATCACCCGACGTCGTGTCGGTCCCGACGCCCCCTCGATGATCCTCTGTCTATGGCTGCCATCGCAGGCGTCGGGTCGTCGGGTACGTCGATAGGGATTCGTAAATGTTTTTTACCCAGTAGTTTTTTCTTTTAATCTTTGTAGGGATTTTATTTTTATTATTTATTATTTATTATTTATTATTTATTATTAATATATTAAATAAATATAAATAATATTAGAACTGAAGAATAGTATACAGATAACATAAAATACAAATCTAAACTAAAAAAACGTACTAATAATAGAGACAGAGACAAAATCAGGGACGGGGGCACAGACATAATGTAAGTACCGGATAGCTCCCCTGAAACATCTCCCCAGAAATCCACAGAAAAGAATCCACAATTACACCCGACGACCTGACGACCCGACGCCGACCATGAGTGGCATGATCTGTTGGCGACCCATCTGGACGACGGTACGTCAGGTGCGCCGGGTAAGAGAGAATAAATTACAAACTCAACTGCGCATACAATTCGCTGCAGCCAGCAACGATGGACACTCTGCGAGCTGCCTGGACATATCCCCCTCCAGTGCTAACTGTGGACCGCTCGATAACAGGGCAGGCAAATAGTGGACACCTGAGCACACCAGATAGACCCTGATATATCTCCGGGCAACGGCCTCAATGCGAGCCCTAAGGTCGAACTCAATATCGGCGACAATTTGATGTACCAACTAGAAATAACCTATGGTACCTGACGCTACCGACGACCTGACGCCAACCTGCAGGGCATTGGACGGAAGCACCTATTGAAACGTCTCTACGCTAGGTGGATCTCCGTATGAATCGCCACATCTTCGCTATCAATGAACAAAGGATGGTCAATACGAGTTTGCGAAATGCACCCGACGACCCGACGCCCATATGAACGCATATATCCGAGGGAAACACATGGACGACAACTCGTCGGGTGTGACGGCAAACCGAGAAAATTCGTCTTTTCGCTTTCAGCTTATCGATAACATCTCAAAACAAGAGAAAAGCGCACCGATATTTGACTCAGACAGCAAGACCTCGATACCAATGCTCGCGTGATTATCCCGATTGATCAAAGATCTAAGGGCCTTTAGGGCGCTCCGGATAGAATTACTACGAGTGAAATTGACCGGAACTTACCCGCCAACATTAGTCAACGGGTAGAATTGGGCCACAATGGCTTTGCCTCAGATTAAAATATATACGGCTGTGTTATTGGTGCCCGTTTTTACGAACACTATTTCCCAAAGCTTTTCTTGAACCACAAGGTGCTTGAAAGCTTGACCGGCTTGACGCAAGAATCCGTTCGCACCCATATCCCACCGTTCTCTGCCAACAATATCCTTCACGCCCATCTCGATGCCCTTTTCGCACTCTGTCAAGCAACCTGGAATGGTATCGAGGAGCCAGACCATGGCCGCTGCATATTGACCATCTAATCCTTTGTAAGTGACTTTTAGTTCTGCTGCACGATCTTTCATAGCTATTTCCTATTGAATTTAGATCAATTTCTTGTCGAGATTCAGGAGATAGCACTTAGTAATAATGCGCACTATCTCCATCTTCTTTGTAACTTAAGTTAAGTCGCTGTAACTCATGTGCCGCCAGTAACCTCAGTACAGATGATCGTCGGCATGAGACATTTCGTCTCTCGCTGATTTCATGAACTCATCGGAAAATATAATAGTAACCTTTCGAAGCTTACCCCGACTGCGGGTGATGCTTATGCCCTGTTGCTCCAGGCTAGCCTGAATACCTGCTAAGCGACGTCCCAATTGAACAGGGTTCTTAGGAAAATCCCGGGTGTAACCCTCTCCAACTACAGAAGTACGCTCCAGTTTACGGAGCAATTCGGCTGCCGTTCCAGTCCAGGAGGCCTCGCTCTCCTTGCAGCCCCATTCAATAATTGCAGCAGTCAGAGTGTCATTCTGCAGGTTATCAAGTTGAGCAGCTTCTACCATGTTTTCGTAGGCTTCAGCCAGTTCGAAATCGAGGTTCACCACCTGATCCATCGCTGTCAGAAATCGATACCAATCGACCATACGGCTGTTTACTTTCAGCTTTACGGTATTAAGTTTCGCCAGCACGTTTGCGATCAAATCATACAATCCACGCTGTATGGCGGGACGATCCTGCTCAAAGCACTCCTGAAGGCTGGCTTCAGATGTATATCCACCCTTGCTCAACGGTGTCATCTGGATAACCAGGGCACGTTGTATAAAGTCAGGATACTTGGAGATCTCGTAGATGCCGTTCATGATGCAGGCTGAGTGGAGAATCATCAGATGCTGCTCACCATCGGTATAAAGCCGTCTATCAACAGTGGTTGCCCGGCTGCTCGTTTGAGCCAGCAGATCCGATGACTGCGCATTAATAGTGCGCATGTTATCGAACACTGAGATGTGCGACTGACTGAGTGCAATAGCTAGCGACTTCTTGTCGGATGGGAACGCCGACGCTTTAACCGATTGTGAATCAATCAATGATGCGAGCACAGTGCTAGTGAAGCTCTTGCCCGAACCCTCTGACCCACTGAGAACCAGGTGAACGAACTTCGTACCTTGCAACTTAGGTGTTGCTATCGTGTAAGCCAACCAAGCGATCAACAACCAAAGTTGCTGCTCGCCTACGTTCAGGTATTTTTCCAACAGATCGACTCGTCCCTTCTCTGCACATTTAATGACTTCCGCATTTGGGCTGCGGGCAAAGATCACCGCATCCGCTTCCTTGGTGTTTTCAAAAACGCCTTGGTCAGTGATGTGGTAACGGGTTCCCTTCCTATCACCAGCATCAATTACAATATCGTGATCGCAGACTCTAGCGATGCGGTAGGGCACCACCTGTGTAAGATCTGAAGCATCGAGGATCTCTTCGATCCCCTCGATGACCTCGTTGATCTCGACACGTTTGATGAGAGTGGCACCATCACGGTTCATTGATTTTCGTACTAATCCGCGTCCAATCTTGCTATTCGCAGGAACCGCAACAGGCTTACCAGCTTCCTTGCTCACAACCAGCACTCGATGGCGCTCATCCAGTATGAAACCCAACTCCTTGAGGCGAGGATCGCGGTAGATCTCTGGCTGGACCTCTTCAGGTTTAACCAGCCCTGCATCTTGTGCAGCTTCATGTTTAGCCACTTCGGGTTCAGCCTGTCGTGTCTTACGCAACTTTGGTACAGGCGGCCTAGCATTAGACGACGATGAGATTATGCCGATGTCTGTAACCCCTGCAGGTCCACCTCGATGGGTGCTGTCAATTGCCGGCTTTTCATTTGATTTACTACTGTCAGTCATATTCGACCCTCTTTTTAAACCGCAGACCGTCCGCGGCTCTCAGGGGGCATTTAAACTATTAATGGCGCTTCAGAGCACAAAAATGGGGTTCCAACCGGGGGTTGAAGGGGTTCAAGGGACAGGGATCAGCAACGGAAAGAATCCGAAAACTAGAATGTACGGAGATAGATATCAGTTCGCTGCTCTTTACCGGGTCTAAATTTAGTACTCAAAAAGAAGTGGGCATCATAAGTGCAACCATCAGACATTAGGCGAATAACTTTGATGAAGTTAAACCTACATTGGAGTTTTACTGCGCGCATCGTTATGTGGGGTTTGCAGTCATTCTCGATATAACCTTAGAGTCACTTTTCGAGGAAAATTGCTCGAACGGAGGCGCTAGGGAGCAGGTAAACCTATTCCTGAAACCGGTGTTTAACGTGGCTTTTATATGACAAATGAATCGGGTGATATGAGACCTCATTCCTTCGCCTTGAAAATATTCACCTTTATTTTCCGTGATCTTTATTTTTTGTAATTATCGAAAACATCGCCTCTGCCAGATTGCCGGATAGTACACCCGGAGGCCATTTTTCAAATTTTTCCTCGAAACATTTATGGGCCCACTTTTGCAATGACGCAGTGGTATGTGGCCTGTCAGACCGCTCTGACTTCAAGTATTCCTCCACAACGAGAGGGAAAAGTTTAAGCAATGGCTTGTTCTCTGACATATCTGAACTGATTGGTATGTTAATTTCGCTTAGTTCTGGCTCCCAGCCAGGGACTGGTTCTCCTAACTTCGATCTTGACCAAGCAACCCAACTATCTTTCGTGAACTCCCGGCTTTGTATGTGCACCTGCTGATCTACAGCTTCCAGCATACACTTGTCTCTGCTAAGTTCGACACGAAACAGGTTTTGGATATTTCTAGCATGCTCATACAGCTTCTGAGTCGATTTAAGTTCTTCCTCGAGATTTCTTCTATCCGCCTTCTCTCTCGCTGACTCCTCTTCCGCCGGTTTCACTTCCGCCGAACCCTCTCTATCCGAGCTGACAAGGCTTTCAAAACTCAACATTGATAATTCGGCATCAAGCCGCTCCATATTCTCGAAAATCACGTCGATAACCCCCAAGAAATAAGGCTCTTCTTCTCCACGATGCTGACGATCAATAGCTTCCTCATCGCTCGTCAGCGCGGTATCGATGAAATCCACACCCAGTAACTCACTTAAGAACTCATCGAACGTAGCAACGTTTTTCTGCTTCCTGTAACTCGTTATGAACTCATGCATCTCCCTAAACACCTCTTCAAAAACCAAATAAAGGAGAATATACCATGCCCATTATCAACCTCACCCAGACCTTTATCGCTAAACACCTCACCTGTCCGTCAGACAAAGCCCGGATCGAGTACTGCGATCAGTCAGTTTCTGGCTTCTATGTAGAAGTCAGACGCACCGCAGCTGGCAAAGGTAGTTACTACCTGCGCTACAAAAATGCTGGCAAGACAGCTCACCAACGCATTGGTACCACTAACACCCTGTCACTGGTTGATGCTCGCAACAAAGCCATACAGCTTAAAGCTGAGATCGCTGCCGGTAACGACCCTAAGCAAGCATCAACTGAAGCAGAGCGAACTTATGCCAGCTTCCTGCAGCAGAAATACCTGCCCTACGCCAAACGCCACAAACGTTCCTACCGCTTCGATGAGGGGTTGATCAATAACCGCATCATCAAACGCTTCGGTCGGTACCCTCTCGCTAAAATCAACCGAGCTGATGTCCAAGCTTTTCACTCTGAGCTACACGACCAAGGACTCTCACCAGCCACCTGCGATCATCATCTGAAACTGATCAGACGGACGCTCAATTTGGCTGTGGACTGGGGCCTGCTGGAAAGCAACCCAGTCAAAAGGATCGAGCTGTTCAAGGTCGACAATCAGTTGGATAACCTGCTAACGGATCAGCAACTACAGAGCCTACTGTCGGTACTAAGGAATGATGAGAACAGGATGGTCTGTCGCTTAGCTCTGTTCCTGCTATCTACAGGCGCTCGTTTGGGCGAAGCACTAAAAGCACGCTGGATGGACATTGATACTTCTAACAGGGTCTGGAGGATCCCCGCCAGTAATAGCAAGTCGAAGCGGATCAGGAGTGTTCCACTCAATGCATCAGCTCTATCTGTGCTGGATGAGCTCGATACACGCAATCACACTTTTCTATTCGTCAGTACCCAGACCGGCGAGCGGCTGAAGTATGTGCATAAAGTGTGGCGTCGATTGAGGGCTCAAGCTGGATTACCGGAGTTGAGGCTCCACGATCTCAGGCATCAATATGCATCGTTCTTGGTTAACAACGGGAGATCTCTGTATGAGGTACAGCAGATACTGGGTCATAGCAGTCCGACGGTAACACAGAGGTACGCTCATCTCTCTACCCGCTCACTGCAGGACGCGGCTGAAAGTGCTGCAAATCAACTGTTGCCGATGGCAGTCTCGGAGGAAGCTGGCTGAGGGTGGCGTCACGTCGACGGGTGCGTCAGGTGGTACTCAAACTGTCCGACTCTGGGAGGTTCAGGGACCAGGGATGGCTCCCCTACAGGGCTGGGTGAAACTGGCAGAGGTTGGCACTTTGGTCAGCCCTGAGAACCTCAGTGCAACACCCGCTTCTGAAACAGCTCGGTCAAATGGTCCTTCATGGCACGCTTTGGCCACAGCAAGTCCCTGACTTTCATCCCCTTAACCTTACAGGGTCGGTCGTTCAACCAAACGCTCGTTGAGTAGAACGCCAGGTCCTCGATATGGGTACCGTCATACTCCAGCTGATACTTAAGTTCCTGTATCACACGATTTATTGTCCCCTGAACTGACCGATCCGTCTGCGTATCGATCTGAATCTGATCTGCCGTGATCTCAATAGTGAACTCTGTAAGCTCGGGATCTATATCGGACTTCATCAGGACATTGCCCAGCAGGTCGCTGAACCAGTAATCCAATCGTTTCAGCTCTTTCATAGTCACGATCGGGAACAAGAGCATGAACCGAGTTTGGTTATGACAAAACAAGATGCATTGCCTACGCTGCATGTTGAATATATGCGCGTGCCAATCACCCAGATCAGTTGATCCCTGATTACCCGTGCTTGGATCAAAACCATCAACGGTCCAGCCTGCTTTTTTAAGCTTTTCAGCGAAGGCTTTGGAGCAATGAATTTTCATATAAATTGGAGCCTAGCTAAGAATTCCTCTGACAGATAGCGATCTCAGCCATCTTGTTCAACAATGGCATAGATTGGGTCATATGATCTATAAAATTACAAACAAATTGCGTCTTAGCGCGCACGTATATTTCGAGCAGAAAAGCAGTTCAGGATGGGGACAGAGATATAGATTAGACGCAGTCCAAATAACGGGATAACTTCCTCGGACATGTGATCTACTATTTGCTCGCTACCCTAAACCGTCCTCGAGCTGTTACAAAAATGTCTAGAGGATGAAAATCTGTGTTGGAGCAAAAATTAATTCAAGCCCCATTAACCTATATAGGTCGCTGGGTCCCTTCACCGAATCTTGATATCAGCCTAGCCCACACTTATCACGCGGTGGCAGATTTGGACAGCTCCGGCACACCCGATATCGCTATTTCAGGCTGGGCCTTTTCAGGATGGCCCCCAACTTTGGATATACCGGCTACGGTTGACGCTTTTATATTGTCCAAGGTGGAAGATAGCTACAAAGTTGCTACACAGAAGTTTATACCTGAGAACAAAACCTACGGTGCTGGCTCTATTATTGTTGAAGATTTCAACAATGATGGGGTAGAGGATATTGTCATGCTCGCTCACAACGAGTCGCCGTTTGTCCCAATGCCCAGCACCGCCTTTATGTCTACAGTTGGTGAGAACTTAGAGCGTATCGAAATAGACGAGCCCATAATGGCCCATGATGCAAGCCTCGTCTATGTAGGGGGTAATCCCACTATACTTACCCGAACCTTTCTGGATGAAAACGGTGAGGGCGCCGACCACGCAATATTCACCTATCAGAATGATAGCTTCGTTGCCAGTGAACCCTCCCTTATGAACTCAGTCGCTGACGGTCAGTCGATAAACTTGATAACCACAACTAGCGGTCGTTACCAAGTAGTTATTGGGGACGTTGCAACTTTCGACGGCGGCACAGTGCAAACACATAATATCAACATATACGGCTTCGACGGAAAGGATATTACAAGCCCTCAAATAATCCAATCGATAGAACCATACCTCTCCACGCTCGATGAATTCTCTAGCTTCCCTTCATCAATCGGAGGCGCAGGCCTAACACACACTTACCGCCTCGGCATTGACGACCTAAACCAGGATGGTTTGGACGATATCCTTGCGTTCCAATCAATGTGGACATCCGACGGCGATGATTACCCTTCAGCGTTGCAGATTTTGATAGCTGCCGACAATAACTCCACTTACATAGACCGTACCAGCGAATTAAATCCAGAAATGAGTTTAGATGTAACAGAGCTGGCTTATTCACCACAGTATGTTGATTTAGACGGAAGCGGCATCAACGCTTACCTGTTGTCTGGAAGTAGCAGTCCTGGCCCAAACACCAAACGGATTAGCGATCATATTCTGTTGAATGACGGCACAGGGAGACTTTATGTCGCGATACATGAAGAATTCGAACAGGTAACTCCTAGAATCATAGATTATCTTGGCCTCAACCCCGATACTTACATTGAAAATCCCAAGTTTATTCAAATACCAAACAGCGATGGATCCATTGACATAGTTGCTGAAGTTCTTTCAGGTTTTTATGACACAGAGCTCGAATCATTCATATCCGCATATGAATATGTACAAGTTGGAGCATCATATAACCCGACTCAAGACTTTACGCGTGATATCGTAGTAAGTGATCGAAACGGATCATCTAATATACGCACTTGGGCTGGAAACGACTATATCTCGGACAAAAACAGAATCGACAGTTCGGAGGCCCTTATTAACGGGGGGCTTGGGATTGACGTTTCAGCATATGACAGCGAGTCAAACAGATACAATTTGGTTGTATCAGAAGATAGTATTGTTGTTTATAACGACTCCGTCCGTGACACACTAACAAATATTGAACGTATTGAGTTTAGCGATAAGTCTATTGCGATGGATATTGATGGTAATACTGGGAGAACTGTCAAAACTATCGCTGCCGTTCTCGGATCAGAATCAATCTCCGACGCTGGAATCGTCGGCGTTGGTTTGTCATTATTTGATCAAGGCTACAGTCTAGAAACGGTTTGCGGGCTCGCTCTGAACTACGTTGGAGCCACTACAGATGAACAGGTGGTGGATCTTTTGTACGCTAACCTTTTGGGCGACGGTGAAGCACCCACTGCAGAGGAAGCTCAGCCATACCTCGATCTATTGGAGCGAGAAGTATTCAGCCATGAAAGCTTGGCGGCAGCCGCTGCTGAGCTAACTGATGATCTGGGCATCATCAATCTCGCGGGTCTGGCTGCCACTGGAATCGAATACATATAACAAGCCTGATCGGTGTCGAACTCCCCGACCGACCCAAATATGCCAAGCCCCGTTCGATCACGCCGAACTGGGGCTCTTTTCTGACATACCCAGATTGGCAAAGACCTCATGGACACTGCAACTTGGTAAAGTCACCGAGGTAAGTTCGGTCTATGGTCGGTCTGACCTTCGCAGCTTCAATGCCAATCCCATATCCAGTTGGTAGGCAACACTGAACGCAGTTCGGAAGGAACTCTGTTCCGCCGTCTTGTAATCAGTAGGTCCCGAGTTCGACTCTTGGTGCCGGCACCATATCTGCTTCTGTGTTGTAATCCTCGGAAGCGAACCACTGCGGAGTGGTAGTTCAGTTGGTTAGAATACCTGCCTGTCACGCAGGGGGTCGCGGGTTCGAGTCCCGTCCATTCCGCCATTCTTTGCTCTGTGATATGTTTACTCCCATGAATCATCTACGACTTATTCTTTTACTCACCCTTTCGGCATTTCTCTCTGGATGCTTCTTTACGAAAGTAGTGACGGTGCCCATGCGTGTTACTGGTGCTGTAATCTCAGTGGTGCCAATCGTAGGTGATCCCATCGACAAGAGCATAGATACTGTAGCCGATGGGATCGATCTGATACCGCTTTAGGGGCTAACCGAATGGGGTGTATTCGAGGCCGGTCTCAGCTAAACCTGCGAGGGTGACGCTACTCACTGCGTACTCCGCCGCTAACGCACCTAAGCTCGCGCGGGTGTAGGTACCATCATCGAGCAGGGCTACAAACGCCTGTACCTGTTCTGTTGTTGGTCCGACACCAATAGCATTGGTATATAACAATTCAACCACCTGCTCGTTGGACTGCGCGCCTGCCACAGTCAGCGCATAGTCCATTAGAGACTCATATGTATGCTCTCCGCTATCAAGTAGAGATAAACCAATCCCGGCGTAGGCTTTGTTCGCTAGTGCCGCTTTGCCAAATACCGCGCCTAGTATTTTCGCGGTACTACCCGCATTGCCATCAACATCTAGTGCGATAGAAGTATCGATGAACGAAATACGCTCAATATCGGTCAACTCATCTGTAATATCACCGTTGGAGATCCGTACTACACCATCCTGAACCGATACGTCGATATCTGCACGCGCGTTGTTGTAAACGACTTTATCAATACCCGCAGTACCGATGAAAACATCTGCACCTTCAGTGTTCTCTTGAACAGTGCCTTCATCGTCGGTTTCTTCATCAAAAACCAGATCAGTGACATCCCATGTAGCATCAGCGAATTGAAGTTTTTCAATGTTAGTGAGTGTGTCTATACCATCGGTACCTACGTTGTCCTTTACTGTCAACACACCGTCGAGATTTGTGATGGTGTAATTAGATCGATTGCCGGCGAATACAGCTGTATCATCACCCGTTCCTCCGTCTATGGTATCGTTACCCTCCCTGCCTGTAATTGTGTCTACCCCTGCAGAGGTAATGATCTCATTCTCTCCATCAGTTCCGTAAATCGTATGATCCCAAATTGAGGCAATCCAGTTGCCGTCAAGATCATAACCGCCCCAGAAGTTTTCAAAGTTCGAGGACACATGCTGATCATCTGG
>Ga0209955_1000311_pt1 | contig 18009 bp, 15 predicted proteins | sample SalPonA_A_H2O_MG_FD_185716 | JGI IMG/M metagenome (GOLD analysis project Ga0209955, IMG submission 185716) | Water microbial communities from South San Francisco under conditions of wetland restoration - Salt Pond MetaG R2A_A_H2O_MG (SPAdes)... | ecosystem: Environmental > Aquatic > Non-marine... | reverse complement strand
ACCACGGCATCAGACAGCTTATCCAGTTTGTTCTCTATCCGAACAAGTCTGTCTTCTTCCATGTAGCGTTATCCTCTAAAGATTACGGCCCAAATCACTATAACACTCCCACCTACTATTGTAGCAAAAGCATCCTTCCAGTCAGGCGTACCCCTACCCGTAGAGTCCCATAACTCCTTCAACACAGCCGCAGCCGCTACCCCTAGCCATGCATTAGGCATACCAAACGGCAGGAGTAGGGCAGCTAAGAAGCCGCCCGAAAAGATGTGCAGTTGCTTATCCAGCGGTATCATTTACAGCCCCAATCAAATTAGCTATCCACATATCTACTCCTTAAATTAATGGGACTGCGTTGACATAATATGTTGGCGTTCCACCACCCGAGTTGGTTATCGTCACATAAGGATTATTGCCAGATGTTCCAAAAGTAATTGTCCCGCCAATCTCGTATTTACCAAGTGTAGACACAAGAAGTGCATTTCCTGTGTATTGACTAGAGTATAACGCCCACCCAATAACAATATGACCTGATCCATTTGATCTAACTGTTATTAAATTTAATCGCTCTTGCGATCTGCTATCACCTTGGCCGATACCTATCGCCCCTGTCACTGTGATATTGTATGTTCCAGTAGTACCTGCACTAGCAGTCATTACCTGTTTGCCTAAAACATCACCATGCTGGTTTAACACGCTGTTTGTTGTAAGCGATCCATCTGTTTCAACATTTTCAGCAAACACTGCTTGTTGTAGCACGCCATCAAACGTATTTTTTACAAGTGTTGCGTCATTAATAGGATTTAACGCACGCCCTTGGAATGAGTTATTGGCTATCAAAAGGCTTGGTGTTGCTGCACCTGTATATCCAACACCCGATTCCAACGCAATGATCGCATAGTTTTGCGGCTCCGAAGCTGAGTTTGTTTTGATAAACACGTTGCCAACAACAACAATATTCACCGCTGAATTTACAGTACCATCGCCAGCATCAATGCATGGGTGATTTGATGTGTGTGTAATGTTATTTCCTGTAATGCTGGCGTTTTCGACTACGGATATAAAAGCTGTTACAGCGTTTCCTGTAATTGTATTGTCGCTAATAATACAGTTTGATGTGAACGATACTGTATTGGCTACTGCGCCTGCTACAGTGACAAAGTTATTAGAGAATACACCTGTTGCAGCGAAGAAAGCGCCACCATCAAATTCAACAAAACGAGAATTTCTGACATCACATTTACCAAGTGCTTGAATACCTATCTGGCTAGTAACAGAAGCACTTGCCCATAAGTTACAAAAATCTATTGTGAAGTCAGATGTTGCATCAGTATAAATGCCAGCCCCGAACATATATTCCATAGTGCAACCTTTAATGTGGCTGTCACCAGAATTGTCATTAGAATATATTCCGTAATGACCAACAGAGAACCAACAATCTCTAATAGTTACACCATTGATATTCGAACAATGGAGTAGCGTTAAGTTTTGGTTTGCTACCGCGTAATTCGTTGGACCTTGCAAAGAAATATCGCGCAAGTTTGTTGGTGGTCCACCAATACGATAAAACGAAAATAATCGATATGCGTTCAAAACACCGACATTGTTTGCAGCAAAATAGGTAGAATCTTCTTTAGTTCTGATTTTTGTTTCATAAGGACCGTCACCAAAGATTGACTGTTCCATTCCTTTCATAATAACAAGGCCGTTGTAACTACCCTTGCTTGTAGTGCTGTCAATGTTAATTAGATAGTCGCCAGCGGGAATATAAACACCACGTTGCGTATTGGCAGCACTCCAAAGGGCTAATGAAATTCCGATGAAATCCCATGTATCATCATTGGCAAATGGTTTTGCCCTTGGTGGGCTGAAAACGCCGCCTCCACCATAAGGCGACCATGAAAGATTGTCTTTGAATGGTGTATTATCCCACGTATTCCACTCAGCGTTTGTAATATCTTCGCCAGTATCATTAGGAGTGCTACCTGTGCCATCCCCTAAAGCCCCAAACTGCCGGGCATTAAACGCATTTTGCGCTTGCAATACAGCTACATTACCATTAGCTAAGGTGTGATCACCTAAAGTTAAAACACCACCATAGTCCACTGCTGTCTTAATGAGGTAGGTAGCACCGCCACCATCGCCTGCGGTTGTGTAGCCCTTTGTGCTAGTTAGCTGCCCTGCTGTTAGAGAGGCTGCTTGTAAATCACTTACCGAATTGAACACTTTCATTGTTTGTCATCCTCTGCCCTTCCGAAGGGACACTAAGGTTAATTAAGCTGAGATAGCTCCAAATGTTTTCCCACTCGATCGAGTATAAATTTATTTGAAGATAGTTATATACCTGCACGCCAGAAGAACTTATATGTTGCTGAAGGTGTTCCACCAATTACTCGGATACGGAATCCATTGGCGGTAACACTGTTCACCCTCCAAGAGCCTACGGGCGCAGTTACAACATCAGTTTCTTCATATAGCTGTAGGAATACAGGTGGCAATGCTAAATCATCTGTTGTGCTGTAAGGAACATGGAAAAACACATCTGTGAACCCAGCCCCTGAACCATCAAGAACAACAGTTGCTAAATTAGATTGAATAGTGAAGTCTGATACAGTAGCTCCAGCCTGTTTGACAATCTCACTTGGTCGGAATGGCTCTATAGTGGTGTTTTTACTATTAGCGCCTAAATTGATTTTGGCGAAATTAAACGTCCCTCCGCCAAAGTAAGGATACCAAACAAGGCCGCTATGTGATTTATCAAGATAAATACCTTGAGTAACACCTCCGGGCATGGAGTTAATTGTTGGCGAGATAATACGAGCATGTTCGGCATCAACATCTCCAGTATCGAACCCGACACCAATAGCCATCTGACTATTACCTTCGAAGTAACAGAAGGCGGCTGTATTCATCTGATTTACTGCGCCAGTACCAACTGTATTATCTAGTACAAGACCGCGCCAGTTGTATTCAAAATCACAACCCATGAATACGTTAGCATAACTTCCAACAACGGTTGCACCTACCCCTCCAGCCGCATCGGTACAGTTATTGAATGATGAACCTGTAAAGCAGTTTGCGTTTGAGTCGTTTTGAAATATTGGGCCTGATCGGTTTAATGCACTGTAAAAATTAGAGAATGTGTTTATAAAAGCATTATCGAATACTGCTGCTTGCGCGCCACTTCCATCGTATCTTTGAACAACTACATTGTTATACAAACATCTATGGGCGTAATCAGATCGCAAGCCTGTTTGGCCGCTTGTCCCCAAACCATCCAATGTTAAATCTGATACAGAAAAGTTATAAATGTCTGCCCCACTAGCACCGCTGAAAGTAGCGCCAACACCAAGCAATGTTGAGCCTTCACCGCCTTTGACGACTGCTTTTCCAAAATCAATAACAGTATTATTTACGTATGAATCCGCTGGAATTTCGATTGTGCTGCTGGCATCAATAGCCGCTTGTATAGCTACAGTATCATCCGTAACACCATCGCCTACAGCTCCGAAGTCTTTTACACTCACTGTGTCGCGCAGGCGATTCTCAACTGAGCGATAGACTGAGCCAGTGCCGCCTTGTGTGTACTGAATCTCATTGGCGTATAGGTTAGCAATATCAGCATCAGCCTCGTAGTACACCATCATCAGCTCAGTGCCAGCCGGGTAAGACTCAGCAAGTGTGACTGTGTTGCCGGATACTGTGTAATCCGTACCAGAGCGCAGGCGACCATCATCTGTATCTGAACCATTGATAAAGAACGCTGCAACCGCAGGCGATGCGGTAAACACAACAGCAGTCTGACCAGAGGCTAGTACCTGAGTCTCAGTCTGTGCAGCCGCATTGAGCGTTGTACCGTTGGTGTATTCAAACCCACTCGCAGTATCGTTTACTTTGAGGTACTGACCTGCTTCAAGAGCATCAAGTGCAGCCACTGCTGTTGCAACATCCGAAGATACGCGAACCGCGCGATTCACTTGATCTTGTAGTTGTTGGATCAGTACAGTAGCGCGGTCCAATGCTGTTTCATGTGTCTCTGCAGGGAACGGATCGCCGGTGATATAATCCGTCTCTTGAGTCATTGGTACACTGCGGTAGATAACCAATGTCTCAGTGGAAGTGGGTGCAGTAACCATTGTTACATTACCACCACTAGGACCACCTGCACCTGTCAATGTGTAGTCAGTCGTTAAAGTCTGAACCGTTGCCACACCAGTTGCATTATTAACCAGCGATACTACAACATCGGTATCATCAAAAAATCGATAAGGGAATGAGAATACGGTAGTGACACCGTTTCCTAAATACTGTTTACGGTTGTCTGTGGTAGAAATTGTCATTCATCAAACCCTCATTGAGCCTGTTGTTCTTGAGGCTGCTCTTCGTATAAACCTGATTGTAGCAACCATGCGTGAATCTGTCGTGCTTGCATCTCAGCCGCTTCAGGTGTGTCTACTTTATCGAGCAACATCGCCATAAATTTACGATCATTCAGCGCACGTGTCAGAATTTCATCTGTGCGAATTGCAGGCAGTTTTGCAAATACTTGCTGGCCTACGTTTGCACCTGCCGCATGTGCCTGGATCGATGCTTTCATTCCGAGTTTCTTAGATACCATGCCTATTACGGACGTACCCAGTACCCTTGAGAAGAAGTTAAGTGCAGCATCACCCATATCCTTGCTTTTCTCGACTGCAACACCTGGGGTCTTGATCGCTTCAAAGTTATCCATCAGTCCGAATACACGATCAATCAATGTGTATTTCTCTTGGTCAATGATGCCTTTATCTAACATCATTTGCAGAGGAGACGTGCGATTAGGGACAGACGGAGTAAACATCAATTTGCGGAAATTCTTTAGATCGAGAACACCGTTCTTATCTGTAGCTGATCGCAATGCACCTTCGAACAATGCACCTGCCAGACCATCCATCGCCACTTGCTTATCAATCCCTTTGAGATTGCCCGCAGTTACAGTACGCACCATGTCATTGATCTGCTTTTCAACATCAGGCGCATTAAGTGCTTTTTGAGCTATGATGACCGGATCACCGTCTGCCAGCTTAGTGAACATCTTGCGATCATTCATAAACTTGTTCTTGTTAGAAGCGAACAGTTCAATCTCTTTACGGGCTACTTCAGATGTTACAGCTTCCTCAAGTTGCTTGCGCACTTCTGGGAATCGTTTAAGCAGAGTTTCGTTTTGATCAATTAGGGTGCGTAGACGTTTAGGGTTTACAACGCCTGTATTCTGATCCACCGCTTCACGGAACATCAAACGCACAAAACCTTCTTGGGCATTGAGCATGTCCTTAGTGGCCTGGGTAGTTAGTTCAGTACCCATCTGACGTTCATCTAGGAATCGAGTAGCGCGAGAAAGCTCGTCAAGTTGCAATGCACCTGCTTCTTTACCAGTAGCCAATGCCCTGCGAAGTAGAAGTTCAGGTGCAACACGATCACCGTACTTACCGGTAGCTGTTGCTTTACCTACGAATGATCGAGTGAACACATCGTTCATCTCACGGGTAAATTGACGCGCCGTATTGTAAGCATCACTGCTAGTTTTGCTGAACGCGTCATCAATGTCGTCTAGTATTGATTCGGCTAGATCGTTGTATATACGTGCTGTATTAGGATCACCGGCATCAGCAGCTACCCTGGCTTCGGCTAACAGATCACTACGTAGTTGTTGCATCTCGCCGTAGTTAGTACCCACAATCTCAGCGGGTGTATTACCTTTAGCATTAGTCGGCAGCCAAATTAACGAGGCTTCTTCTTCCTTAACGGCTGTTACACGATCTAGGAATTTACGGACAGTTGTTGGTAACTGTTTAGACCGAAGTTCTTTAAGAGTGGCCGCTTCAATCGACTCAAATTCGCGCTGAATGTTGGTTACATCTACTGATACGTTTTTATTGACCTGTGACCATAGTTCACGTTCAACACGGCGCACCTCGGTAATCACCGTATTTATCGATTCGCGTGCCTGGGTGCTTAATGCTTCACGGGCAGCCGGTGTATCAGTAGTGATATTCGCAGCCGCATCACTGGCTTTTTTGGTTGCTGTATTAACCATCCCTTCAAGTAGGGTACGATAATATGCAGTACGTACTTCAGCCGCTGCTTTCAGTGCTTCAGGATCACCCGTTCGACTAAGCTGGATGATCATCCCACGCATCATGTCTAATGTATCTTTGGCTTTACTGTCCGCAGCTGCAGCGAAGTCTGGACTCATCTTAGCCGCATACTCTTGCAATGCACCTAATGCCCTAGATCCGGTAATCTGAGCAGCCGTTAGTCCATCCTCAACAATAACACCCGCTTCATCAAGAACACCTTGTTCTCTAAGAATACGTGCTGCCAATGCAGGATCTTCACCTGCCGCATCGAATAGTTCCTGCAATCGTCTAGCAGCGATTGTTTCACGAGCTGCCGGGCTAAAAGTAGATATTACTTTTCTACCTTGATTGAGCACCATCTGACCAGTTTTGACCGTCAGGCGAACAGGATCAAATACACCTGCTGTTACACTGGCTCCAATACGCACACCTGTTTCACCAGGCGCTAATGTCTCAGCTACATATTCAGCACCTGCTGAGCTTGCAACACCACTAGCTTCTAGTGCAGCAAATGTTTTAGGTGAAGTCTTGGCTGTATTAATGATCTGGTTCAGGAATTTACCAACTCCTGTCTCTGCGAATTGATATCCTTTAGCCGCAGCCGCATAAGGTGCAACTACGAATGGGAGAGATTCACCGACTACACGAGCACCGTAGGCAGCGGGACGTTGTCCTGGCGGTAATTCTTCTGGACGTGGGATACCTGCAGCTTCGGTGATTTTTTCGCCACCGTAACTACCACCGAATAAACCAAAAATACCACCAGCGACTGTGGCAACTGCTTTGGCTGGTCCCGGTAGTGGTAATGATGCGCCAAGGCGACCACCTGCAAGCATACCCCCAAGCCCAGCAGTACCTTCAATAGCACCGCCAATGCTTTGCTGTGCCATGACTTCACTGATGCTTTGCATCTCTTGCTGCAAAGTCATTTCACCTTGAGCTTGGACCTGTGTACCAGATGATCCACTGTCTTTTTCAATAATAGCGGCCCAAGGATCATCACTGGTAGATTTAGCACTTGGTTCACTTACATCAGCAGAATCTTTTTCAATGATTGACGCCCATTCGTTGTTTACATCGCCAGCCATTGTTTAGTCCCCTTTCTTCTGAAGAATCGAACCAGTAGTAGGGGCAACATACCACTTCCCTACAGGAATTGCTTTGTAGTCATCAGGTGTCTTTGGTCTGAAAATGTTCATGCCGTTCAATGCACGGATGATATTGTTACTCAGTGAAGCAGCATCCAATTTTTCCTGTTTCCCTGCGAGTGCTTCACCATCGGTAATTTTGCGCAACTCCACCAACTTCTTACGGAGGTCCGTATCAATCTCAACCATTCGGGTGCGTAGTGCGGTCTCGTTGTCCCATAACTTAGGTTCAATTGTTACCAATGCCTGCAATTCTTGACGGTACTGATCTGCAATCTTACCTTCTGGTTTAATACCCGCCACGATATCTTCGCGTAGATTCAGTGCGCGTTGCGCAGCTCTTTGGTAAGTCGGATCAATATTTAAACCTTCAGTAAATGGAGTACCGAAACCAGCTCGTGCGGCAGCGGCAATTGGACCTGGTATAAACCCGGCAACATCCCATAGGCTTTCACCTTGATCTGGAATATCTTGCCCCATTTCTGCACCTGCCTGCGGTGCTTGTTGTTTACCGAACGACACTTCACCATATGTAGTAGCGCCACGATTCAATGATTCGCGGACAAACGGGGGCATGGTTGGAGTAGTCGTGTAAACATTACCAAACGCATCGGTACGTTCCTTCGGAGCATACAACTCGTAGACTGACATTTGATATTCTTGAGCTTCCTGCGGAGTCATCAGACCACTTGAGTAGCGCATCGCACCCTCATTGACGATCTTCATTTGACGCTCAGTCATTGTGTTAGTTCCAGCAGTATCCGCGCTGATATTGAACAAGTCATCTATGACTGATTGAGGAGCCTGCTTGCCGGTCATCAACTCGTACATTGTGATCTCATCAGCTACCGTCATATCTTTCTTAGCTGGCATTGTCTTAATACGCTGAATCTCTTCAGTACTAAGATCACGTTTAAGTAGCATTGACCATTTAGCCACTTGAGCATTTTGATACTGGATTGCCTCGGCAGCTTTAGCTTCACCTACTGCAATGTCGATATTGAATTTACGTGAAGCATCAGGGTTGAGAAATTGATTGTACGTTTCGTCACCCATCATCTTTTTAGCGACTGAGTAGTTACCTCTTTCAAGTAATCCACTAATTGCACCAGCAACCAGGCTACTTTTGCCCGACGTGCGGAAATCACGTTCCTGATCTGGGTAGAGTGCAGGGGCAAGCTGGCTAATTTGAGTATCGAATTCCGCCAGAATATTATCAGTCTGATCCGGAGCAGCTGTGATTTTAGCCACCAATGAATTAACTGAATTCTGAACCGTATCTGCCAGCATCTTATGCTGTGCTTCAATCTGGGTGGTAAGCGCCAGCTTGTTGTACTGACCAGTCTGGTTTTCCAGCGATACACGTAATGCTTCACGGCCCGAATTCGATCCTTTAAATTGTGTGATCAGATCGTTTTTACGTTGATCAAGATCTATCTGGTACTGAGCCAGTGTTTCAGGATTTGTCAGATCACCAGTTGTACGATACGTTTCAAGATTATTAATTGAATCTTGATCGAACTGGTTCAATAGGCGCACACGTTCAAGCACGTCATTACGCTGCTGGATATTTGCGCCGATGGTGCTGAATGTATCACCCATCTGCGACATTGCTTGCCCAACACCAGCACCCGCAGCCTGGGGTGTCATTGCAGTCGGTTGAGGTTTAGTCTGTTGCTGATAAACCGAAAATCTTGCCATGATCTAATCCTCTAAACAAAGCGACTGGCGGTTGATAATAATGAAGTACCTGCTCGCACATAGCCTTCTCTTCTATACTGTTTTGCGCTACTGCGATATACATCAGCTTGCTGGCCGCCACTCCATGCTGCATTTAAAGCATCAATTTCTGCATTAGATGCTGACTCAGCTAATGCAATTAATGGTGTACCTGAAGCCGTTGCTCCAGATTTAGCAATAGCGGCACGCATCTGTCCTTGATATCGTTTAGATTCAGCCCGTATTCGACCTGCCTCTATCTCGCCTTGCATTTTAGCCATTTGAGCATTGTAGTCTGCAGCATTGGCACTGGCTTGACCTGCCGATATTGCGCCTAATGCGCCTAACGTACCACCTACTGTTGAAAGCGTAGGTGCTAAAGCAAATGCACCAGCGGTTCCAAATAAACCAGTGGTGGCCGCTGTTGCTGCTGTTGTCGCTGTTGCTGCTGTTGCCGCACTACCTAACAGAAACGGTTCTATTCCACTCATTTTTTCACCCTAGCGTATAGAATCATATCAGCACCATCTGGGCGATATGCCTTCATGTAACCTTCTAGTTCGAATCCGAGCATTTTGATCCATCTGTGGCCTTGCTCAAATCCAACATCAACCGTAGCCTCTACTCGTCTAAACGGACAATCTTCTAAAAGTCGCAGTGCAACTTTTGTTATGTGTACGAAATGTGCTCCTGATTCCTCAGATAGCAGAGACCATATTATTGCTCTATTTTCCCACTGTGGTGATAAACCTGCAATTCCCACCACTTTACCGTCAATTTCACCTGTAAACACTAAACCTTGGTCAGATAATTCTGTTAAATCTGATTCAGCATCGATCATATCGGCTAGATATGATTGAGCCGGTTGCAGTTTTAATTTTGCAGTATCGCCTTTTTCCCAAGGTCTAACGATCATAAGTGGTCAATTGAGGCATTAGGGCTACCAACGTACACGGTGTCGGTAGACGATGTTGTATGGTTATTTCCGGTGCCACTTCATACCCACTTGGCCACGGAAGCGTTTTTGTATGACCTGTGAACAGAGGTAATGCCGAGTCCATGTCATCAAGACTCGAACGGACGTGATATTCATCCATCTCTGTTTCACTAGGTCCGTACCAAAGCCCAGGCCCGGTTTCATGTAAACGAATGGTGACGTTGTTAATTCGTTGTGTCTTACCCTGAGCAATACCGTCTGCCGCACCTGCTTCAACAGGCATGGTCTTAATAGTAGAAGTATAGCTCAATCCTACATTGACTATAGATCCTGCATACTGAAGGGTAATGGCGCCTGAACTTACTACTAAATCAGGATGCACAGCACCGTCTACCAATAGAGATACTGTTTCACCTTCAAGATGATCCAATCCGCTAATACTGGCAGTCGCTGATCCGTTGTATGTCAAAGCACAATCTAAAAACAGACCGGTGTTATCAGTCAGATACTTTTCAAAGTACTCTAAATATTTCACCGTATTACCATCAATTGTGCGTTCTACTACCATCCAAGTAGAATCCTGATCGCCATCCCAATGGGGAATTGTTACAATTGATTTGATATCACCACCAACATCATGTCGATGCCAACCGATAACTTCTTCAGCACGCTCGTATGTCATACCTGCCAATGTACCATCGGCTAACACTACCCACACAACCTGACTAGGTTCCTGCTGGTAGCTCATTGTCACAATACCAGGCTTAGTTATGTGATTTGAAAGGATCGTCATATCAGGCGCAACGAACGAATCGCTTTCAAACTGATAAACGTGTTCACGTACTTTACGTCCAGCACGTTGAACAAACAGAATCACGTTACCAATACGAATCGGGCGAACATTACCGGCGTTACCATATGTGGTCTGAGAGATAATCCGCACGTTAGTCGGAGTAACTGCTTGAGTCGTATCGCTGGCACTAAGGGTGAATTCGCCAGACATAGTACCAATAACCAACACTTTGCCCGGATGCAGCCACTCGATTGTGTTCATATCCTGTGTGTTGATTGTGTAGTTCAACCCATCGTCATCATTAGTGCCGTACTTGTGGTTTTCATAATCACCACTCACAGAAGCCCATAATGTCTGAGGGTTAGAACTATTACCGGCAAACCATAACCGATCTTCGTAGAAAGTAACTGATCGCGGATACCCGTTGGTGTCAGACCATGCACCTTGAGACCATTTAGTGCTACCCGATGTTGATGTACTAGGGAGCAACGAAATAACGGTAGCGTCAACTACAGTCGGGCTAGTATATGCTGTAATTTCAGCATAACCATTACCATCATGCTGGAATTCCCAAGTAACAGTCCCATCTGATTCAGTCCCCTCATTGTGAACTGGTGGACGGGTGCCTGTTGTACCGGTACTGGTAGCTTTATATAGATTCCCATCATAGTGACGGTAATCACCAGAAGAGACCGAATCGCCAGCTTTCCAGATATTGTACTTAGACTCAATCACTTCAGAGAACATGATATATCCGCCAACACCGGTACTAGCGAATAATGATGCTGATGCTGTCAGAGTAATTGAACCTGTTATCGCAGAAGCTGTGATTGTAGTAGATTCGACATTCTCATCACCAAAAGGGGGCCAGTCAAAAGCAACTTCTGTAATCGTCCAATTAGTTGGTGCATATCGAGCTAACTTGTACGGCGGGTAGTTCGGATGAGATATGTAAACAACATCGGCAGATTGTGCAAAATCAATCGCGTCTAATTCAGTGTGACCATACGGAGACGCAATTTCATAAGGCGAACCACCGCTAAGAACAACGCCACCGTTTGCATAGAAACGGATGTAGTTATCCCCAAACTCCAGCACGTATGCTTGTTCAGTGCTGTATTGGAATGGGATCAGACGGACGTTCTTAGAAGAATCTTTAACTTCGTTTACAAAACGTGTACCCGCACGTTTGCGCGCAGGACCGTGAATCAAAGGGACGAAATTAAGCATCGTATCGCATCCATTGCGATACTTGGTTAAATCTATCCTACCTTTTAACTGGGGCGATAATTCACCAGCATTAAAAGAGTTTTGAATAGGTGAGGCTTTAGGCATTTACAACCTCGCTGTAATCCAATCATCTTCCGCAAAAGATACCGGAGGATTCTCCTGACCATCTACTCGTTTGGCATTTGTTAGCGCAGCATCCAAATCTTTGATCAGCTCGTTCTTTTTGGTGTTGCTTTGGGTCAATGGTTCGCATAACTCAATTGCTAGTCGAGTTGCTACAACATCGACAAACATAGAATCGTACTGATTCGGATCTGTGACTTTGTAGATGTATCGGATATAAAGAACCGTTTCATCACATAGAATGTTATTGGACTCAATCTGATGATTGAATTGTGCCGAATCCAATATTTCAATCATTCGCAGATAGTCACTTGGAATCGGAAAGGCGTAACTGAATCCCCAGGCAGGGGTTTCATCGGATGGTGCGAGTGCTAAACGCTTGACTGCAAAGTTCCAAGGATGGGCGCGTAACATTTCATCACGAACCATTTCCCAACTACGCAGACATAAATTAGCTGCCTTAGTACCATCATTAAGGCTAGTGATAGCACCATGACCAAGTTTGTCTAGTGCTTTGTTACAAACTTCGACCACTGAAGGCATGTATCACTCCTAGATTAAGAAAGGGGGCCGAAGCCCCCAGTCTATTAAGGCGCTGAACAGTACAAATCGATAATGAGAGTACCAGAACTCGGAAGAGCCGCAGTACCTACAGTAGCGATAACTGTTTCTTCAGCAGACAGCGGAGCATCATCTACTGCAGTTGATACACCGAACATAGTCGGAGCAGCCGCAGTAAATGTAGCAGCAGCGCGGTACTTACCAGCAGTACCATCGATACCTACAGCTACAGTCGCTGTACCTAGAGTTGCTGACGCATTGATCACACCGTATGCAAACGCATAACCAGCAGGAACTTTTGCCAGAACGATTGTGTCACCTGAAGCCTGTGAAGCCATGGTAACAGTAGCTCGGAATCGGCGTACACGACCACCAACTACAGCACCGTTAGCCATAGTGGTAGGAGTAGTAGACTGACCAGAGATTTCACTTGCGTATGTTTCAGCCATGAGTAATCACCCCCTTATTCGGCACAAAGGACTTCAACCACTTTGCCCTCTTCAGTACGTGTAGAACCGAAGGTTCCTTTCACGTAGATCTGAGTAGCGTGTGATTTATCCGCACGGTCGCTGATCTTAGCATTAACATCATTCCACATACCGAGGTGCAAGCCAGACTTAGCCCAAGCAAATACACGGCGGTTAGAAGAACCGTCAACACCTAGACGTTCAGTGTGTAGGAATTTGAATCCCATGAAGGTATCAACCTGACCCTGAACAAGTGCTTTTACAGTGTTGTAATCAGCAGAAGTCACTTCAGTAGTGCCTAGCAGATCATCAAGCTGTTTAGCAGTTACAGCAATGTAAAGTGGGTCCATGTCCACATCAACTTCGTTAGACAGAAGAATCTTCTTAGTCTCACGTAGTTTAGCAATAGTCAGACCAGCCGCACCTGCAGCGATTTGCTGGTTAGACGTGTCAAATGCAGTAGTGGTAGTACCGTTTTCACCAGTCTTAGAAGAACCCAGTGCAGCAGAGATGATTTCATCATCGATACCACGACCAAGCGCATAAGCACCGTTGATGGCGTACGGGTTGGTTGGATCAATCAGAGCGCGCAGCTTATCCTGATCGTCCACAAGATCAGCCCACTCGTAATCAACTGGGAAAACCCAGCGAGCATCGTGCGGAGTAGAGATCAGTGGAGTATCAGCATGGCGGCTGGTACGTTTCTGAGCAGTTACGGCACCAATCTGTTCAACTGCTTTAGCAGCTTTACCAGTGTAAGAGCCAATTGTTACGGCATCACGTAGACGTGAACCGCGCTGTTGCAGAAGCAGAGCTACGTTTGAGCTGTACTGCTGCACAAATGCAGTAGAAATTTCAAAACTCATAGTATTGAACTCCGAAAAGTTAATTTAATAACCGGTAACTTTTTCGACTTATCCAACTATGAGTTGGGGTCCGATTTGTCCATCGTAGGCTCGTCAGTTGTCCCATTACGGGGCTTTCTACCTCTACGGCGGGGCGATGAGGCCGGTACTTCCTCATCTTTACCTTTTGAATTTAGCACATACTCTTCTATTTTGAAACAAGTGTCCAGAATAGCAGAGGGATCGACTAAACCTACTCGGGTCGCTTGTGGGATAACAGCTTCTACTATACGCAAACGAATTTCGTTGTCGTTAAGCATAAGCCGCCTCCATCAAACGAGAATATTTAGCAACCGCGTCCTTGTTACCACTCAAATACTGATCCATGAATGATTTATCGGTGCGGAGATCGTTCAATTGTTGCTGTGCTGCCGCTGGAGTCAAACCAAATGAGCCTGATCCCTGACGTTCACCACCTTCAAATGACGATTCGCTCATCTTAGAGCCAAAAGAAGCAAACAGTTTAAGCATATCTGCTGTACCTAGTTTATCTTCAATGGCATTTAGCGCATCAGCATCGTAACCCAAGGCGGCAACAGCACGTTTACCCGCATCGATCTGGGAATCAAATCCTTGACCCCATTCTTTTTTAAGATTGGCGATTGCCTGTTCTGCTTGCTGTTCCTGGTTAGATTGCATCTGCTCTAAACGGGAACCAGACATTTCATTCCAATCACCGAACAACCCTTTAGCCTGAGCATCTGTCAGACCGTATTTGTGTGCAGTATTGCGGAACCAATCAGTTAATTCAGCATCAGCGGTATCCGGTACGTCTAAACCATACTTATCGGCTGTTTCAGGACGACCTAGTTTATTGAAGAAATCGTTCATAGCTTCTTCACCAGCATCCATACCTGGCATTTCGATCAGATTCTTACTACCACCAACAAACTTTTCCAAGTTACGGTAGCTGCTTAGAACATCGTCTACACCTTGCCAGCCTTTGTTTCCAATATACGCACTGGTTTCTTCATCAAAACCACTATTCCATGCTCCGTTGTCAACGGCACCATTGTCACCAGCAGTACCGTTATCTGCGGCACCACCGTTATCGCCCATCAGGGCGGCAGTAGCTTCACTCATTAGGAGTTTCCTCGATTAAATTGTAGATATCATCATCTGTGAGTTGGAGATGACTCATTATTCTGAGCCAAACTTCGCGTCTACCTTCGAGAAGGAATGTCGTATGGACATTATTCACATCGGCAGTTGGTAAGGTAGCCCGACAAAAGCGGCGGAGATCCGCTAGAACCTCCTGACCGTGCGGACCACCGAATATGGCTTTGTATGCAGTGGATCGCGCTGCAATCTGTTTATTCCTGCTTATACCCATTACTGACCTGTCAGAAGTTGATTAGCTTGAGCTGCATCCTTCATAGCACCTGCTAAAGGTTGTGCCGCAGCAATTTGTTGCTGCATAGCCTCCTGCTGTGCCCGTGCCTGTCGGAGCTTCATTACTTCTTCAGGACTACGCAGAATCGGTGTTGGTACACCTGATACTTCAGCAGTCATACGCGCAAGCTCGTCCTTATTGAACACGTCCAGTACAGAAGGATCCATCTGAGCAAATGGCGCCAGTAGCTCCATTGTGCGCTGCACACCTACGAGTTCTTCTGCACGTTGCATACGGCTCATTGGCGAATCGTAAATGATCTCATATTCACCACCTGCTTCGATAAGTGCATCAGGCATCGGTGGGAGCACGTTATGAAACATCAAAAGATCAAGTTCGCGCTCAATTAGTGGCCCAAGTGCTTCAGATTGTTGGCGACCCATTGTCGGAGTCAACAACATTCCTTTTTCTTGCGCACGAATCAGAGCTTCAGTGGCGGTCATGCGTGGGGTTTCGACTAGGATCTGGAATAGAGTTACCAGAAACGCATCATCGATAGCCTGTCTGCGCTGTTCCATCTTCGCTTCGTTAATGTCCACACGGGAACCAGTGTTGAACGGCTGGATCAGTGGACGCCCATCACGGCTTACACCACCTACGTTCAGACCACCAGGACGCATGTTCACCGACATGGCTCCACCACCAAGAATCCCGTCATCGTGCAACAAAATCGGTGGATCGATCAGTTTATGCGCGGCTCGAATGTCCGTTTTAGCCATTTCGTTCAGCATCTTGATATCAGGCAGTGCTGACATAGCTGGCGAACGACCATAAATTTCATCCGGTGCTGTTACGTAACGACTAACTGAGAACGGGAAGCTGTTATATCCACCTTCAGGCGCTACCATGACCTTTTCTTTGACTGCAATGTAGTACGACGCAAAGGGCATATTCTTCGCGTCTGCTTTACTGCTGTCATAATTCACACGTGGGGCAACGTAATGAATAAAAGCGAATTCTTCTTTCTCTTTGTTCGGATCTTCTAGTGCTTTCTGAATAGATTCTGGAAGATTCTCGTACCCGAATCGCTGCATAGCTTGACGTGCGGTGTACCGAAATTCACGGTAAACCGTATCAATCACGCCCTGATGGTTCTCACAGAAGTAAGTATCCTTCAGGTTAAGACAACGGTATCGCAGACCCGAACCAGGCTGAAAATCGATAAACAAGCTGCCCGTACCAAACGCACCCACTGAAGTCCAACGCTCATAGTTCTGACCGGCAAAGTTAGCCTTTGGAGCGTATCGCATCGAATAAAGAATGTTGTTTACCTGGTAGAACCAGTCCTGAACAGCAAAATCACGGTTAAGCGATTCATCGGTAGTCTTTAAGTTATGCCATTTCTGCTGACGCGGAGTAAGCATTGAGTCCATAACTGCAGCAAAACGATCCAATGCCATAATAGGCTTAGAGTCGAACACCTTTTCGGTTTTCTTTTCACCGTCAGTACGATTACCTGTAAACCCACGCTGACGCGGAAGCACACGCTCGGCTATCTCTTCCCAGTGATACTCCCAGTTACTGCGAGCACCTTTGATGGAATCAAACCGTTTAACGATTTCATCTACATCAGCCATAGACATGATCATTTCCTCTTCTTGGAAAATTCTTTCGCCACTTTCTTAGGTGGACATTTCCCTTTAACCGTTTCGGGCGAATGTAGACACATTGCCATGAACTTTTGCTGCTTATCGCTTTTTGCTGGCATTATTCAACCCATCCCACTAGACCCGCAGTTACAATCGCACCTTTATCGGTACTCACTGTAAATCCGACAAGATGACCGGCACCAATAGGTAGCGGCATATCCAAAGATAATCCAGTTGATGAATCCTGCAGTGCGATCCCTGCCTGCGGATAGACGAAGCCTGTCTCTTGTTGATCTAGTCCGTCAATCTGACTTGTCACCAATTGAACAATGACACTCGCCGCTGCCGTACCACTACTCGACCCGGCATACATTGAATGGACATACATCGTTTTATTACGCGGTACTCTGCGGAATGACGATAAACAAGTACGCTCGCCTGCATTGATTTGACTGTAGGTGTTACCACCACTCGTCAATGTGATCGTACCTGCCGCTTTACCACCCGTACCACTGGTTGCCATGTGTATACATTGCACCCAACGAATGTCTGTCGCCAGGGTGTTTACAGGGGTTGTGCCATTCAGTGTGATTATTTCAAACGAGAGATCAAGATCCCCATTCAAATACTCCATCACAACCGTTCGTATGCCTGTACCTGCAGCACTATCACTGGCGCTGGTACTGACAATACTCATCTGGATGCTTTGAGGAACATGAATCACAGTACCATCATGTGATTGAATACTGACATTCGAAGCAGCAGCAGTTATGGTGACTCTCCCGTAGCTCGAAGTGGGATATGCCCCAATGACATTCCCCCTTGAGACTTCATGTTCAAAGGAGCCTGTTTTGAGATACTGCTGTTTCCACTTCGAATCTACGGGATTCATTGATTACTGTCCAAGTAGCTTCTTGGTTCCTGTAGTAACCGATGAGTCACCGCTTGAGAGCATTGTAGCTGCACGACCAGACGCTGCACGTTCACGGCGACGAGCTGCATCTGCAGCACCCGCCGCAGCAGCGGCA
>Ga0209955_1000309_pt1 | contig 18102 bp, 17 predicted proteins | sample SalPonA_A_H2O_MG_FD_185716 | JGI IMG/M metagenome (GOLD analysis project Ga0209955, IMG submission 185716) | Water microbial communities from South San Francisco under conditions of wetland restoration - Salt Pond MetaG R2A_A_H2O_MG (SPAdes)... | ecosystem: Environmental > Aquatic > Non-marine... | reverse complement strand
CGTTTTTTCAGTTAGGGCTCTACTGGCAGATACCGCAATTGCCAGTGCGCGGGTAGATTTTCACCCAGTAGAGCCTCAAGTTCACCTTGCTGAAGCGCGCGGTCAAACCACTCGCCGCTGCTTGGATCAGCGCGGAAACGAAAGCACTCACCAAGAAACTCAAAGCCCAGTTGCCACGCGTGAAGGTAGCCCCTGTCTGCGTTCGCTGCACTCCCTGTTGCATAACGGGAGTCTCCCAGAATGGGAGCGCCTTCGCTCTTTAAGGCGACGCGAATCTGATGGGTTTTACCCGTCAGGGGGTGACAGAGAAACAGCCTTCTACCCTGACCTACTCCGCGCGATACATATTCTGTGGCAGCAGGGTTTTGCTCTGAGCGTAGCAACTTCCAACTACCGCGGCGTGCACTCTGCATATCTCCCCGAATCATGCCCTGCTTACGCCGAGGTTTCGATGCCGATATCGCCAAATAGAGTTTCTCAACCTCTCTAAGGGCAAACAGCTGACTCAGCTGCGCTGCTGCCGATTGAGTACGCCCAAGCAACAACAAACCCGAGGTCATTTTATCCAGCCGATGAACCAGCCAGAGCGGCTCATTCCGTGCCGCGCTCCACGCCATCAAATAGCCACTCTGATCGAGGTCTTTGTGCACCGAAACGCCTGGCGGCTTATCAACCACAATAAACTCTGGGTGCTCAAACACCAACCGCCCTAACTCCAACCCAGCACCTGCTTTATGAACGGTATGGTGAGCTTACGTTTGGCGGTTAACGAGGCTTGGTCAAGCTGATCGAGCTGTTCCATCAGCACCTTCAAATTGCGGCTACCGTGGTTGAGCATAAATTGCAGCACTTCATCACTCACTGTTAAACCGCGCGCCTGAGCGCTAGCACTCAACGCGTCTAATTTTGAACTGTCATCCAGTTCATGGAGCTGAAATACCAAACCCCACAGCAGTCGCGAACCGAGGTCCGGCAGTTCTGCACCGACACTTTTAGGCGCAGCGTTTGCCGAAATAACTAAGCGTTTAGAGAGATCGCGGATACGGTTATATAGATGGAACAGAGCCTCCTCCCAAAGAGGCTGCCCCATAAGCTGGTCGATATCATCAATACAGATCAGATCATAGATCTCCAGCGACTCAAACACAGCAGGATCGAGGTCAAGCAACTCCGAAGCGGGCAGGTAGATCGCAGTAAGCCCCCTAAGCTCCACGCGGTGACAGCACGCTTGAAGCAGGTGAGAGCGGCCACAGCCAGAGGCACCATAGAGGTAAAGGATGGTCTCGTCACTCTGCGCATCGCTTAACTGCACAAGCGAATCGAGCAGAACAGCATTCGGACCCGCAATAAAGTTATCAAACTGCGCGTCGGCCCGCAGGCGCACGCTGAGGGGGAGCTGTGTCGGTACCTGCATTTACGATGACTCCGAATCACCAACCCGTGGTTTATCATAGAGGTGGCTAGCGATATACCCACGATGTAGGTGACTGAGCAAGACCCTAACTACGGCCGCTACAGGCAAAGCCAATAGCACACCCACAAAACCGAATAACTGCCCACCCGCCATAATGGCAAAAATCACCGCGACCGGGTGCAGACCGATGCGATCACCCACTAATTTTGGCGTTAGAACCATCCCCTCAAGCACCTGACCGACACCAAACACAGCAGCCACCCCCAGCAGAATCATCGGGTCTTGTAGCTGCACATAGGCAGCCACGGCAGAGCTGATAATACCTACAATCACACCCAAGTAGGGAACGATACTTGCGAGGCCGGCCGTAATACCCAACAGCAGTGCCAGATCAACACCCAGTAGAGCTAAGCCCATGGCGTAGATCACCCCAAGTACTAGCATGACAACTAGCTGCCCTTTCATAAACGCACCGAGAACTTCATCGCACTCGCGTGCCCAGAGTGTCACCACGGGCTCAATGTTACGCGGCAGAAGCTGACGGATACTGGCCATCATCAGATCCCAGTCTCGCAGGAGATAAAAAGTAACAACCGGAATTAGTACCAGGTTTGCGAACCAAGCGACAACGGCAAGACCAGATTGAGTCACCGAGGATATTAGGGTGGTAGCGATGCTGCCTGTGGTTTGCCAGTGCTGAGTCAGAACCCCGGCAACTTGCTTCAGATCCGGACGCCCAAGCTCCACCCCAAAGGTACTCTCCACAAAAGGTAGAACTTCGCTGTTGATGATCTGCAACACCCTTGGTACCCGCTCTACCATCAACTGAATCTGCGTGGTGAGATGAGGCAAAAGCAGTAACAACGCCAGTACAAGAAGGGCACTGAGCACGAAGAAAACAATAACAACAGCATTAGTTCTGCTCAGCCCCCGCGCTTCCAAGCGGTCCGCAACCGGATCGGAGATATATGCGAGAAGTGCACCGATCAGAAAGGGAGAGAGTATCGGTGCTAGCAGATAGATCAGCGAAAAGCTGATCAGACTGACCACCAAAATAAACCAGCGCTGCTGCATAACTTACTGCGCCTGCGCCTCAGGCTGCTCTGACTGCTGCGTCTGGGCTGACGAGAGTGCTTGAGGAGATAAGGGCATAGCCAGTGCATCCCAGCGCAGCTCTCCCTGCTCAGTACGGCGCAGCCAAGGCTGCTGTGCCAGCAACGCCTGCAGTTGCATTGGTGCCATCTGCGCACCAATCACCAGTTCGACGTCAGTACCATCAATCTGCGATGGAAAAACATAATCCACCCCTTCAAGTTGACGCACACCTTGAGTCAAGCGTAAGAAATCTGCCGCATCAAACACACCTGTGACCAGCAGGGTTTGACCCGGATGTTGGTAGTTTGTTGTCGCCGGCGCGCTCGACGGAGTAACACTGGGGGCCGCGGTAATTGGAGCCGTGGTTGCCGGCGATGTTGGCGCCATACTCAACTGCACTCCGATCCAGTTAAGACCCAGAGCAAGACCCTCGCTACTCGCGGGTGTGCTTAGCTGCTGTGCCTCACCGTTGCGCTCCATGACCCACTGAAGTCCGGAATTGCTCAACTGAATCCAGACGGCAGCCTCGCTACCCGACGCTAGGCGGCTCGTCATCAAGGCTCCAACGTCAGGCTGCGCTACCAAATGCAGTGGGTACTGGTCGGCAACGCCTAGCGCTGTGGGCGTAGTAACTGCGGTAGCAGTACCGGCTGACTCTGACTGCAGAAAGCGCATCCATTCACTACTCTCAGCATTGACCGCCGCACCCGAGCGTATATCACTTGCCCAAACCAGCACATCAGCCAAAGCCAACGGGCTCTGCAGACTCACAACAAGTGCCAAACAGGCACTGCTTAAACATTTGTGACGAAAAAGTTTATATAACGCGCGCATCCGCCTTCCTTATAAGCACGGCAAGAAGATTTGCCACAAACTTTAACACACAATAGCTCAGCGGGGAGCAAACTGGTAAAATCCCGCAGCAATTATTCTTCCCCTTATGCACACGCTGTTTTAGAGGTTTTACACTGATGTCTGATGCGCCAAACAACCAATCAATTAGCTACAAAGATGCCGGCGTCGATATCGATGCGGGTAATGCCCTCGTCGAGCGCATCAAAGGTGTAGCGAAACGCACAGCGCGCCCCGAAGTGATGGGCGGCCTGGGCGGCTTTGGCGCACTCTGTGAAATTCCTGAAGGCTACCGCCAACCCGTGCTGGTATCTGGCACTGACGGCGTAGGTACCAAACTTAAGTTGGCGATGGATCTTGGCCGTCACGACACCATCGGCATCGATCTTGTCGCTATGTGTGTCAACGACCTTGTGGTAGCGGGCGCTGAACCACTACTCTTCCTCGACTACTACGCCACTGGCAAACTCAATGTGGATATGGCTGCTGACGTAGTAACCGGCATCGGCGCTGGCTGCGAACTTGCCGGCGCTGCACTGGTTGGTGGCGAGACCGCTGAAATGCCTGGCATGTACGACGGCGATGACTACGATCTGGCAGGTTTCTGTGTTGGCGTAGTTGAGAAGTCTGAAATTATCGACGGCAGCAACGTAAAGAGCGGCGACACACTGATCGCCCTCGCTTCATCTGGGCCTCACTCTAATGGCTACTCGCTGATCCGCAAGATCCTTGAGGTAACTAAGGCCGACCTGAGCACCGAAGTCGGCGGTCGCAGCCTAGCTGATGCACTGATGGAGCCGACACGCATTTACGTCAAACCGCTACTCAAGCTCATTAAAGAGTCGCAGGTTAATGCACTGTCACACATCACCGGCGGCGGTCTGCTAGAGAACATTCCGCGTGTGCTGCCGAATAATGCAAAGGCTGTAATTGATACACAGAGCTGGGACATCCCTGAGGTCTTCCGCTGGATTCAGAAAGGCGGCAACGTTGCAGACCGTGAGATGTACCGTACGCTCAACTGTGGCGTGGGTATGGTAATCGCAGTGCCTGCTAGCGAAGCGGAAAACGCTATTACTCTGCTCAAAGCAGAGGGCGAAACGCCTTGGATCATTGGTCAGATTGCCGACGCCGCTGCAGACGAAGAGCAGGTTGAACTGGTAGGACTGTCCTAAGCACTGGCTTAAGCATTTATCTGAGAGCTCTCCTGAGGGCTCTCCTCAACAAGCTGCAGAAGAAGAGTAAGCTGAGATAGATGAAACTCTCCGTTGTCGTTCTCATATCCGGTTCCGGTTCCAATCTTCAAGCTATCATCGACGCTGCGGCTAACAGCGGCAGCTATGAGGTCAGCGGAGTCATCTCCAACCGCGAGGGCGCCTTTGGCTTAGAGCGGGCTCAGCGCGCCAATATAGCGACCGCACTGATTGAGCATCAGCAATTTCCTGACCGAGAAACCTTCGACAAGGAGCTGGGTCGGCAGATTGACGCCTGGGGCGCTGACCTCGTTGTACTGGCGGGTTTCATGCGAATCCTTACTGATCAGTTTGTAAACCGTTATGCCGGGCGCCTGATCAATATACACCCCTCACTGCTACCCAAATTCAAGGGGCTTGATACGCATGCTAGGGCTATTGCAGCGGGCGAAGCGGAGCATGGCTGTACAGTGCACTTTGTCAGTGCAGAGCTGGACGCCGGCGCACCCATTATTCAAGCAGCAACGCCAATTCATAGCGATGATAAGGTTGAAACCCTGCAACAACGCGTGCATCAGTTAGAACACTGTATCTACCCTATCGCGGTAGAGTGGTTCTGCTCGGGCCGACTGCAGGAACGCGACGGGCTCGCCTACCTTGACGCTGAACCGCTAGGCGCTAGCGGTCAGAGATATGAGGGCTAAAGCGTGAGATGCTGGGCTCTTTTGTGGTTTGCGATCTTCCTTCCCGCAACTGCCTTTGCTCAGCTTCAACCCTTTGCGGCCACCTATAGCGCTACACTAGATCTATTAATAGACCTCCCTGTTGAGGCTCGCCGCACACTGACCCGCAGCCCAAGCGGAGTCTGGTATTTCTCAAGCGAAGCAAAGTCCGCCTTCGCGAGTCAAAGTGAATCTTCAACCTTAGCGCTTGAGCCGCACGGCTGGGCTCCAAAGAACTATAAATTTGCGCGCTCAGTCTTTGGACGTAAACGCCAGATCAGCATCAGTTTTGACCCTGAGCGCAAGAGCATAACGACAGTCGCCAAACAGGAGCCTTGGACTCAACCCTACGAGCAGGGTGTACAGGACAAGCTCAGCTACCAACTCCAACTGCGCGAAGACCTAATGGCAGGCAAGAGCGATCTCAGCTACCGCATAGCCGATGGCGGAAAAATCAAAACTTATCGCTTTGTCCGCAGTGGCCGCGAAACGCTAACAACACCCGCTGGCACCTTTGAGTGTGAGCGCCTGCAACTTCAGCGCAGCGCGGATCAGCAGCAGACTATTCTGTGGATGGCGCCTGAGCTCGACTATTTAACCGTTCGGCTACTGCGTATAGATCAGTCTGGACGGGAGCATTTTCTGAATCTTAAAGCCGTGGAGAGAGAAGAGTGAGTGACGTTTTTGCAGCTTACCGCGAAAATCTAGAGAAGCTGGAACTGGAAGCGCTAGACGAACCCGATCGACTATTTGCGATCTCGTACCTGCGCAGTCACCTTGATTTGATCGCCGATGAAGCCCAAGAGACGTTACCACTCTCTCTAAAGCGGGCGGTTGAAAGCACGTTCGACGCCGACAATATGTCCAAGGCTGATCGAGCTGAAGTGTTGTCACTGATCGACAAACTGCATCAACTCATATAGTGCAGAGTTGCCACTAGGTTACGCGCGCCTGCATGATCTCGGTGCTCACCTAACCAAATCCCCTGCCAAGTACCCAGCAGAAGCTCGCCGTTCCCGACAGGTAATAGAAGACTCACCCCATTTAGGCTGCTTTTTATGTGAGCTGGCATATCGTCCGCACCCTCATAGATGTGGGTGTAGTCTGGGTGATTCTCGGGTGCCAAGCGATTGAAGGCACCTTCCATGTCTCGCCGTACACTCGGGTCGGCATTCTCATTGAGTGTTAATGAGGCAGAGCTATGTTGCAGAAATAGATGCAACTGCCCTACACCCACCTGCGCCAACTCAGGCAGAGCAGCTTTAATCTCGTCGGTAACGAGATGAAACCCCCTCCGACGCGCCTTTAAGGCAATAGTTTTCTGTATCCAAGCCATAACAACCTCTCTGAATTCAGCCTTGAGTGTACAAAATTTCACGCACTCAAAATTGACTTTATTCTTGATGAGCCTATCATATTCCCAATATATCTATGCATATAACTTATTCAGGAGTTCGATATGACACCGATGGTTAAAACCTTCTTTGACGAACCTACGTTCACCTTCAGTTACGTTGTCTCGGATCCGGAAACCAAGCGCTGCGCGATTGTCGACTCAGTATTAGATTTCGACTACGCCGCAGGTAAAACAGACACCGCCTCTGCTGACGCGATAATAGAGTACGTTAAGTCTGAAGGTCTGGGTGTCGATTGGATCATCGAAACACATGTACATGCCGACCACATCTCAGCCGCTCCCTATCTCAAAGAGAGGCTTGGTGGCCAACTCTCGATTGGAGAGCAGATCACCACAGTACAAGATGTCTTCGGTAAGGCGTTCAATGAAGGAACCGCTTTCCAGCGAGACGGCAGCCAGTTTGACCACCTATTCAAAGATGAAGAGACCTTCAAGATTGGCAATATCGAAGGTCGCGCTCTGCACACCCCTGGGCACACGCCTGCCTGCATGAGCTACCTCATAGGTGATGCACTGTTTGTTGGCGACACGCTATTCATGCCAGACTACGGCACCGCGCGCTGCGATTTCCCCGGCGGGGATGCACGTACTCTCTATGCATCCGTTAAGAAGATCTTCTCGCTGCCTGATGAAACGCGTATGTTCATGTGCCACGACTACAAAGCACCGGGCCGCGACTACTACCTCAACGAGACCACAGTAGGCGAAGAGCGTCAGCACAACGTTCACGTCGGCGAAGGCAAAAGCGAAGCAGACTTCGTGAAGATGCGCGAAGAGCGCGACGCAACTCTCTCTATGCCTCGCCTGATCCTACCCTCGGTCCAGGTCAATATGCGCGCGGGTCACATGCCGGAGCCAGAAGAGAACGGCCAGAGCTACCTAAAAGTACCCGTTAACCTTTTCTGATGGGCTTACCTGGGTCCTCCGTTTTTCGTGGGGACCCGACTGTTTAGCACTAGCACAAACAGAGCCTTTGAGAGACTATCTCAAGTCCAAGGCTGTGGAACACAGCCTCAATAAAAAACAATAACAATTGGCTTTGCCTTACGGAGAACAAAATGGATTTACGTAAACTGACCCCCTTCCTAAGCGTCAGCCCCCAGATTACGGCTGAAGAGGTAGGAATCGCTGCCTCAATGGGTTTCAAAACCCTGATCTGTAACCGCCCTGAGAATGAGAGCGAAGATCAGCCCGAAATGCAGGGCATTATCGAAGCTGCTGAGCGCCAAGGTATGGCGTGGCATTACCAACCTGTTATCTCAGGCAAAGTGACTGATGAGGACGCGGCGGAATTCGGCGCGCTCCTAAAAGAGGTGCAGGGTCCGGTACTCGCTTTCTGTCGCACAGGTACGCGCTGTACAACACTATGGGCATTGTCCGAATCAAATCATTTAGACCCCAATACGCTCCTCGAAACAGCGCAATCGGCCGGCTACGACCTAGCGGGTTTACGCTCTCGCCTTGAGGCTAACCATGCTGCGAGCAACCCCCAGGTAAAGATAGCGGGCCGTCGACATGAGATCATAATTGTTGGCGGCGGCGCTGGTGGTCAGTCAGTTGCAGCAAGCTTGCTGAAACGGAGTCCAGACCTGGACATCGCGATCATTGAACCGCGCAGCGAACACTATTACCAGCCAGGTTGGACGCTCGTAGGGGGCGGTGTATTCGATCGTTCAGAGACAATCCGCCCAATGGCTGATGTCATGCCCAAAAAGGCCAAATGGATTCAGGCGGCGGTCTCTAGCTTTGAACCTGATCAACACCAGGTTGTACTTGAGGATGGCGAGCGTATTGGCTACCGCATTCTCGTTGTGGCACCGGGCCTATCCCTAAACTGGGAAGGCGTGAAAGGCTTGAAGGAGACACTCGGCAGTAACGGAGTGACCTCCAACTATATGGTCGATCTAGCCCCCTACACTTGGGAACTGGTACAGGCTATGAAGAGCGGTAAAGCGCTGTTCACCCAACCACCGATGCCAATTAAGTGTGCAGGTGCACCGCAGAAGGCGATGTACCTCTCGTGTGATCACTGGTACCGCAACAACCGCATTAACGATATCGATGTTGAGTTCTGCACATCCACGCCGGGTCTGTTTGGTGTTGCCGATTACGTCCCCGCGCTGATGGAATATGTGAAAAAGTATCAAGCCCAACTCAACTTCCAAACCACTCTGGTAGAAGTTGATGGCGCAAGTAAGACTGCACACTTTAAGCAGACCAATGCTGCGGGTGAAGTGAGTGATATCGAGAAGCAGTTCGATATGATGCACGTCTGCCCACCGCAGAAAGCGCCCGAGTTTATTGCTAATAGCCCACTTGCTGATGCGGCTGGCTGGGTGGATATCAGCCCTGAAACTCTGCAGCACGTGCGCTACGGCGATGTATTCGCACTGGGTGATGCAGGCAACTCACCCAATGCAAAAACGGCGGCAGCAGTGCGTAAACAGGCGCCTACTGTCGCTGAAAACGTGATTATGGCACTTAATGGCGAGGCGCCACGTGCAGTCTACGACGGTTACGGCAGCTGCCCACTTACAGTGGAGCGGGGCAAGATCGTCCTGGCGGAATTTGGTTACGGCGGCAAGCTGCTCCCGAGTTTCCCAAAATGGCTGGTCGATGGCACTCAGCCTTCAACGCTCGCTTGGATGCTTAAAGAGAAGCTTCTCCCTTGGCTCTATTTTGACGTCATGATGGAAGGTAAAGAGTGGCTGGCGGGACCTAAGATTTTGCCAAAATCACCTAGCAAGCAAGAAGCGTTAGACAGTCAGAAGTAAGAACAACTAGGGGTACAAATGCTCGAACGTTACCTACCAATTCTGCAGTGGTTGCGAACCTATAACCGCGGCACCCTGACCAACGATTTGGTCGCCGCGCTTATCGTCACCATTATGCTGATCCCGCAGTCACTCGCCTATGCTCTTTTGGCGGGTCTACCCGCGGAGGTGGGTCTCTATGCGAGTATTCTGCCCCTAGTCGCTTACGCCATCTTTGGTACGAGCCGCACACTAGCCGTAGGCCCGGTAGCCGTCGTCTCTTTAATGACGGCGGCTGCGGTTGGTAACCTAGCGCTTTCCGGTACGGCCGAATACCTTACAGCAGCTATCGCACTGGCGTTTATCTCTGGCCTAATGCTTATTCTGATGGGCGTGCTGCGTTTGGGAATGCTTGCAAACTTCCTTAGCCACCCAGTCATCTCAGGCTTTATAACCGCTTCAGGCATTATCATCGCTGCGAGCCAGGTTAAACATATCCTTGGAGTCAACGCCTCTGGACACAACCTGCTTGAGCTACTCACCTCAATCATTGAGCACAGTAGCGAGCTACACTGGCCAACGCTGATCATTGGCGTCAGCGCAACAGCGTTTCTCTTCTGGGTTCGTAAGAATCTGAAGCCACTGCTTATTAAGAGCGGTATGAATTCGCGCATGGCGGATATCCTCGCCAAAGCAGGCCCCGTTGCAGCTGTAGCCGCAACGACGCTGGTGACCTTCCTGCTCCACCTAGATCAAGGCGGCGTTAAGGTTGTTGGTGACGTGCCTACTGGCCTACCAGGTTTTGCGCTACCAAACTTCGATAGCGACCTATGGCAGCAGCTGTTTATCTCTGCCCTGCTTATCAGCGTTGTCGGCTTTGTTGAGTCGGTATCGGTCGCGCAAACGCTGGCCGCCAAACGCCGCCAACGTATAGACCCTAACCAAGAGCTTATTGGTCTTGGCGCCTCTAACGTCGCCTCATCGGTCTCCGGTGGATTTCCGGTCACTGGCGGGTTTTCGCGCTCCGTGGTTAATTTTGATGCCGGGGCAGAGACACCGGCAGCAGGCGCATTTACGGCTGTCGGTATCGCCCTAGCAACACTGCTGCTTACACCACTTCTCTTCTTCTTACCGAAGGCGACGCTAGCTGCAACGATTATTGTTGCTGTACTCTCACTGGTTGATCTGGGCGCACTGAAACGTACTTGGGCTTACTCGCGCCCCGACTTTATCGCTATGGCGGCAACTATTCTGCTCACCTTAATTTCGGGCGTTGAAGCGGGAATTATCGCGGGTGTGAGCCTTTCTATTCTGCTCTACCTGCACCGTACCTCTAAGCCTCACAGCGCTCTAGTAGGACGGGTTCCGGGTACCGAGCACTTCCGTAACGTCGAGCGTTTCGACGTTGAGATCGATCGCCGCGTGCTAACACTGCGCATTGATGAGAGCCTCTACTTCGCTAATGCGCGTTACCTTGAAGACCGTGTCTACGATCTAATAAGCGCAAACAAAGAGGTGAAGGACTTTGTTCTGATGTGCCCCGCGGTAAACCTCATTGACGCCTCAGCACTTGAGTCGCTTGAAGCGATTAATCAGCGCCTCAAAGATTCGGGCGTGAGCTTTCATCTATCGGAGGTTAAGGGGCCAGTTATGGACAGACTCAAGCGTTCACACTTCTTAGATGAACTCTCCGGCAAGGTATTTCTGAGCCAGTACGAAGCCTGGGAGACGCTACGTACACATGACGACGCTCTAACGCAAAAAAGCACCGCTTAGCCTCTGTTGAGGGGCGGTGCTCTCTCTGGTCTGGCTGCTAACAGCCACCTGGGCTATTTGCGCTGCATGCACCCTCATAGCCCGCTACACAATCTAGATTTAGAGGGCTGCCGAAGGGGGCTAGTTAATTGGGTTTGACGATCAGCACAGGCGAGTCGGCCTGTGCTGCTACTCGGTTGGAGACCGAACCCAAGAGGTCACGCGCCCTATCGCTTCCTTTGTGGCTAGCCATAACAATCAGATCCACCTGATGTTTTTTGCTCGCCTCAATAATTGAGCTGACCCTACCGCCCTCACTCAGAATTAGGTGCCAGGAGATATTCTGGTCAGGCTCGCCGAGCGCATCTTCAACAAACTCCTCAAGCTCTGCTTTGGCAACAGCGCGGATCTCGTCACGCGCACTATCGGGAAAGTAGTTCTCGACGATAGGCATCCTAAACCCTGGAATTACGAGCTCTACGTAGAGCTCACCGCCCTTATCTAACAGCGCGACCGCCTGTTTCAAAGCTTGATCAGAGAAGCCCTGTTCCGCCAGATCCACTGGCACAAGTATGCGATTAAACATTAGCTTCCCCCTCCCTCTGACGGCGCGCAATCTGTATCCGCCCCAGACCAAAGAGCAACAGCAATGCAGGTATAAACATCAACTCTTTGGGGAGTCGATCCGATTCAGTAACCACAGCGGTTATCTGCCAATCAAAGTCGATGCCCGCCTTCTCAGCCTCACTGCCAAAGGTCATCGCATCAACGTTCCAACCCATTTCAGACTCACTCAGTGTAAGGCCGATATCACTCAGGCGTGTTTCGAAGTTGCCAGCATCGTTCGAGAGTAACAGCTGCACAACCTTATCAACCTGATCGCCTTCGAGGGTTTCACCCTCCACACGAATCTGTAGATACTCACCCGCCTTCATTGTCTCTAACTCTTGCACGAGTGCTGCAGGCGCCTTCTCCTCAAAGGGTGGATAGATCTGATCCCACCAGTAGCCTGGGCGGAACAGCGTAAACGCAACTAACAGCAACACCGCGCTCTCCCAGTAGCGGCTCTTGGTCAGCCAATAGCCCTGAGTAGCAGCAGAGAATGTCAGAATCGCAATAAGAGCACTGACGATGGTGAGCAGCAGATCGAAAACGCTCTCAATGCCAATCAACAACAGCTGGGTGTTGAAGATAAACATGAAGGGTAACACCGCAGTACGTATATCGTAGGTAAAGCCTTGGATACCGGTTTTAATTGGATCCGCCCGCCCGATCGCAGCAGCGGCAAAGGCCGCCAACCCTACCGGAGGCGTATCATCCGCAAGAATACCGAAATAGAAGACAAAGAGGTGCGCCGCAATCAATGGGATAACCAGACCGTTCTCTGCCCCTAGCGTAACGATAACCGGCGCCATCAATGTGGATACCACAATATAGTTTGCCGTCGTTGGCAGCCCCATCCCCAGAATGATACAGATGATCGCCGTAAAGATAAGAATCAGGATGAGACTGCCACCCGAGATATACTCAACGAACTCAGTCATCATCTGACCAAGGCCCGTCAACGTGACGGTGCCTACAATGATACCCGCTGCAGCAGTCGCTACACCGATACCAACCATGTTGCGCGCACCTGTAATCATCCCCTCAATCAGATCATCCCAGCCAGCCACTATGCGTACTAACAGATTAGTCTCGCTGCGGAACCAGGCTTTGATGGGACGATGAGTGATCACCACAAGGATCAAGAACGCCACCGCGTAAAATGCAGACTGCTGTGGCGAGTACTGCTTAACAGCCAACGCCCAGAGCAGCACAATAATTGGCACACTAAAGTAGAGACCCGATACAACCGTAGGTTTTACCTCAGGCAGTTTATCGAGTGATATAGCGGCATCATCGGTGGGTAGATCTGGATAGAGCGAGGCGTACTTAACCAGTGCCACATAGAGCGCCACCGATGCAGCGAAAAGCACCCAAGGCGCAAGCTCACCCAGATTTGCTTCAACAAAATGGGAGCCGTAATAGACCACTGCACCCAGTGCAAACAGCACCAACGTGCTGCTCAACCAGGTCATCATTCGCTGGGCTACAGTCGGTTTGTGCAGGCGTTCAATCCCCTTCATTCCAAGTTTGACCGCCTCCAGATGCACGATATAGACCAGCGCGATGTAGGAGATTAGGGCAGGCAGTATGGCGTGCTTGATGACATCGATATAAGGGACACCGACATACTCAACCATAAGAAAAGCTGCGGCACCCATAATAGGGGGTGTCAGCTGACCATTGGTCGAAGCTGCAACCTCTACAGCGCCAGCTTTGGTCGCAGGGAAACCCACTCGCTTCATCAGCGGAATTGTAAAGGTACCGGTGGTTACCACGTTGGCTATTGAAGAGCCTGAGATAATGCCGCTTAGTCCAGACGCCACTACAGCCGCCTTTGCCGGCCCGCCACGCATATGGCCCAGCAGCGCAAAGGAGACCATGATCAGATAGTTACCCGCCCCAGCGCGGTCCAAAAGCGAGCCCAGCAGAACAAACAGGAACACAAACGAGGCAGATACACCCAGGGCTACGCCGAATACACCTTCGGTGGTAAGCCACTGATGTGAGGCGACCTTGGAGAGGCTAGCCCCTTTGTGCGAAATAACATCAGGCATGTACTGCCCAAGAAAGGTGTAGCTTAGAAAGACCACCGCTACTATCAGGAGCGGCAATCCCAGAGATCGACGGGTGGCCTCCAGTAGCGTCAAAATACCCGCCACTGCCATCACCATATCCATAGTAGTCGGCGCGCCTAGCCGGTTGGCCAACTCGTTGCGTACTATCAACAGATAGAGTGCGGCACTTGCCGCGATAAAGCCAAACACCCAATCTAGGGGCGTCATACGGTCACGACTCGCCTTTGCGCTTCCGGGAAATAGCGCAAACGCCAGAAATGCGGCAAAGGCCAGATGGATAAATTTAGCCTGATCTTCGTTCAAAGTGGCAAAGTTAAGTATAAACGGTAGCGGAGAGGCGTACCAAAGCTGGAAGCAGGACCAGAGAATCAACAAACCAACAACGATGCGTTTCTGCATCCCGCTAAAGTGGCGATTACCCGTTTCCGTGGCTAAAAACTCACTAACATCGTCTCTGCTCGACATACGCTATCCTGTAAATCTAAATGAGCCTGCAAAGCGGCTCTATGCAAGGTAATATGTGACCGGTGTAGTTTAACCCAAGCTCTTACAGCCTAGTTTGAGATCTGAGGTTGAGCAATTTTTGGTCGCATGTCCCAGTAGAAGGCGCGGATGATTCCACAAACACAGGGTGATGACCACAGGCATGGGATCTCTGTTCCACCATCCGGAAAGGTTAATTGATGAGTCACTCGCTACGCTGGGTTATCGCATCCACCATCTTCGCTCTGCTGCTGCTCGCGGTAGAGCACTATCTAGGCTGGGCCAGCGTTTTAGAGCAGTGGGCTGTGGTCGACCCGGCGGTATTCACCGGGCTCACCCTGCTAACCCTTATCTCTTACCTGTTGCGGGCAGAGCGTGTTTATCGCTATTTCGGTCAGCGCCAGGGACACCCTCGCCGCGCTTATCTGCGTATTAGCTTTATCCACAATGCGCTCAACAACTTTCTTCCAATGCGTCTGGGTGAGGCCGCCTTTCCTCTGCTAATGCGGCGCCAATTCAGACAGTCGATGCTGAGTTCGACCGCAGGCTTGGTATGGATTCGACTCATGGACCTTCATGTCCTACTACTCCTCGCTGCCTTGGCCCTGGGCTCCCTTTTACCCACCCTCGGCTATCTCGCGTTAGCTGGGCTTATAGTTGGGCCTGTTCTAGTAACACTGTTGCGATCTCAGCTTATGCGTCTGCTACCGGCGCGTTTTAAGGCAAAGGCGCAAGAGCTAACCCATCTGCTTCCACACTCAAGTGCCCTGGTCATCTCCACCTACCTGCAGACACTACTCATCTGGGTGGTAAAGCTACTTGCGCTCGTTTTAGTGCTGCAGGCGTTTCTGCCAATAGATTTTGTCGCAGCCTGGATTGCGGTAACCACTGCCGACATTAGCGGGGTACTCCCCATCCATGGGCTGGCAGGTTCCGGTACTTACGAAGCTGCTATGCTTGCAGCGCTGATACCGCTCGGATTTGCTGCTGAGCAAGCGTTGAGCGCTGCAATTAACCTGCACATTTACCTGCTTGGCGTCAGCGCACTCTCGGTACCCTTAGCGCTGTTGATTCCGCAGGGTAATCGCAAAGTGTGAAGTCCAACGCTGATCACCGCACCAAGCGCGGCACTTCAAGATGATCCTCACTCCACCTTAGTGTAATATTGCGCCCATCAAATTAAGCATCAAATCGAGCTGTTCACATGACTGATTCTCAGAGCCTCTCAATTGTCGTCCCAATGTATAAGGAGGAGGACAACGCTGCGCGTTTGGTTGAACGCGTGCATCAAGGCATGGCCGAGTACGAGGGCTATTGGGAGCTCGTTCTTGTTGATGATGGCTCTCCCGATGGCACAGTGAAAGCGATTCGTCAGTGCCAGTCCGAGTGGGGCGAACATGTGCGCCTCATCGAACTGCAGCGCAACTTCGGGCAAACAGCGGCGATGCAGGCAGGTATCGATGCGGCTCGTGGGGAGCTCATCGTCACTATGGATGGCGACTTGCAGAACGACCCGACTGATATTCCTCGCATGGTTGCCGAGCTACTCGAACGCGATTTGGATCTACTGCAAGGGTGGCGTGTCAATCGTCAGGACGCCGCAATTAAACGCAAGCTGCCGTCGAAGATTGCTAACCGCCTTATCGCCAAAATGACCGGGGTGCACCTGCACGACTATGGCTGCAGCCTCAAAGTCTACCGTGCCAGTATTCTGAAACAGGTGCGCCTCTACGGTGAGATGCACCGTTTTATACCCGTTTGGGTCGCGGGAGTTACCTCTCCTGCCCGTATCGGCGAAACGCCTGTAACGCACCACGCGCGAGAGTTTGGCGAGTCAAAATATGGCATCAGCCGCACATTTCGGGTGATTCTCGATCTGATTTCTGTCTTCTTCTTCCTCAAATACCGCTCACGTCCGGGTCACTTTTTTGGCTACCTAGGACTCTCAGCCGGCACCATCGGTGGCCTGCTACTGAGCTGGCTCTTCTTTGTGAAGGTGTTCTTAGGTGAGGATATTGGCAACCGACCTATGCTGATGATCAGTGTCTTTCTTGTCCTTATGGCGTTTCAGTTTCTTACAACTGGGGTTGTGGCTGAGATGCTCAGCCGTATCTATTTCCAGGGCACAGATAACCGCAACTTCATTGTGCTGAAACGTCCGGACTTAAAACCCGATGACGCTTGGAGAGAGCCGCAGCCGGAGAAGAGTGAGTGAGAGTAGCAAGCAGCCGCCCCTACGGCCTCTACGTTCTACTTTTCGCAATCTCGCTGTTCATCTACCGCGAGTGGATAACCCTGAGCCGTCCCATCCTGCTCTTCTTTGATGAAGCCTACTATTACGGCTGGTCGCAATCGCTTGATTGGGGGTACTACTCCAAGCCCCCGGTTGTCGCTTGGCTTATTCGTCTAACTACGGACCTTTTCGGTAACGCAGAATGGGCGATAAAACTTGCAGCACCTCTGCTCTACTCGGCAACATCCTGGGTGCTGTACATGATTGGCAAGCAACTCACGAACGCCAGAGCCGGTTTCTACTCGGCGCTTATCTTCCTGAGCATGCCATTGGTGAGCTTCAACTCGCTATTCATCACCACCGATGCGCCTCTGCTCTTCTGTTGGGCACTGGCACTCTGGCTGTTCCTGCGTGCACAGGCGACCAACCGCTGGCACTTCTGGCTCCTGGCAGGCATCGTGGGTGGTTTAGGACTGCTATCTAAATACACTTTCATCCTTTTCCCAGCCGCATTTTTGCTCTACGCCCTACTCTCAAGTCAAGGTCGACTGATACTGGCAAACCCTCGTTTCTGGGTAGCCTGTGCTCTGGCTATCGGCCTGCTGCTGCCAAACCTCTGGTGGAACTACAACCACGATTTCATTAGTTTTCAGCACACCGCCGAGATATCCCAGCAGAGCGAGAAGCAGGCACAGTTGAGCCGACTTTGGGAGTTCTGGGGGACACAGTTCATCGTCTTTGGCCCTGTAGCGATGCTGCTTCTGCTGATTCGCCTATTGAAACCGCGCGCCATAGAGCCCGGCCACCAGGAGTCTCTACTCTGGTCGCTGTTTATCCCTATCTTTGCTGTGATTTCAATCCAAGCCCTAACGGCACGCGCTAACATTAACTGGGGTGCACCAGCCTACGTAAGTGCGAGCCTTATTGTGGGTATCTACCTCGCAAAGTTGCGCTGGAAGCACTGGTTTAAACTGCTTTTCGCCATCAATATTGTGTTGATGCTCGCCTTTTACCACTATGGCTCTGTGCTAAATGTGCTCAATATTGAGCCCCGCAATGGCAACGACCCCTATGTCCGGATAGAGGGCTGGAAAGAGCTAGCTGAGCAGGTTACACCTCAGTTTGAGGCTTATCCGGATGCGCCACTGGCAAGCGAATCACGCAAGGTACTCGCATACTTCGGCTACTATTTAGAGCCGAAGCAACTCTACCCACGGGCACTAAACCCCGATGGCCATATAAAAAATCACTACGAGCTGCTCTACCCAATTGAGACCAGCCCGGCAGAGCGGCATCTATTCGTCAGCGAACATATGACAAGCCAACAGCTGAGCCGCTACTTTTGGGAAGTTGAGGAGCTAACGCTAGCTGAAGCGGTAGTTCGATCCAACCTCACCCGCAGCGTACGGGTCTATCTCGTTAGTGGCTTTAAGGGGTATTAGGTATGGAACTGTTACAACGTTGGGATATGCGACTCTTTCTACTCTCTGTAGTGCTGCTAACC
>Ga0209955_1000308_pt1 | contig 18110 bp, 20 predicted proteins | sample SalPonA_A_H2O_MG_FD_185716 | JGI IMG/M metagenome (GOLD analysis project Ga0209955, IMG submission 185716) | Water microbial communities from South San Francisco under conditions of wetland restoration - Salt Pond MetaG R2A_A_H2O_MG (SPAdes)... | ecosystem: Environmental > Aquatic > Non-marine... | reverse complement strand
TTGTTCTCCGATACAACCAGACTTGTGACACTGTTTTTGACCTTTGTCAGAATCATTGTTGGTCGCTCTCGAATTGTACCCGCCTTTTGGCGGGTTTTTTTTGAAGGCGGGTTTAGTATTGGTTATGGCGATGCATTGTTTGAAAACCTAATGGGTGCGCTGCTCTATCGACACTGAGTTCGGTTTGTTACAGTAGCGTTAAATGAGAACATGCTGTGTGAGAAATGACTCTTTACTATGACCCAATTAACCCAGCTAATCTACGTAAGTAAAGCCACCAGAGCTCTTGATAAAGAGGAGCTAACAACGCTGTTGGGCAAAATCCGCCCAAACAACAGCAGACTGGGTATCACCGGGATATTGTTGCACGATTCAGGCAGCTTCTTGCAGGTACTCGAGGGTCCCTTGACCGCTATCAGGGAGTTGTATCAGAGGATTGCAAAAGACGATAAACACCAAAGTATGGTGACCATTTTGGAGCGTCCCATACCAGAGCGCCAATTTCCTAATTGGAGTATGGGCTTTGCCGAGGTTGATCCTGAACTCCTTGAGAGTATTGATGGGCTGAATGATTTTTACTCCGATGCCACCTGTTTTAACGAAATCGACCCAGGTAGAGCGACTAAAATACTCCAAGCATTCGCAAAAGGACGCTGGCATTGACGTCGTTGGAGACCAGTACCTTCGTAATATACGACGAGGTAGTCGAGTTTTCACACGCTTATCAACCCATCGTCGACCTCTCCAAGCGTGAAATCTACGCTTACGAATCGCTCGTCAGGGGTCCTCGTGGAGAGTCACCCGCGCATATATTTAACGAGATTCCGCGCTCTTCACGAACTGCGTTTGAGCTGCAGAACAGGGCCGCTTCGATACGGCGAGCAATGTCTCTTCGCGCCGAGCCCTTTCGTCTCAGTCTGAACTTCAGTATCAGTTGTCTGATAAGTGGCACCGAGATTCGGCAAGAGAGTATCGACTCCATTCTGGAAGCGGGTGCATCCTTTAATAATCTCATTATCGAGATCACTGAGGCCGACGTTATTCATGGAGTGGCCGGTTTATCAGAGGCGATCAACGCGCTTAGGGCCTTGGGTGCCACCATTGCTATCGATGATTTCGGTGCCGGTTATGCCGGTATGAACTCACTCATTGAGATCAATCCGGATATCCTCAAACTTGATATGTTTCTGATTAGAGGTATCGAGCAGAGTGGTACACGCCAAGCTGCTGTTCGGGCTCTCTTTAGCCTCGCGGAGGATCTTGGTATCGACCTTATTGCAGAGGGTGTAGAGACTCAGGCTGAACTTAACTTCCTGAGAGATTTGGGCGTTGAGCTCTATCAGGGCTATCTAATCGCCAAGCCGGGGTTTAATCAGCTGCCTCATATCACCTGGCCCGACTAATCAGAGTAACTCTTTCACTGAGTCGTATTGGGTGCACTACGCTGCACAAGCTGCACTCAGGGTCTATTATTTAGTAAAATCAAATGAGTCAAACCAATCCAGGAGTTTGAGATGAAACGTCTTGTCGTAGTTATAGCCGCCGCGGCTCTGTTAAGCGGTTGTGTGCAGCAGAATTTAAGTGGTAGCAGTTACTCGCGTTCGCAGGTGCAGCAGGCACAGCAGGTTGAGTATGCAGTGGTTGAGTCAGTGCAGCCTGTCATTATTCAGGGGCGCACAGATGGTGTGGTTGGAGCTGGCTCCGGTGCCATCATCGGTGGTATCGCGGGCTCTACCATGGGCGGTGGTAAAGGCAGTGGAATTATGACCGTTCTTGGGGCTGTTGCCGGCGGCATGGCGGGACAAGCAATCGAAGAGAACGCCACTACCGTGCAGGGACAAGAGGTGGTCGTTCGCACTGATGCTGGCCGCATGTTCTCCGTGGTACAAGAGGTACAGAACAATATGATGTTCCGCCCAGGCGATCGTGTTCGTATCCTAACAACCCGCGATGGTACGGTGCGTGTCAGCTACTGAGCGACCCTCAATGGGGGGCGTGCACCATGTGGCGCTAATTTGCTCGGACTATCGTGAAGCTAAGGCGTTTTACGTTGAGCTGCTCGGGTTTGAAGTGTTAGATGAGAATTACCGCGAGGACCGGCGCTCGTGGAAGCTCGATCTATCCATCCCCGGCGGCGGGCAGCTTGAGTTGTTCACTTTCCCGCACGCGCCAACGCGTCCCTCCGCCCCTGAAGCACAGGGTTTAAGACACCTCTGCTTTGGGGTGTCAAAGCTTGACGCCTGGGTCACCTACTTGCGAGATCAGGGCGTCGCTGTGGAGGAGATTCGCATCGACCCCTATACCGGAAAGCGGTTTACCTTTTTCAAAGATCCCGATAATTTACCGCTCGAATTGTACGAGTCGGTATAGCGCTAGGAGAGCGGGTGGAGTTAAGAGTATTAGGCGTTTCGGGCGGTTTAGCGGCTAGCGCAGAAACTACAGCCTTCCTATTAGAGCAGCATATCCTTTTTGATGGGGGTACTGGTGTGGGGCAGCTCTCACAGCAGCAGATGTGTGACATTGACACCCTGGTGCTGACCCATGCTCACCTCGACCACATTTGTGGCGCAGCGTTAATGCTTGCCACAACGATCGACAAGCGCAGTTCTCCGCTGACCATATACGCGCCCGAGGCTGTTTTAACGGTGCTTCGAAAGCATCTCTTCAATTGGCAGATCTGGCCAGACTTCTCGGTTTTACCGACCGAGGAGAGTGCGGTATTACGTTACAAGGCTGTAGAACCGGAGGAGTCCTTCGAGATCGCGGGAATCACGCTTGAGGCGGTGCCGCTCAGCCATACAGTGCCGAGCTTCGCCTATATTGCATCACGCGGTGATAGAAGCTTCTGCTTTTGTGGTGATACGGCAGCGACAGAGCGGCTTTGGCAGCGAATCAACAGCCGCGGCGGAGTTGATCAGCTCTTCATCGAACTCTCCTATCCTCAGGAGCGCGCCGCAATTGCTGTACAGGCGGGGCACTATGACACTGTCACTCTAGCGAGGGATTTGGCAAAGCTCGAAAAGCCCTTACAGCTCAATCTCATGCATGCTAAGCCCGGCTATGAGGAGCAGTTGCGGGTAGAGGTAGAGAATCAGACGGGATTGGAGCAGCTAGCAGTACGTCACTGCCAGCTGGGCGATCGTTTCAACGTGCTCTAATGGTTTGCAGCAGGTTACAACCTTACTTTTCCGGCGCGTGATAGAGCAGGTAAAGGTCGATCAGAACTTCAGGGATCTGGTCGCACATCTCTTCACATAGCGCACGGTCCTTGCGGATATCCTGAATCTCTGGATCGTCGAACAGCTCAGATGCCACCATAATTGGCAGCAGGAGTCCGGCAACCGTCTCTTCGTCACGCTCAAACCAATCCGCCTCATTGAGGAATACACCCTCCATAAAGGCCTCCGACCAGAGGGTAACCTCAGCCGTGTCATCTTCGTCCTCAACTTCCAACGTCAGCTCAAAAGGTAGGGGAACCTCCTGATCGGCGGAGAGGTCGTTGCTAACGGTGTTGTCTAGCTTCGTAAGAAGGTTCTCTATCTGCGCTTTCTGTTCGGCGTTTTCCCAAGTTGGTTCGCCATCGAAAATCAGACTCATCCACTCGGCTTTAGGGGTGGAGGTGGGGGCGATGTTTAGCGCACACAGTAGCCCGTGGGCGCCAATCAGATCCAGAGCGGTCTCTGATACCTGGTCGGATAGAAGGAATGCTTCGAGGAGATCAAGTTCTGCTTCTGTGATCATAGGATCCTTTGCCATTATGTGGTTATTCCCAAGTGGTTAGTGCGGTAAGTGTATCGCGAATCTCTGGTAAGTGCTCGTGACTTGAATCAGCGCTTCGCGGATAATAGCGCTCATGATTGAACAGGCCCGCCAAACTCTCACCCAAATTTTCGGTTTTGACCAATTTCGTGACCCCCAACAGCAGGTGGTAGAGACCTTGTTAGCCGGTCAGGATGCGATGGTTATTATGCCAACGGGTGGTGGAAAGTCGCTCTGCTACCAGCTGCCCTCACTGGTACGAGAAGGGGTGGGGATAATCGTCTCACCGCTGATTGCACTGATGCAGGACCAAGTGAGTGCGCTCGAACTGCTGGGTATTAAAGCGGGATGCCTCAACTCCTCGATTGAGTTTGAACAGCTGCAGCAGACCGAAGCCGCGCTGGTGCGTGGTGAGCTCGATCTGCTCTATATCGCACCGGAGAGGTTGCTGCAGCCGCGCACGCTAGCGTTGCTAGAGCGTGCGAGGCTCGCCCTTTTTGCTATTGATGAGGCTCACTGTGTATCGCAGTGGGGTCACGACTTCCGGCCGGAATATCTGCAGCTTGGCCAGTTGGCGGAACGCTTCCCAAGTGTGCCGCGAATCGCACTAACAGCCACCGCCGATGCTCGTACACGCGCGGAGATGATGGAACGTCTGCATCTGCAACGGGCTAACGTCTTCGTAAAGGGCTTTGATAGGCCCAATATCCGTTACCGCATTGCGCAGAAGGACCGTGCCAAAGAGCAGCTGTTGAGTTTTATTAAGGGTGAGCATTCGAAAGATGCGGGTGTAGTCTACTGTATGTCTCGTAAACGGGTGGAGGATACCGCCGCATGGCTGGCTGAGAAGGGCTACAACGCCTTGCCCTACCATGCCGGTCTGAGCCCTCAACTGCGCCAGCACAACCAGCATCGTTTCCTCACAGAAGAGGGGGTGATTATGGTTGCTACCATCGCTTTTGGCATGGGCATAGATAAACCAAATGTGCGCTTCGTAGCACACCTAGATCTTCCCAAGTCGGTAGAGGCCTATTACCAGGAGACCGGACGTGCCGGACGCGACGGTCAGCCCGCCAACGCCTGGATGGTCTACGGGCTGCAGGATGTGATATTCCAGCGCCAGATGCTGGAGTCGGGGCAGGCGGGAGCTGAGCAGAAACAGATAGAGCGGCAGAAACTCGAGGCGATGCTTGGGTTGTGTGAGATCACCAGTTGTCGCCGACGTGCCCTGCTAGCCTATTTTGGCGAGCCAGACCACCCAGACTGCGGTAACTGCGATAACTGTCTGGAGCCGGTTGAGACTTGGGATGGTACCGAAGTTGCGCGCAAAGCACTCTCAGCGGTCTACCGCAGTGGCCAGCAGTATGGCGTCAATTCGGTTATCGATATTCTACTTGGTGATGAGACCGAGCGCGCACGAGAGCGTGGTCATCCAAAACTCTCAACCTGGGGTATCGGGCGGGAGCTTGACCGTACCACTTGGCGTTCAGTCTTTCGCCAGCTTGTAGCGCGGGGTTTGCTACACGTGACTGCGGATAATTTTGGCTCACTCTACCTCGCCGAGAGCTGCCGCGCTCTGCTTAAAGGCGAGGAGGGCATCGAGCTGCGTCGTGATGTTAAACCCCTGCGTCGCGCGACTAAAACAGGCTCAGCCACTCGCAAACCCGAACAGCAGTTGGCGGGCGGTGACTATCAGCTGTGGGAGGCTCTGCGGAGTTGCAGACGCGAGCTCGCCAGCGAACAGGATGTCCCCCCCTACGTCATTTTTCATGATGCGACCCTTATGGAGATGGTTGAGCGCAAGCCGCTCACTGCGATACAACTTCGGCGCATCAATGGCATAGGGGATCGAAAGCTGGAGCAGTACGGCGATGCCTTCCTAGAAGTCATTCGAGAGCACCTTAGTGCCGAGCAGCAGGGTGCGAGTGACAACCAGACACAGGAAATTTTTGCGCTATTTCGTGCAGGTATGGATGTGGCTCAGATTGCCCGGCAGGTGCGTCTCTCCGAACAGCAGATATACAACCGATTAGCACAGCTTATTTCAGCGGGGCAACTAGAGGTGAGCGAAGTGGTAGAGCTAGAGGTTGCTGAGCGGCGACGGCTCGAGGATATGCTATTGGCGAACCGCGAGACTCAGGGTGCCTCTCTGCGCCAAGTACATCAGGAGTTAGCTGGGCTCTACGATATTGGCCTGCTGCGCTGTTTGGCTGCGGGGCTTGATCTGCGGTGATGGAGTCTCTCTGGGCGCTATTTGCTAGCGCTTTGATCTCTGCCACACTTCTCCCAGGTGGGGCTGAGGCGCTGCTGGTTTACCAGATTAATCAGTCACCGGAGACTCTCCTCTTGCTGGTGTGTGTGGCGACTCTGGGGAATACTCTTGGTTCCTATCTAACCTATGCGATGGGGCGCATTATTTCCCACTACTACCCTCTGAAAACTCTCGATAAACCAAGTCATAAACGTGCGAGCCGCTGGATAAACAGCGCGGGTCCTTGGGCGCTGCTGCTAGCTTGGTTGCCGATCGTCGGAGACCCTCTCTGTCTTGTAGCGGGTTGGTTGCGACTCAATATCTGGCGTAGCGCCTTGCTTATTTTGCTCGGTAAAGCGGCTCGGTTTGCGGTAGTAGCGTTGCTGGCGCAGGGGGTGCTGGTGCAATGAGAAGTTGGTGGCGAGTTGTTACCCTGGCACTGATTCTTCTGCTGCTACTGGTGTTCCTTGGCTACAGAATGCAGAGTTCGACCTTACAACCTGACTGGTCGCAGCCCGTCAAATTGCTGATCTACCCAATTAACGCCGACGATTCGCAGCGCACCGCGCGATATATTGAGCGTCTCTCCCACAGCGATTTTGAAGATATCGAGCGTTTTTTTGCGCGTGAGGCGTTGCGGTACCGAACCGGAATAGGGAGACCACTGGCGGTTGAGCTGCAGCCCCTAGTTGAGGAGAAACCGCCGCGAGTGCCGGATGAGCCGAGTATTATTGAGTCCCTCTGGTGGGGGCTGAAAATGCGGCTTTGGGTTGGTCTTAATGATGAGTTCGATGTTGATGATAATGCCATTCGAGTCTTTCTCAACTTCTACTCACTTGATGCCCGGGAGGTGGCGCGTCACTCACTGGGTTTACAGAAGGGCCGGATAGGTCTGGTGAATGGCTATGCTGACGCGAGAGTGCAGTCTGTAAATAATTTCGTTGCTGTGCATGAAGCACTGCACACGCTGGGCGCGCACGATCGCTACGATGCGCGCACCGCCGAACCACTCTGGCCCGATGGCTATGCTGATCCGGTGCAGGTGCCGCTTTTTCCGCAGACCCGTGCCGAGGTGATGGGTGGGCGTATGCAGATAGTTCCCGGTTGGGCTGTCCTGCCGCCCAGTCTTGATCATGTCATCATCGGACCTGTGACGGCCACCGAAATTGGCTGGCGTGACCCTGATCTCAGAGTCGATGAATAGGCTTCAGTGTAACTGCAATAGTGTTCGGTTATAATCGCGCGCCGTTACAACTTAATCCGGATTTCAGATGACTGCACAGGCCCACACAGAAGAGTTCGACCGCAAACAGAAGCTGCGTTTTAACAAGCTGCAGAAGCGTCTGCGCCGTGAGGTGGGTCAGGCGATAGAGGCGTTTAATCTTATCGAAGAGGGTGACCGCGTTATGGTATGCCTCTCTGGTGGGAAGGACTCCTTCACCCTGCTCGATATTCTCATGAGCCTACAGAAGAGCGCACCCGTCCACTTTGACCTTGTGGCCGTCAATATGGATCAGAAACAGCCTGGGTTCCCTGAGCACATTCTGCCGGCCTACCTTGATAAACTGGATATCGAGTATCACATCATCGAGAAGGATACCTACTCGGTCGTTAAGTCCGTCATCCCCGAAGGCAAAACGACCTGTGGGCTCTGTTCGCGCCTGCGCCGCGGCACTCTCTACGGCTTTGCTGATGAGATAGGCTGTAACAAGATTGCGCTGGGCCACCACCGTGATGACATCATCGAGACGATGTTCCTTAACATGTTCCATGGCGGCAAACTGAAGGCTATGCCACCGAAGCTGGTCTCTGATGACGGTAAGAACATGGTCATTCGACCACTGGCTTATGCTCGAGAAAAAGATATTGCTGAGTTTGCCGAACTCAAAGGCTACCCAATAATTCCGTGCAACCTTTGTGGCTCGCAGGAGAACTTACAACGCGCTGCCATAAAAGAGATGCTGCAGGATTGGGATAAGCGCTTCCCGGGGCGGATCGAGACCATGTTCAAGGCGATGTGCAACGTTGTTCCGTCTCATTTGGCAGATGAGAAGCTCTTTGACTTCAAAGGATTGGAGACAGGCTTTGCTCACGGTATTAAGAACCCAGAAACTGTCCTCACGCTAACAACCTCGCACGCACCCGACGAAGCTAAGTCTTCTGGTGTTGAGTTTGTTGAGAAGATTGATCTACGAAACCTCTAATACCCCTAAAATCTCCATAGGTGCTTTTCCCCAGGGGCTGTCTTCGGCAGATTGAATGCTGCCTCGCATCAGCCCAGACGATTCATGCTCACTGTCGTCTCTGCATGCGGGGTGCAGGAGCCTATGCACCTAACCTTTAAATGTAACTGTTAACCAAGCTAACCAAGCTAACCAAGCCAACTAAGCCTGTCAAAACTACCAGTTCAAAATGGTCGGCATCCCCAATTAGTCGAGGTTTAGCTTTTAGGGGGTTCAACTTCTACTCATCTTTAGTAGGGTAAGAGCGTTAAAACGTAATTTAGTTAGTACGATTGCTACTAAGCCAATCTGATATAGAACGTTTCGTAATAAGCATATGTAGTTCTTGAACACTATATCGCTGTTAACTAATATCGTTCCGGGATCAATAAAATTAACACAGCCGGGAGGCATTGATGGGAAACATCATCAAAGGGCCGTCGACTCGTGAGCTCATGCAGCAGCTCGCTTCAGAATCCGAAGGGATGACTGTAAACGATCGTCGTGATTTTCTCCGTAAAGGTATTGCAGCAGTTGGCGGTATGGCCGCAGCAACAGTTGCCGGCGGCGTAAGCGCTGCTGACTCAATGATCAACACTGGTAACCTCCCACCAAACGAGCCATCTTGGGGTCGTATGTTGGGTCACGGTGTAATCGAGTACCCATACGGTCAGCCGTCAAAATTTGAGAGTCATGTTGTACGTCGTACAGTGCCATGGCTCACAGCCGAGTCTATCTCTTCTATCTCGATGACTCCGCTACACGAACTAAAAGGTATCATCACCCCTAACGGTCTGGTTTTTGAGCGTTACCATGGTGGTGTGCCGACGATTAATCCTGAAGAGCACCGACTAATTATCCACGGTCTGGTAGAGCGCCCACTGATCTTCACTATGGAAGATCTGATGCGTTTCCCTTCAGTCTCAGTGATCAAATTCCTAGAGTGTCCTGCTAACGGTGGTATGGAGTGGCGTGGTACTCAGATGGAAGCGCTGCAGTTTACTCACGGAATGCTCTCTTGTTGTGAGTGGACCGGTGTGCCTCTGAAAGTTCTGCTTGAAGAAGCGGGTGTTAAACCAGAAGGTAAGTGGGTGCTGGCTGAGGGTGCTGACGGCGCTCACATGAGCCGCTCAATTCCTCTGGAGAAGTGTCTTGATGACGCTCTTATCGTTTACGCTCAGAATGGTGAAATGCTGCGTCCAGAGCAAGGCTACCCTGTACGTCTGATGAACCCAGGTTGGGAAGGTAACACCTCAATCAAGTGGTTGCGTCGTCTGGAAGTGGGCGATAAGCCTTGGTACCACCGTGAAGAGACATCGAAGTACACCGACCTTATGGCCGATGGCCGTGCACGTAAGTTTACTTTTGTGCAGGAGTGTAACTCGGTTATCACATCGCCTTGTCCAGAGAACCCAATCAAGGGCTCTGGTATGATCGAGATCGAAGGCATAGCTTGGTCTGGTCGTGGCAAGATTAAACAGGTTGATATCTCCTTTGACGGTGGTGTCTCTTGGACGCCAGCTAACCTCAAAGGTCTGGTGCTTGAGAAAGCGCTTACACGCTTCAGCCTTGTAACTAAGTGGGATGGGCAGCCTTGGTTGCTGCAGGCGCGTGCAATTGACGAGACTGGCTACGTACAGCCTACTCTGAAACAGCTGCGTGAAGTTCGTGGTGTTGAGTCTATCTACCACAAGAACGCGATCCACACTTGGCAGGTATCAAACACTGGGGAGGTTAAGAATGTTCAAGTTAGCTAAGCCTACCCTAGTAGCCGCAGCCGTTTCGGCTTCGCTGGTAGCAGGTGCTGTAAACGCTGGTGAAAACTTTGGTTTTGGTCGCACTGCGACCGCTGAAGAGATAGCCGGTTGGGATATTGATGTACGCCCTGACGGTATGGGTCTTCCAGTAGGTGAAGGCAGCGTACTAGACGGTGAAGGCCTTTACGAAGAGAAGTGTGCAGCTTGTCACGGTCTGTTCGGTGAAGGTGAGGGGCGTTGGCCTGTGCTTGCGGGTGGTCAAGGCACTCTAGCGCAGGAGCGTCCGACTAAGACTGTTGGTTCATACTGGCCTTACGCGTCTACGCTGTATGACTACATCTATCGTGCGATGCCATTCCCAGCGCCACGTTCGCTGACGCCTGACGAGACATATGCGATCTCTGCGTACGTTCTCTACCTCAACGATTTGGTGGATGAAGAGTTTGTACTGACCAACGAGAACCTCGCTGACGTTAAGATGCCTAACGAGCCGAACTTCTTCGTCGATCCTCGCCCTGACGTCAACAACACGCGCTGTATGACCGATTGTGCGGATCCTGCTGCGATGCAGGTAACGGGTTCTATCGGCGGTGTTACACCTGTCGGGCACTTTATGGAAGGTGCGGATGGCCCAGCGGCTTCTCACGAAGCTCAGCACGAGCTAGAGAAGAAGATGGAACAGGAGCGTCTGAAAGAGCTTGGTGTAGAGGTTGAAGAGGAAGAAGCTTCTTCGGGCCCTGCTGCTCTTTCCGAGGCTGCGCTAGCTGGCAAGGCGACCTATGAACAGGCATGTGCTGCATGTCATGGCATGGGAATTGCTGGTGCACCTAAGGTAGGTGACAAAGGTGCGTGGGAAGCTCGTATCGCTCAGGGTATGGAAACCATGGTTAATCATGCGATTAACGGTTTCGCTGGCGACGCGGGTATGATGCCTGCGAAAGGCGGACGGTCAGACCTGTCCGACGAAGCGGTAGCCAACGCTGTTGCTTACATGGCAGAATCTAGTCAGTAAATGGCAAGATGCGAGAGTGGTCAATCTTTGGTTGGGCACTCTCGATATTATAAAAAGAGCGCCTCAAGGCGTATTTATCACTGGAAGGAGTGACCATGCGTAAGTTGATATCAACCCTCGCGATCACTGGTCTGACGCTGGGTGTCTCTGCTACTGCTGTAGCCGGTTCACACGGAGATATGATCAAAGAAGGGCAGGACGTTTACCACGGTAAATCACGCGGTAACTGTATTGCTTGTCATGAGATTCCCGACCCAATCGCGAATCAGGCGGGTAATCAGGGACCAATGATCATCGCAATGAAGGCTCGTTACCCGAACAAAGCGGAGCTTCGCGCGCAGATTTGGGATGCAACGGCTAAAAACCCTCTGTCGATTATGCCACCTATGGGCAAGCATAACATTCTGACAGAAGACGAAATCGACGCAGTTGTCGAATACATTTATCAGTACTGATACGAGCAGGTGGAGTAGAAATGAGCATGAATCGTCGTACAGTTGTCAAAGCGATCGCAGCAAGCGGCGCTCTGATGGGCATGGGTGCATTGATGCCACGCGTAGCGTTGGCAGCATGGAATAAAGATGCGTTTGCAGCAAAAGATCAGGCATCAGCAATGAATGCACTTTACGGTGGCAGCGCTGAGGCGAGCGCTAACGTAATGTTGAAAGCACCAGCTATCGCAGAGAACGGTGCAGTTGTGCCAGTTTCTGTAAGCACAGATCTGGCAGATGTTGAGTCGATTGCGATCTTTATCGAGAACAATCCGACTCCTCTGGCAGCACAGTTTATGGTGCCAGCTGGCACTAATGCCGACTTCTCAACTCGCGTACGTATGGGTAAAACCACTAACGTATCTGCCGTTGTTCAAGCGGGTGGCAAAACCTACAGCGCTACCTCAGAAGTTAAAGTCACTATCGGTGGTTGTGGCGGTTAATCAGCGAGCATATTAGGAGTTAAAATTATGGCACTTTTTCGAGTTAAAGCTAAAGCCCGCAAAGGCAGCACTGATGTCAAAATGATGGCTAAGCACGAGATGGAAACCGGACAGCGTAAAGGCAAAGACGGTAACTTGATCCCAGCTAAGTTCCTGGACACTGTTACTGTTTCTCACGCTGGCAAAGTTGTTTTCGAAGCGAACCTAGGTACTGCGGTCTCTAAAAACCCCTACCTGGCTTTCTCTTTCGAAGGCGGCGCTAAAGGTGAAACCCTGGACATCGCATGGACTGAAAACACAGGTGCGTCAGGCGCAGAATCAGGCGATATCAAGTAATCAGGGTTCGGAGCCCGGAGGACTTATGAAAATTATAAAAACGACACTGCTCGCTATGAGCGTTGCAGCACTGAGCCAGACGGCGATGGCTGCGAAGACAGGAGCGACCCTGGACACTGTAGATCCAGAGGCGGACCGTATTGCACTGCAAGAGTACATGAAGAACCGTTTTCCAGATACTCCACTTGAGGAGTACGTTAATGGTATCTATGCCGTTGATGCTGCTTCACGCGAGCAGTGGGAAGCGATTGAAGAGTTCCCTCCATACGACCTCGATCTTGAGGAAGGTGAAGTACTCTTCAACGAGCCTTTTGCGAACGGCAAGAGCTTGGCTGACTGTTTCGATAATGGTGGCGAAGGCATACGTCAGAACTACCCAATGTGGAACGATGAGCGTAAGACTGTCGTTACACTGGAGATGGCGATCAACGAATGTCGTATGACAAACGGTGAGAAACCATGGGCTTGGAAAAAAGGACCAATCGCACAGGTATCCGCTTACATGGCGTACACCTCACGCGGTAACGAGTTCCAGATTGACATCCCTAATGATGACGCTAAGGCGGCTTACCTCGATGGTAAGAAGTTCTTCTACACCAAGCGTGGTCAGTTGAACCTCTCCTGTGCTGACTGCCACCTGACCGGTACTAACCGTCTGGTACGTGCGGACTTGCCAAGCCCAGCGCTAGGCCACTCAACGCACTTCCCAGTGGTTCGTTCGAAGTGGGGTAACATCGGTACGATTCACCGCCGTTACGAAGGCTGTCACCGCGATTCACGTTCAGAGTTCCTGAAGGTGCAGAGCGAGACTTACCGTAACCTCGAGTACTTCCAGACTTACATGTCTAACGGTCTCGTTGTTAACGGTCCAGGTTCACGTAAGTAAGGAGCAGAACTGATGAAGAAGATCGCTACGATCGCAGCAGTTGCTGCCCTAACTGCAAGCTCACTGACAATGGCGCAGTCATTCCAGGAAGCTTTCGACATGAACCGCGCAATGTACGGTGCTGGCGCTACCTTCGAGTGGGAAGGTAAGAGCTACAACACCAACTACATTGAGGAAGAGCTCGCGGCAAAACCTGCGAACATGGAGAACGCACAGGCTCTGTTTGACGCTGCGAAAGCAAAGTTGGCAGAAGTGCGTGAAGCAGGCTTCGCATGGCGCGATAATGTGAAGTACCTCAAAGAGGCAAAAGCGGCTCTGGACGCTGGTGAATATCAGAAAGCGATGGACCTCGCTGCACGTTCTCACTTGCAGTCACGTATTGGCCTGGAGCAGGCTGAGTACGCTGAGACAGCTTGGATTCTGGCGGTACCACCGCTGAACTAAGCGCCGGTCGCTAAGTACATTCAAAAGCCCGCCTAGTGCGGGCTTTTTTGCGCCAGGCTGTCGGGGTTTTGGTATTGGGCTACAGGCGAGTGCTAGGGGGGGGCTATTGAATAATCCCATCTGAGACAGCATCATCTCCCTATTAGGTTTGAGGAGTGAAACAGAATGATTATTCAGCAGCGCAGTGTCGATATAGCGACACCGACGGGGCCGATGCGTACCTACATTTATGAACCAGCTGGCGCGGGTGTCTATCCTGGGTTGATCTTCTATTCTGAGATATTTCAGCGCACTGAGCCGATCTCGCGTGCAGCTGCAACAATGGCGGGACACGGCTTCATAGTGCTGGTGCCAGAGGTCTTTCATGAGTTAAACCCCATTGGCACCGTTCTCGGCTATGACGATGTCGGAAAAGAGAAAGGTAACAGCGATAAATTCACCAAAGCCTTAGAGCACCACGACAGTGACACTCGAGCGATGTTGGAATACCTTTCGAGCCAATCCAACTATAGCGGTAAAGCGGGTGCTATGGGGGTCTGTATTGGTGGCCATCTAGCGTTTAGAGCTGCACTTAACCCACAGATTCTGGCTGCCTCCTGCCTCTACGCCACGGATCTTCATTCGGATACTCTACCAGCAGAGGGTGAGAACAGCTTAGCGAGAGCAGGGGAGATACAAGGTGAATTGATGCTGGTATTCGGACGCCAAGATCCACACGTCCCAGTTGAGGGACGCCAAAAAATTTATGCAGAGTTGTCTCGTAATGCAGTGAACTTTAGCTGGTGTGAATTTAACGCACAGCACGCGTTCATGCGCGATGAGGGTGAGCGTTACGATCCGGAGTTGACGCAGTTAGTCTACCGGATGTCGGTTGATCTTTTTAGAAGATCACTACGCTAGTGTGGGGTTAAACGAGCTGCAAGCCTAAGCCAGGCAATATCTAATCGGTATGAAAGCAGTATGAAAAAAGGCCCGCGGATGCGGGCCTCTCTCAGCAAGGGGTGGGGGTTAAGCCCACTTGCCCGGGTAGTCAGCGAAGCCTGGGTTGTCAGAGACGCCAACCACTTTAGGGTTGTTAACCTTCGGTAGGTTGATAACCATGTTGTCATCACGCTCTGCGCGCAGATAATCAGCGATAATATCCCACAGCAGACGACCTTCGGGAGTGCGGTTTACCGTAGCCCAACCAGAGACACTGTAGCTCGCATCGTCTTCGATTACACGGCCATCATCCAGGATTACGTCAGAGATACGTGAGCCTAGAGGCTTGGTTGGATCGATGGTGTAGTCTAGACCACCAACACGCACCATATCACCACCTGACTGTAGGTATGGATCTGGGTCGAAGAGGTTATCCGCTACGCCTTCAAGCATATCTTTGATCGCTTTACCCGTCATCTCCTGGACGTAAGTCTCAGAGTAGGTGGTAGCACACTGGCTCATAACGTCGTCCATGGTGATCCACTCGCCTTCAAGTGTTGTGGTACCCCAGCGAACACCGGCAGATAGCGCGATGTCAGCCTTGTACTCCCAACGAAGGGCATTACAGATAACCTGGTCCCAAGTACCCATAAAGTTACCGCGGCGGTAGAGGGTGCGGTCAGCTTTCGCCAACTTCTCGCTCAGGATCTCTTCGTAAGTTTTACCTACGCGTGCAGGGTTGTTCTGCCACTTCTTGTTACGGGCTTCGATAACTTTGTCATCGTACTTGGTCTGGCGCATCTGGCTGATGAATGCATCCATCTCTTTGTCAGCTTCCAGCCAATCGGTGATTACAGGGAGCTGTTTGTAGACCATGTTCTTGATCTGACCGCCTTCGATAGCGAAGTCCATGCAGCCAACGAACTTACCGTTAGAGCCAGCGTTAGTTACCCAACACTCGTTGCCATCAACATTCTTAACTTTGATTGGCTGAGGTACACCGTCGTGCGTGTGACCACCGAATACCGCGTTAAGACCCGGCACGCGCTCAGCCATCTTGATATCAACGTCCATGCCGTTGTGCGATACCAGGATAACTGCGTCAGGCTGCTCTTCAGCACGGATCTGCTCGACTAGTTCGATCATGTCATCTTCACGCAGACCGAACGACCAATCAGGGAAGAACTCTTTCGGGTTAGCGTTAGAGGTACGCGGGAACGCCTGACCAACAACCGCGATACGCGCACCGTTAACCTCTTTCATGACATAGGGCTGGAAAGCGTGGCCGGTATCTTCGTCGTAGAGGCCACGACCGTCGAAACGCTCTACCATCTCGTAATACTCATCGCCGAACAGCGAATCCTCGAGGATCTTAACGTTCTGACCAATGAAGTCACCCTTGAAGAGTGCAACGTTGGAAAGTACCTCCTCTTCACGGTAGGTGAACTCCCAGTGACCGACCATGACGTCGATACCCAAGATGTTAGATGCCTCTACCATATCGACGCCGCGAGTCCAGAGTGATGTGCCTGAGCCCTGCCACAGGTCACCACCGTCTAGTGTAAGCGTGTTCTGACGACCACCAGCCTGCTCGCGCAGTCTGTCCAGTAGTGTCTTGACGTGCGCGAAACCACCCGTGCGACCGTATTTCTTCGCCTGCTCCAGGAAGTTGAGGTAGGTGTAAGCGTAAGCCTCTGGAGAGTTCTCAGCTATGCCCATCTCTTTGAGGAAGTTCTTACCCACCAAATGAGGTGCACGACCGTAAGCGTCACCGACGCCGAGGTTCACGTTTGGCTCACGGAAGTAGACCGGCTTGAGCTGGCCGTGTACGTCTGTGATGTGGAGAATTCGAGCATCGCCCTGCATAGGGATGTCATAGAATCCGCTTGGTGCACTGTTGCTCGCCAATGCGCGGGCACTGTAAATTGCAGGCAAGCTTCCTGCAGCCGCCGCGGCGGCCATTGCTTTCAAGAGTTGACGACGATTCATAGTTATCTTAGGTTCCTGTCTGCGAAAGGGCCTTTTTGGCCGTTCGATGCACTCTACTGGTCTCCTTACAACAAGAGGTACTCACTTGAAGTCTCTACCCAGTCTTTTGGTTATATGCATTCTAGTTACATCGTTATTCTACCCAGTTAGAGCCGATGTTGTGAAGCCCGCACTGGTAGAGATCAGTGCCTATACGACTGAAGTAGTAGAGATTGAGATCCGAACCAGCGTAGAGGCACTACTGACGGGTATTAACGGCCGCTATCGCAACACGACAGAGGCGCCAAATGCCGACGAGTATGACAAGTATAGACAAATGAGCGGGCCTGACCTGCGTAGAGCGTTTTCCGGCTTTGAAAAGCGCTTTCTCGAAGGGGTAGAGCTGCGACTTGATGGCGTTCCAGCAGAACTGATCATAAAGAAGGTGGATATTCCTGAGCCCGGGTATACCAAGGTGCCGCGTAACTCTGTTATCTATCTGGAAGGAGTGATACCACGCAAAACTCAGTCCATTACCTGGTATTACCCTGAAGCTTTTGGGGATCACGCAACGCGAGTTCGTCAGGTTAATGTTGAGACCGAAGAGTATCACTGGTCACCGCACCAGTGGGTCAAGGAGGATGTTCCGACAGAGCCCTTTATGCTTAACGAAGTCTTCTCCAAACCCAGTGTTACTCAGGTGATTCAAACCTACACGATTAGTGGTTTTCAGCACATTATCCCGCTTGGTCTCGACCACATTCTCTTTGTGCTAGGTATATTTCTACTCAGCCGGCGCCTGAAGTCGATTTTGCTGCAGGTCACCATGTTTACCCTAGCCCACTCCATCACACTCGCGCTAGGGGCCTATGGGGTATTAGAGATATCGCCGCGCGTTGTAGAACCATTGATTGCCCTCTCCATCGCCTATGTTGCCATTGAGAATATATTCTTCAGCCGCATTAATACTTTCCGGCTACCCGTCGTTTTTGCGTTTGGTCTTCTGCATGGTTTGGGTTTCGCTACCGTATTGACTGAGTTCGGTATGCCTACCGAAGATTTTGTCGCTGCGCTACTTGCGTTCAACGTCGGTGTTGAGCTTGGACAGCTCGCGATTGTATTAGCGGCCTTCCTTGGCGTAGCGATCTGGTTTAAGTCGGAGCAGACCTACCATCGTGTGGTGGTTGTTCCAAGCTCGCTCGCCATCGCCGCAGTTGGCCTCTACTGGTTCGTCGATCGATTGGCTATTTTTTAGACTGTGGCTGGATTATGACGCCCTAGGTCTTCTGAGGCGCAGCCTAGTACGGACCGGCCGTAAAGCGAAAACAGATTGCCACAATAGTGTACGATTAAGTGGCATGAAATATGCTTAGTCTAAGCGTTGAAAACGCCCAATGTGGTTTGCTCTACTCCGCAGCGGCAATAATCTCAGCGGCTTTTATAAGGATTGTGTTTTTCGCATGGATAAGTTCGTCAAGTCTATTTCGAGAGCGCGGGTATCCTCGCTCCTGTCGGAGCTAGAGGGTAGCGATGATCATAAGCTTCAGCTACTAGCCGAGCAGCTAAGCATTTACCAAAGTGAGCTTGAGGCTCAGCAGCAAGAACTGATCGATTCTCAGG
>Ga0209955_1000305_pt1 | contig 18174 bp, 30 predicted proteins | sample SalPonA_A_H2O_MG_FD_185716 | JGI IMG/M metagenome (GOLD analysis project Ga0209955, IMG submission 185716) | Water microbial communities from South San Francisco under conditions of wetland restoration - Salt Pond MetaG R2A_A_H2O_MG (SPAdes)... | ecosystem: Environmental > Aquatic > Non-marine... | reverse complement strand
TCATTGCCCTAAGACGCGAGCAGACGTTATTGCAGCAGGTCGAGAGATTGTTGCAGTGTCAGGCTTGTATATTACTAAAAAACGCTATGCGGCGCTTGTAGTAGACAACGAAGGCTTTAGAACAGACGTTGACGGCAAACCAGGCAAAGTAAAAGCAATGGGTCTTGACCTAAGACGTTCAGATACTCCTGTGTTCATGCAGGACTTCTTGAAAGAACTACTGCTAATGGTACTTACCGACAAGGACGAAAAAGAAGTTCTAGAACGTATTACAGAGTTTCGTAAAGAGTTCCAAGAGATGCCAGGCTGGGAGAAAGGTTCGCCTAAACGTGCAAACAAGATTGGACACTATCAGCGTCTTGAGCAAAAGCAAGGTAAAGCTAACATGCCAGGACACGTTCGAGCAAGTATAAACTGGAATACACTAAGGCGTATGAACGGTGACAAGTACTCGCAAGAAATTGTTGATGGTATGAAAGTTATTGTTTGTAAGCTAAAACAGAATCCGTTAGGATATACAAGTGTTGCATATCCGACAGATGAACTAAGATTGCCAGAGTGGTTTAAAGAACTGCCGTTCGATGATGCGGCAATGGCAGAAACTATCATCGATAACAAGTTAGACAACTTGATTGGTGTACTGAATTATGATTTAGAAGATACTAAACAGCATACTACATTTAACAGTTTGTTTGACTTTGGAGACTAGTATGAAAATTAAGTTAGAAATAGAGTTAGACACAGAAAGCGAACAAGATGTTGAACTTATTGAAAAGGTTGTAGCACTTGTTGAAGGACTAAAAGAACAGTTAAACTACGAGGACTAAGAATGAAAGTAGGTTTTACCGCATCAACCTTTGATTTACTCCACGCAGGTCACGTACAAATGTTACGTGATGCTAAAGAGCAATGTGATTATTTGATTTGTGGTCTACAGTTTGATCCTAGTATCGATCGTCCAGAAAAGAACGCACCTGTGCAAACTGTGGTAGAACGTTACACACAGTTAGCAGGTGTAAAATATGTAGACGAGATCGTTCCATATGCTACAGAAAAAGATCTAGAAGATATATTGACAATGTATCATATTGATGTTAGAATATTAGGTGAAGAGTATAGAGAAAAAGACTTCACAGGTAAGGACATTTGCAAGAAACGTGGAATACAACTCTACTTCAACAAGCGAGATCATCGCTTTAGTTCAAGCGATTTACGCAGAAGGGTGACAGAACGTGAAACCTAAATTTATATTTGATGTAGACGGAACACTAACTCCGAGTAGAAGTATTATTGATCCTGATTTTAAGGCATTTTTTAATACGTTTTGTTTAATGAACGAAGTTTACTTAGTCACAGGTAGTGACAGAGCTAAAACTATTGAGCAAATTAGTGAACCTACCTACAACTTATGTAAACGTGTGTATCAATGTAACGGCAATGACGTTTGGGAAGGTAATAAAAATATTCGAACAAACAAATGGATACTTCCGGAATCACCGCACGAATGGTTGTCAGAGCGTTTAACAGGCAGTGACTTTCCTAAGCGTACAGGTAATCACTTCGAACATCGTCCAGGTATGGTGAATTTTAGCATAGTAGGACGTAATGCTAGCGCACAAGAACGTGCTCATTATGTTAAATGGGATAAAGACACAAACGAACGCAATGATATTGCCGCAGTGTTTAATGCTATCTTTCCTGATCTGGAAGCAAAAATCGGCGGCGAAACTGGTCTTGACATCAATCCGAAAGGATACGACAAAAGTCAAATTATACGAGACTTTTGGGTAGATGATGTTACTTACTTTTTTGGCGATCGTTGTGATCCTGACGGGAATGATTATCCACTAGCGCAAAAAGTAAAACACTTCAGACATGTTAATGGGTGGAAAAATACAATGGAATACTTACAGATATTCCAAGAACAAGGAATAGCACAATGAATATATTATTATATGGATATGGATTTGTTGGCAAGGCGCATTTTAATGTACTGCGACACAACAACTATATTAGCATAATCGATCCTCAATATCCTAATTTAGCTATACCTGAGTTTGAAGCAGAGTGTGCTGTTATTTGTGTATCTACTCCAGAGGCCGATTCCGGAGCTTGCGATATGTCTAATGTAATGAACTGTTTAGAAACAATTCCTCCATCTGTTCCTGTTCTTATTAAAAGCACAATCAGTTTAGAAGGTTGGAGACAGATAAAGGAAAGTTATCCTGAACATAGTGTTAATTTTAGTCCAGAGTTTTTAAGAGCAGATTCGCACATTGAAGATATACAAAATGCAACCATAATGTATCTAAGCGATGAAAATTCTGATTTTTGGATTAGTGTATTTGAAAATGCCTTGCCGAATATAAACTTTATAACTGCTGAGTCCGAAGAACTTATTTTAATCAAATATTTTAAAAATGCGTTCTTAGCATCTAAGGTAAGCTTCTTTAATCAGATATATGACATGTGCCAAGCAACCGGTATTGACTATAACGCCGTTGCAGAAGGCATTGCACAAGACGAACGTATAGGTTATAGTCACGTTAATATTACACCTGAACGAGGCTGGGGAGGGTTTTGTTTCCCTAAAGATACTAGTGCAATAGTACACACTGCAAACATGTATAACGTAGACTTGTCTATTCTAAAAGAAGTTAGAGCGTATAACACACGTATAAGGAAAGAGTAATATGCGTATTTTATTAACAGGTCATAAGGGGTTTATCGGTAGTGCTTTGCTAACACGCTTGCACAAACAAGGACACAACGTAATAGGCATTGACATTAAAGATGGCTATGACCTTGCTAATTGTTTATTACCTAATAGAATAGATCTTGTGATACATCTAGCAGGTAAAAGCGGAGTACGAGAAAGTCTAACAGATCCAGCAGGATACTGGTTCGATAACGTAGAAGCAAGCCGTAGACTATTTGATCTCTATAAGGACACCCGTATACTATACGCAAGTAGTTCGAGCGCATACGAGCCCGATTTGAACCCTTATGCGGCGTCTAAGTACGTTATGGAAGAACTAGCAACACGTTACCCTAACATGCTAGGAATGCGTTTTCATACGGTGTATTCAGATCGTTGTCCTAGAGAAAACATGTTTTTTAATAAACTACGCAACGGCACACTAGAATACACAACTAAACATTATAGAGATTTTATTCATCTAGAAGATGTACTAGATGCAATAGAAATATTAATTAAAAACACACACGTATGCGGTGTTGTTGATATCGGTACGGGGAATCCTGTTAGGATCCAAGACTTGGCGCCGGATCTACCGGTTCGTCTAAATACCCCGGGAGAGCGAGAGTGGACTTGTGCTAACACACAAAAAATGCAAGCACTAGGCTTTAAACCTAAATACACGGTAGAAAAATTCTTGACACAAACTAAAAAAGGCAATATAATTAACATATTCAACGGAGAAACAATAGCATGAAAGATATCTTACAAGACGTAGTAGCACATACACACGCACTAGGGTTTTTGACACTAGTAAAAGTAACTAACGAAGACGGCACGTCAATTGACTCAATGGCTGAAGATCGTTCAGTTATTTTAAGTGCAACTACGCACAACGCAGTTAACGAGTTCGTAGGCACATTTGGTATGCCTAACCTAGACAAACTTAACTTGCACTTGAAAAATCCAGAGTACAAAACTGATGCAAAGATTGATGTTGTAACAGCAGAGCGCAATGGCGAAACTATTCCGACACATATTCACTTTGAAAACGCAGCAGGCGACTTCCAAAATGATTACCGCTTTATGAACAAAGCAATCATTGAAGAGAAACTTAAGACTGTTAAGTTTAAAGGTGCAAATTGGAATGTTGAGTTCGAACCTTCAATGGCATCAATTGCACGTATGAAGCTAATGGCTGCTGCACACTCAGAAGAACCTACATTTAATGTTAAAACTGTAGACGGCAACTTAGTATTCAGCTTCGGTGATGCATCAACACACGCAGGTGAGTTTGTTTTCCAACACGATGTAGAAGGTAAACTACAGCACACTTGGAGCTGGCCTGTAGCGCAAGTGCAGAGCATTCTTAATCTAGACGGCGAAGCAACTATGAGCATCTCAGATCAAGGTGCAATGAAAATTAGTGTAGACAGTGGCATGGCAAAATACGATTACATTCTACCAGCACAGAGCAAGTAACAATGAAGAAAGACTTAACTGCGGAACAAAAAGATTACGCTAGATTTCTCCCAGCACTAAGTGGCTTTTATGCCACTTACGTAGGGAAACAGCGTTATGACGAATATGTAGATAAGTCTCGTATCCCTTCAAACTTTGCTAATGGTGTTGAAAGCCTAAACTATCTCAATCCTCAAGAAGGTGCTTTCCAGTATCAATGGACACTTTACTCTGCAGGACACGCTGATCTAGACGTTGCTAAACACGCTCCTAAAGAAGATATGGTGCGTAATAGAGACAGAAAGACTTCGTGGATACTAGGCGACTCAGGTGGTTTCCAGATTGGTAAAGGCGTTTGGGAAGGAGACTGGAAAGATCCTAACTGTCCTCGAGCACAAAAGAAACGCGAAGGTGTTTTGCGTTGGATGGATGCTTACATGGACTATGGTATGATTCTTGATATTCCTGCTTGGGTATGTCGTAGTCCACGTGGTCGTGAAGCAACTGGTATAAACTCGTACATGGAAGCAGTACAAGGCACTTACATCAACAACGATTACTGGATTGCTAACCGTAACGGTAACTGTAAGTTCCTAAACGTACTACAAGGCGAGAATCATGCTGAAGCAGATGACTGGTACGATCGCATGAAGAAATACTGCGATCCTAAGCAGTATCCAGACAATCACTTTAATGGTTGGGCAATGGGTGGTCAGAACATGTGTGACCTACACCTTGCTATTAAACGCATTGTAACACTACGCTTTGACGGCTTGCTTGAAAAGGGCGTACATGATGTAATGCACTTCCTAGGTACAAGTAAACTAGAGTGGGCTGTGCTGTTGACTGATATTCAACGTGCAGTAAGGAAGTATCATAATGAAAACTTTACTATTACTTTTGATTGTGCTAGTCCTTTCCTTGCAACCGCGAACGGACAGATTTACATACAGAATGAAACAGAGGATCGTTCGAAATGGACATATCGAATGGTACCAAGTGTTGACAATAAAAAGTATGCTAAAGACAATCGTTTGTTTAGAGACGCTGTTATTTCAGATGGGATATTTAAGAACTTTGAAAACAGTCCCATCACTGAAGAACTCAAAATATCAGACGTTTGCCATTATGCTCCAGGCGACCTAAATAAGATAGGCAAAGAAGGTAAAACTTCCTGGGATAGCTTTAGTTATGCTATCCAAATGGGTCACAATGTTTGGAGTCATATTAATGCAGTACAGGAAGCAAACAGACAATATGACGCTGGTAAGATTCCTAAGATGCTAGTACAAGAGCGCTTCGATCGTATTCTATTTAGAGATGTTGTAGAAGAAATATTTGCAACAGATGATCGAGAAAAAGCTCTACAACTAGTCGAAGATTACAGTCGTTTCTGGATGACTATTCCTGGTACACGCGGTGCTACTGGTAAGAAAACTGTAAATGCTAGTACGCACTTTAATGCACTGTTCGATGTAGAAGAGCCAGAGCCAGAAGATGAGCACGAAGATGGTTGTTTTACCGAAGAGGAAGAACATAAATTAGAGGAGCTCGAAGATGAGCAACTGGACTGAAGAAGTAGATAAACTTCAAAACTACTACAAAGAATTAGAAACTCGTCATCGTGAACTAGACACAGAGTTGCAGGAGCGATTTAATAACGTTCCTGCAACTGACGAAGCTCGCAGAATGAAGACAATGAAACTTTATCTAAAAGACGAAATGCATCGTATAAATTCTCAATTAATTCAACTAGGACTAAAATAGGTAATACTATGGACTCACAAGAAATTGCAAAACGTTTAGAAATTCTACGCTTGTCCAAAGAAGAACTTGAAGGTATAATAAAACGTGCGCCAGAAGGTAAAAACAAAATGTTCAAGCAACAACTTATTTCTATTGACAACGAAATTAAAACTTTAGAGAGTCAGCAATGAAACGAGATTACGAAACAGGCACAGCAGACAACATTATTTTCTTCACAGGTGTAGAAGTTGAAAAGACTCCTGCATTTGGCATGAAGACTCTGTTTGTAACTGGTTTGCAAGATGTAAAAGAAATCGATCGCTACTATCAAGATGAAAAGTGCGAACACATTTTCTTTGGTGCTAATCACAGCTACAAGCCTAATTTGGACCTGCCTAAGGCTTATGACGAATGGTTGGCGTGGGAAGACATGATAGGTTTCTTTTTAGAAAAAGGAATCATGTGTTCCCTCGATATTCCTTTGTCACACGCTCAACAGTTCCTAGATGGTCCTCTTGTAGAATCCGATAACTTTATTCCGCAACTGCGAGTGCCTGTTCCGTACATCAAACAGTGGAACTACAATACTATGCTTAAAATCGACGACAAAGATTTCAAAGCAAGTAATCCAGGTGTTTGGTGTCACAGTTTGCATGATCTGATGGATAGAGAAAAGTTCACAGATTGGAGCAAATACGGGCTTGACAAAGTTCTTAGGTGATAGTATATTATATACATGCAACAAGAATCATATCACAATTATATAGGTAGAATGTACAAAATGACAGAAACAATGGAAAAAGCATCACGTAGTATTTGGGTTACCTTCCAAAAAGAAGGTGTACACAAGTACCCAGGTGCGGATACTGACCCAAAGTTGGCAACAGGAGGCTGGGATGATGTTTCGTTCCTTGGTGTTCCTCATCGCCATATTTTCCATTTCAGGGTGCGCATCGAAGTGTTCCATAACGATCGCGACATCGAATTCATCCAATTCAAACGCTGGCTTGAGCGACTATATCAAGAAGTCGAAAGCTCAACTAGTGTGCTCGATCTAGATTACAAGTCTTGTGAAATGATTGCAGATGACTTGTATCAAGAAATCGCTGCAAAGTATCCCGGCCGCTTTGTAGAGATTAGTGTCGCTGAAGACAACGAAAATGGCTGTTCAATCTTTTATCCTAACAACAAATAAAGGAAATATTATACTATGGCAATCGCAAATCCAACCGTAAACAAGATCTTTGATGACCTTGATGCGTATCGTGATTATTGTCGTTTCGAAGGCAAAGTTTTTGATGAAGCTGCTCTTTACAAGAAGGAAGATCCTAATTGGCAAGCTTATCAGAAATACCTTGGCTGGCTACGTGCTAAAGCTCGAAACGAAGGTCGTAATATTCGTACACGGAGATCGTAATGACTATCTACATCGTTGACATTGAAGCAGTCGACACACGTTATACTAAGCAATGGAAAGAGCATTTGCCTACGCAACTACGTCATGCTACAAGCAACGATGTAGTTGTTATTAGTGGCGGGGAAACTCCTCAGGCAACAACGCCTGGGGCTTTCCTCAACTTTGGCGGTACTAATGTGTACAAGTCTAAACAACTTGAACAAATAGGTGAAATGTTTTGTAATGGTAAAGTAAAAGATGGAGATTATTTCTTATATACTGATGCGTGGAATCCGACTGTTATCCAGCTTCGTTACATGGCTGAGTTGCTCGGTGTTCGTATCAGAATCGGTGGTCTTTGGCATGCTGGCAGCTATGATCCTCATGATTTCCTTGGCAGGCTAATTGGCGATGCACCGTGGGTAAGATATGCTGAGAAAAGCATGTACTACACATACGACGACAACTTCTTTGCTACAGACTTCCACATTGATATGTTTATGCGTACACTGTTTGATGATGATCCTTTTGTAGAAGATTGGATCGAAGAAGCACTCAACGGCGAAGAAGAACGTATCGCTCGTGTAGGCTGGCCTATGGAGTATCTAAAGGACAGTTTAGAACAATACAAGCATATGGAGAAACGCAATCTTATTCTTTTCCCTCATCGTGTTGCTCCGGAGAAGCAAGTAGATATTTTCCGCGATCTTGCAGAACAACTGCCTGAGTACGAGTTTGTTGTGTGTCAAGAACGTGAACTTACTAAGAACGAATATCACAACTTGCTAGGCGAGGCTAAAATGGTGTTCTCAGCTAACTTGCAAGAAACTCTAGGCATTAGTTGGTACGAAGGCGCACTAGTAGATGCTATTCCGTTTGTTCCAGATCGTTTAAGTTATACTGAGATGGCAGAACTAGAGTTTAAGTATCCAAGTGACTGGACCGAAGACTTTGCAAGTTATCGCAAGCATCGTGGACAGATTGTAGATCGTATCCGTCACCTAATGGAAAACTATGATGATTATCTAGTAAGTCTAGAAAAACAGCGTAGCAAACTAAACAAAGATTTCTTTAGTGGGAAGGCATTGTATGGCGCAATCAAAGAAGCAAGATAACAATATTGTTTTAGTCGACCTAGGTGACACGTTTGACATTGATTCAATTTATGTCGCAAATGATACTTGGGTCGAAGACGACGGTACATTTACTATTAGTCTAAACGATGATACCATTAACGTCTCGGATATTAACATAGATACAACCACATGGACTACTGATTTTAATTACAATTGGCAAAATCAATATGTTGACATTAACGAAGTAGAACAAATGTGCAAGGAGTATCCTGCTATCGAACGTGCTTGGCGTAATTTTAAGGCAGTGTATGATTTAACATACGAAGACTACAAGAGTAAAAAAGATGACGAAGACGACCTCCCATTCTAACAACCAATACACTCCTATCTTTAATAGTCCATCTAGCATAAGTTCTAGCAACTACTCATTTCAAGATATCACTATTACAGATCATACTACTAATAATCATGCATTACGAGTAGATGGCACATTAGAAGTAAATGGCAGAGACGTTATGAAAGAACTTGACGAAATGCGTGATGCTCTGTTATTATTAAAACGTGATGTAGACATGGAAGCAAAGTATCCTAAACTTAAAGAAATAAGGGATGCTTATGCTGAACAACTTGAAAAATACAAAACCTTTGAAGCACTAAAATAAACTTTACATAACGAGGAAAAATATGAACCCTATTACTTGTGCCCTTGAAGACAAAATCGCATTTTACAACAAGCCTGAATTTGTCGAAAACCCTAATCATCCTGCAGGATTTAAAGGTACATTCGCATTTAGCGATCACGCTCTAATACCTGAAGTGTTCCATGGATTCTTGCAACGTCATTTCGGAGTGTTTCGTGTACGCAAGATTAAACTTGAAAAGATTAATGAAGCACTAAATGAAGTATGGGAAGGTCCGGGTAGTTTGGAAAAGATCTTTCGTTTAGAGTACGACATGTATGCTAGCAATAAACCGGTTGTAATTCTTCCTCGTGATATTGCAGAACTAAAAGCAGCTCAAGTAGATGACGACGACGATATGATTCTGCCAGACGAACAGAATATCGATCTTGGACAATTTAGCGAAGGCGATAACTTTTAAGGTAATTGATTGGAGTTTCTAAAATGATTAAGAAACATTATTATAGTTGGCAGGATGTAGAGAAAGCCTGTGTAAACATCGCTCTACAGATGTACAAAGACAACTGGCGTCCTGACTACATTGTAGGCATTACCAAAGGTGGCAACGTTCCTGCTACTATCCTTTGCAACATGCTAGGCATTCGCGGTGAAGCACTAAAGGTTAGTTTGCGCGATGACGATCAAGGCCCAGAAAGCAACTTGTGGATGGCAGAAGATGCATTTGGTTATGTTCCTGCCGAAGAACAAGAACAGCTAAAGTGTCGATGGGATCTACACAAGCGTAAAAAGATTCTAATTGTAGATGACATTAACGACACAGGTGCTACGTTTAACTGGATCAAACAAGATTGGCAGTCAGGTTGTTTGCCTAACGAGACACATGCTTGGGATAGTGTATGGAAAGACAACGTTCGCTTTGCTGTTATTACAGAGAATCTTTCTAGCGAATTTGACGGTGTGCGCTACAGTGTACACGAAGTTAACAAAGCAGAAGAAGATGTCTGGCTTTGCTACCCTTGGGAGACTGTAAGTGAGCTTTGATACACTAGAACAGGCACAAAAGGACGGACGAGCACCGTGGACAGATGTTCAGCTTGATACTAGAGACTTTGTTGTGTTTTTAGACAAGTACCCTGTTACAGAAGGGCACACCCTTGTAGTGCCCAAAACTAACACACAGCAAGAAGTAATGAAGTGCTTTAAGTTTGCCCTTGCTATGGGAGAAGAAAACGTAGCAGCAACGTCTAACAACGTTACAGGCTACAACGTAGGCATTAACATGGGAGAGAGTGCAGGACAGACTTGCATGTATCCCCATGTTCATCTTATCTTTAGACGCGACGGCGATACAGAAGATCCAAAAGGCGGCATTCGAGGCGTCATCCCCAACAAGCAAAAATATTAATTAATGCTTGACAAAACCTAAATACCCTTGTATACTAATAACATATAAGACATCCACGTCTTTAACTCGGAGAACTAAATGAAGAAATACGAAGAAATTACTAAACGCATCAAGTCAGACAATGCTCGTTACTGGGCCGGCGATAACATTTCGCAGTACATCCTGCCTAGTGAAAAAGATGCACTTATTAACGAAGCTACTGAAGCATTCGAAGGCGTACTAGATGCGTTGATTATTGATCGACATAACGATCCTAACTCATACGGCACTGCACGACGACTTGCTAAAATGTACTTTAATGAGATTATGGCAGGACGTTATGATCCTATTCCAAGTGCAACAGCATTTCCAAATGATTCGGATGATCGTTACGAAGGTATGCTAGTAGTGCGTTCAGAACTTAAATCAATGTGTTCGCATCATCACCAGCCAGTAACAGGTGTAGCATACATTGGTATTATTGCTGGTCCTAAACTAATTGGCTTATCTAAGTACACACGTATTGCACAATGGTGCGCTCGACGTGGTACACTGCAAGAAGAACTTGCTAACGACATTACACGTGAGATTAAAGCTGCAACTGGTGCGCACAACGTAGGCGTTTACATTCAGGCAACACACGGCTGTTGTGAGAACCGTGGCATTATGGCACATAGTTCATTGACACAAACAACTGTACTAGAAGGTTCATTTAAAACTGACCCAGGCACTAAGAAAGAGTTCTTTGACAACATTAAACTACAACAGGAGTTTGCACCGCGATGAATAATTTAGGAGATTATGTTGCAGTGATTATGGCTAAAGTCTTTATCGTTGCGGCCTTTGCAATGGGTATGATCAGTTTAGGTATGGAAATTTATACAGAGAGTCTTCCGCTATGAAACTAAGGTACAGTGAAGCATTTTACTCTGTACAAGGCGAAGGCAAGTTCGTAGGAGTACCTAGTGTATTCCTACGCACCTTCGGTTGTAACTTACGTTGTATGAACTTTGGTTTAGGAAGAGACGAGCCTAGTCGTGCAGAGAAAGCTAAAAACAAAATCAGACATAATGCAGAAGTTAAAGCTCTGCTAGACGATGATATTATTGCTAAAACAGATAAGTTTGAAGATTTGCCTGTTATTCATACCGGCTGTGATACATACGCAAGCATCTATCCTGAGTTCAAATCGCTTATGATGGATCGTACTGTAGACGAAGTAGTAGAACACTTGCTGAGTCTAACACCAGAAGGCAAATGGACTTGCGATAACGGACAAGACGTCCATTTGATCTTAACAGGCGGTGAGCCATTGCTCGGCTGGCAAAAGTTCTATGTAGAGCTGTTCGAACATCCTAAAATGGGGGACTTAAAAAATGTCACTATTGAAACGAATACAACACAAAAGCTACGTGGGGATTTATTGGAATACTTTAGATCTCAAGAAAGAATTCGATTCACGTTCTCTTGCTCTCCGAAGCTTTCAGTTAGCGGAGAGTCTTGGAATGATGCTATCCGCCCTGAAATTGCTAGGTCATACTACGATGTTCCTAACAGTGACATGTATTTTAAGTTTGTGGTTGCTGATCGTATCGACATCGAAGAAGCTGGTAGAGCTTTTGAAGAATATCGCCAAGCTGGAGTGGATTGTCCAGTTTACCTCATGCCTTTGGGCGGGCGTTCGGAAGAATACGATCTCAATGTACAAGAAGTTGCAGAAATTTGTCTCGAGAAAGGATGGCGCTTCTCGCCAAGACTACACATCAGCCTCTTCGGCAACGCCTGGGGCACCTGAGGAAGAAGACTTCCTAACAAGAATAAGGAGACACATGTAATGAGCGGATGGTTTAAACGACTAATTGAAAAACACACTGGAGTTGAAGCAGAACGTCAGCGACTTGCCGAAGAACGTGCAGCAGCAGAAGCAGAAAAGGCACGTATTGAAGCAGAAGAACTTGAACTGCTTAAAAAGAAAGATCCTAAAGCATACGCTACTAAACGTGGCGAGCCTTGGGTTAATGTACTAGATGTAAAAGTTAACGAAGAAAACGTTCGAAACGGGTTCTTTGAACTGGATTGGAATGATTTGTTCATTGAACAGTTAATTCGAGAAGGATATGGCGAAGAAGCAGATCCACAAGAAGAAATTGTAGATCGTTGGTTCCGCGATATTGTATATAACATGTTAGCAGATGAAGGCATGGATACAAATCGTGGAGCAGGCTATATTAATGTAGTACCTATTGATAAAGGAAGAAGTTCAGTATCGTGATTGACATGCTGAACTTCCAGTGTTATACTAAGTCATCAATATAAACAAAGGCACAATATACATGAGCACATACATACTAGTTGACACAGCAAATACTTTCTTTAGAGCGCGACATGCAGTTCGAGGCGATATTGACACTAAAGTAGGCATGGCAATGCATGTTACACTTAACAGCATTAAGAAGGCGTGGCAAGACTTTAACGGGAGTCATATTGTCTTTTGCTTAGAAGGTCGTAGCTGGCGTAAAGATTTCTACGAACCTTACAAGCGTAACAGAAAAGAAACTCGCGATGCAATGAGTCCTCGTGAGATGGAAGAAGACAAAGTCTTTTGGGAAATCTTCGATGAGTTTAAAGACTTCGTTACAGAGAAAACTAACTGTACAGTTATTCGTCATCCACAGTTAGAAGCAGATGATTTAATTGCAGGCTGGGTGCAAAATCATCCTAATGACAATCATGTTATTATTAGTACAGATGGTGACTTTGCACAACTTATTGCACCTAATGTAAAACAGTATAACGGTGTTAGTAATACTACTATTACACACGAAGGTTACTTTGACGATAAAGGTAGGCCAGTTGTAGATAAGAAAACTAAAGAACCTAAGGGTGCTCCTGATCCGCAATGGTTACTGTTCGAAAAGTGTATGCGTGGCGATACTAGTGATAATGTGTTTAGTGCGTATCCCGGCGTCCGTAAAAAGGGAACTAAGAACAAGGTTGGATTGTTAGAGGCGTTTGAAGACAAAACAACTAAAGGATATAACTGGAATAATCTTATGCTACAGCGTTGGGTTGATCATAATGGTGAAGAGCATCGGGTTCTAGATGACTACAATCGCAACGTAACATTGTGTGACTTAACTGCGCAACCTGAAGAAATAAGAGAAATAATTAACGAAACAATAAGAAACGTAGAAAGCAAAAACATTAGTCAAGTAGGCATGCGTCTAATGAAATTTTGTGCAAAATGGGACCTACAGCGTATTGCTGATCAGGCAGCCCAGTATGCTGAACCGTTGCAAGCGAGGTATATAAATGATTAATGCAAAACCAGTACTAGAAAATAAATTTTGGATTGTTGAAGATGATGGTGTTCGAGTAGGCACAATTTCTATCTCAGATGACAAATTTATGCTGAGTAGCAATAATAATATAAAATATTTTGATAACAAAAAACAACTAGAAAGAACGTTGGGCCTAAATCTTGTTGCAAAAATTTCAAAAGCAGTAGTCGAAGAAACTCCGTCTAGCGAAGTGCACGGATTTCCAACTAACACAATACCATATAAGCCTATGTACGATGTAAAGCAAAGATTGCCTCTGTTTACTAAGAGCGACAAGTCTAAAAGCATTTATTGTGCAGGTTACTATATCATTCGTTTTGACAAAGGCTGGGTTAAAAGTTTTTGTCCTAAACTAATTACTATAGAACGATATGAGTATAAAGGTCCGTTTAAGACAGAAATCGAAATGCGTCAGGAGCTAAGTAAAGCAAATGCAAAATGAACCATTAAACACTATTCCGCTACAGCAGTTTATACAGCAAGTAAAAAGTGCCGATGCTAGTAGAGCAAAAGAAGTTAAACTTACGCTAGACCAAGCAAAGAATCTTGCTTATACACTAGGCATTGTTATGTCTAGGCTAGAAGGCGATTTAGAAAAACTACTTTCATCTGCTAGTAACAGCTCAGAAGAGATCATAGAAGTTCAACTTGACGGTGGTGGCGACAACTGGAAGTGATAAATATATGCGTAGTTAATGAAGGAATTACGCATATGAGCAGGCCAAAGCCTAATGTGTTACTAGAGCACATAAACAAGAAAAATTACAAAAGTGAGCAAGTGTTAGATGCTGAAGCTATCTGGGCTGTCTTTTATAATGGCAAGCCTTTTAACTTAAAGTCATCTAACATACTCACTAACTATCCCGGACCTAAGTATAAGAAAACAAGTTTTTCAAATCCAGGTCATGCACTTAACTTAGCTAAAAAGTTAAACGAATTGTTTCAGACAGAAGACTTTAAAGTGTTCAAACTTACTGCTGGAGAAGAAGTGTCCGAATGAACTGGAAAGAGGCATATACTAAAATTTTCTTAAAACAGTTAGGGAAGTCAACTGACGAAGCTACTGTTAAACAATATATGCCTCTATGGTGGCAAAACACTAGAAACAAAGGTACAGGCGGATTGCGACTAACTGACACAGGCTTTGAGCTTATAATGAACCTGGACATTGCTACATACGATATCCCTTATCCGCCAGATATGCCGTTAACTACCCAAGTTATTATCTTTTTAGATCAATTCATTGACTGTCCTTACTATCTAACCAACAAAGGCATTACTGTAACGAACGAAAAGAAGGCAGTAGAGCTAACTCTTTTCAGTGGCGATTTACGCAAGTATGGACTCATAAAAGCTATGAATCGCCACAAAGAAAATGATTAAATCCTAAAAAATAGTTGACATTTACTCTAAAGGTGCTATACTATATGCATAGTAAGAAATTAGGCACTGACATAAATTAAGAGGAAATACTATGTCTGACAACACTCGCACTGTAACACCAAACAAAGCTAAAAACGGTATTAAACACGCAATGCTTCGCAAGCGTCCTATCTTCCTTTGGGGACCTCCAGGCATTGGTAAATCAGACATTGTTCATCAGATTGGTGAACAACTAGAGGCACACGTCATTGACGTTCGTTTGAGTCTTTGGGAACCTACAGACATTAAAGGTATTCCTTACTTTGATGCTAATATCGGTCGCATGGTTTGGGGAGCGCCTGCAGAGCTTCCAGACGAGGCACTTGCATCACAGTATAAGAACATTATTTTGTTCCTTGACGAAATGAACAGTGCAGCGCCTGCTGTACAGGCTGCGGCATATCAGCTAATTCTTAACCGCAAAGTAGGACAGTACACACTTCCAGACAATGTGATGATTGTTGCGGCAGGTAACCGTGAAGCAGACAAAGGTGTTACATATCGTATGCCTGCTCCGTTGGCTAACCGCTTTGTACACTTGGAAATTGCTCCAAGCTTTGATGACTGGTTCCAGTGGGCTGTAGACAACAAAGTGCACAAAGATGTTGTAGGTTACCTACAGTTTGCTAAACAAGACTTGTACACATTTGATCCTAAGTCGCCAAGTCGTTCTTTTGCAACACCTCGTTCGTGGTCTTTTGTATCAGAACTGCTAGAAGACAAGCTAGACGAAGAAACTACAGTTGATCTAGTAGCAGGTTCTGTAGGCGAAGGCCTTGCAGTTAAGTTTATGGCACACCGCAAGGTAGCAGGCGAGATGCCTAATCCAACAGACATCCTTGAAGGCAAAGTAAAAGAACTTACTACCTCAGAGATCAGTGCAATGTACTCATTAACAGTGTCATTGTGCTACGAGCTTAAAGAGTCAGTTGATTCGGGTGATAAAAAGTTTGATAGTAAAGTAAACAACTTTTTGCGCTTTGCAATGGATAATTTCGAAACTGAGCTTGTTGTAATGGGCATTAAACTTGCACTTACTCAGTACTCATTGCCAATTGATCCAGACGCTGTTGAGTGTTTCGACGAGTTCCACGATCGTTACGGAAAATACATCAAAGCTGCACAGAGTGCCTAATCACTATGGGTGAGTATAATACTCGCCCAATCTTTTTACTTGACTTTTTCTTTTTTTCTGTTATAATTGTAGTATAGAAATTAACAAGCACGAGGCATATTATGGCAACTAAAGATACACAAACTAAGCTAAAACAATGGCAGCCTGATCCAGATATTACAAAAGAACAACTCGAATCTATGCGTGTTGAAGTTCTTGATCGTGTAATTACTGCTCGTGTAGGCCTGTTGCTTCGTCATCCTTTCTTTGGCAATCTTGCCACTCGATTACGCATCCAGGCTGCCGATGACTGGTGTCAGACTGCGGCAACTGACGGACGTAATCTTTACTTTAATACTCAGTTTTTTAATGCAATGTCTAACAAAGAAATTGAGTTTGTTATTGCACACGAAATCTTGCACTGTGTATACGATCACCTTACACGCCGCGAAGACCGCAATCCTATGCTGTATAACATTGCCGCTGACTACAAAGTAAACAACTTACTTGTACGTGACCGCATTGGCGAAAAGCCTAAGATTGTCGATTGCTATCAAGACTTTCAATATGACGGAGACACTTCAGAAGAAATATACGACAAGTTGTTTGACGAAGCTCAGAAAAAAGGTGAAGAGTTTTTAGAAGAACTTGGTGAAATGCTCGACGATCACTTTGAGTGGGATGGCGACGACGACGGTGACGACAGTGACGAAGAAGGCGACAACAAAAAGAAACGTCCTAAGTACTCTAAAGAAGAAATGCGTCAGATCCGCGATGAGATTAAAGAAGCAATGATTAGTGCTTCGCAGAGCGCAGGTGCTGGCAATGTTCCTGGCGAAATCCAGCGTATGATTAAAGAGCTTACAGAACCTAAGATGAACTGGCGAGAAATTCTACGTCAGCAGATTCAGTCAACTGTTCGCAATGATTATACGTTTGCTCGCCCTTCACGTAAAGGCTGGCACACTGGCGCAATTCTTCCTGGTATGAATTACGATCAAACAATTGATGTTGCAGTTGCTCTTGACATGTCAGGTTCGATCGGCAATGAACAAGCAAAAGATTTCCTAGGCGAAATTAAAGGCATCATGGACGAATACAAAGACTACAACATTAAATTGTGGTGCTTTGATACTGCTGTATACAATGAACAAGACTTTACTGCCGATGGCGGAGAAGACTTGCTAGACTACGAAATATACGGCGGCGGTGGCACTGACTTTATGTGCAACTGGGAATACATGAAAGAACATGATATTCAGCCTAAGAAATTTATTATGTTTACTGACGGATACGCTTGGAACAGCTGGGGTGATGAGGACTACTGTGATACAGTGTTTATTATCCACAGTCACCATGACAAGAACTTACAAGCTCCGTTCGGTGTCACTGCACACTACGAGGAATCTAAGTGATAAAAAATAAGACTCCTAGTCCACTAGAGTTGTTTAAACTAAGACAAGTGAGTTGTTTACCTCCGCACTTTGAATTGGTGCAAACACCTATTGTTTACAACATGGAAGCAAGCATAACTGCATGGATTAAGGATCATCTTAAAGGAAGATTTTACATTGGCAGAGGTATTGGTTTAGACCACGACAGTGTTGCTAATGTACTAAAAGTTGGATTTGAAGATCCAAAAGAAGCAAGTTACTTTATGTTAGCTTGTCCACATTTAAAATACAAATAACTGTCATCGCATATATACTGTAACTAAAGGAGATAACATATGAGCGAACAAACTACTGCACCAGAAACTGAAGCACAAGCTGCACCAGCAGAACTTACTGTACAGGATCTAAGTGCACTTAGAGCAATCATTGACGTAGCAAGTCAACGTGGAGCATTTAAAGCTAACGAGATGGCTACTGTCGGTGTTACTTACAACAAACTTG
>Ga0209955_1000304_pt1 | contig 18208 bp, 13 predicted proteins | sample SalPonA_A_H2O_MG_FD_185716 | JGI IMG/M metagenome (GOLD analysis project Ga0209955, IMG submission 185716) | Water microbial communities from South San Francisco under conditions of wetland restoration - Salt Pond MetaG R2A_A_H2O_MG (SPAdes)... | ecosystem: Environmental > Aquatic > Non-marine... | reverse complement strand
TGTTTTTAGCTATGCCTGGAACAGGTGATGAGCTTCAAGGAATGAAGAAGGGAATCATGGAGATGGCTGATGTGATTGCGATGAACAAAAGTGAAGGCCCGCGACGCGCGGCTGCTGAGCGAAGCGCTCTTGAAATTCGCCGCGCCCTTCAGCTTTTTACCAAAGAAAATGATGCGTGGATAACGCCTGTTACCTTGATTTCTGGGTTAGAAGGAGCGGGTTTCGAAGAACTCGATCAGGTACTGGACCGTTATGAGCGGCATCATAAAATCAAGGGGTTATTCGAGAAGAAGCGCGCAGAACAACGCATGTTTTGGTTTGAGCGGGCACTCGGTGAGGGAGTGGACCAACTGCTTTCATCGAATCCGAACTGGAAGTCAGCAAAAGTTGAGGTTCGAGAGAAGGTGGCCCAAGGAAAACTGAGTCCGTTCGAAGCGTCCGAGATACTGTTAGAGCGGTTGCGAGAAAATTTCTGATCTAGAAGTGGCGTGCAGCCTCGTGTTTGATCAGCAGGATGGCTGCTTTCGTGGGGAAAATTTCGCTCATCATTTCCGCTTCGATCAATTTTTTTGAAAGATCGGTCGCAGTAGCATTGGCACCCAATTCTGCAGCGGACTTGTTGATCAAACTTACTACTTGGCTTTTAGCACTGACTACGTGATCCCAACTTTTATCAGAGAAGTAGATTTGCTGTGTGATGTTGTAGTCGAATTCCTGGCGAACACTTTCCACAAGAAGCTTTCTGTAGGATGCAATATCCATGTTTCCCGGTTTTACGCGGATGACCAAATGGTTTGGTGTGATGCGTTCTAAAAGCATTATGACTCGCTCGAAGGCTTGAAAACGCATCGGAAGTGCCTGTTTACTGAGGTCCTTTCTCAAGTAAAATGCACGACGCTTTTCCTCGTTGTCTACAAAATTAGATAAGAGTAAGTAAGTGAGTAGCAGCATTAAAGCGGCTGGAAAGGTGTATTTAAGGATTTCAATAAATGCTTCCATGAAAGTGTGTTAAGGCTTACAAATATCGTTATTTTTGCCGCTCGACAATAGTATTTTCTCATGCAAGCACTTTCAGATCGCGCCCAACAGATGGGCCTACCAATGACCATTGAAATGGCAAAAAAAGCTCGTGAGCTTAGTGCCACCGGTAAAAATGTTATTAGCCTTTCCTTGGGAGAGCCGGATTTTGATACGCCAGATTTTATTAAATCGGCAGCAAATGAGGCCATGGTGCAGAATTACACGCATTACATGCCTGTTCCTGGTTTCGCAGACTTGCGAGAATCTATTGCAGCGAAATTCAAAAGGGATAATAACCTCGAGTACTCTGCAGAACAAATTGTGGTAAGTACTGGCGCCAAGCAGAGTTTATTGAATGTATTCTTAGCCCTTGTAAATCCAGGGGAAGAGGTGATTATACCAGCCCCTTATTGGGTGAGTTACATGGATCAAGCAGCGTACTGTGGCGCCGAGGTTAAAGTACTTCCAACTTCTATGGAGAGCGGTTTTAAAATCACCGCTGCCCAACTAGAAAATGCAATAACAGAGAAGTCCAAGGTGCTTATCTTTTCGTCACCAAATAATCCATGTGGTGCCATCTACAGTAAAGACGAACTTGCAGAAATAGCAGCAATCGTTGCCAAACATCCAAACCTCTACATCATTTCTGATGAGATTTATGAGTTGTTGAACTACGGAGAGGTGGCACACACCTCTATTGCTAGTTTTCCAGAAGTCTACAATCAAACTATTACCGTAAATGGTCTCTCAAAAGGTTTTGCGATGACTGGTTGGCGCATAGGATATATCGGTGCACCAGAATGGATTGCCAAGGCGTGCACCAAGTTCCAATCGAACTTCACTTCTGGCACGTGTTCCGTGGCTCAGCGCGCTTGTAAAGCAGCGGTTGAAGCTGATCCGTCAACAGTGAAATACATGGTAGACACCTTTGCAGATCGCAGATCTAAGATGGTTGAGTGGATTTCTGCGATTGAAGGTTTTGAATTGGAGACGCCACCGGGAGCCTTCTATGTCTTTCCGCGTATCACTGCACTTTTAGGGAAGAAGTTTAATGGCAAGGTCATTGAAACGGCGCTCGATCTGAGCATGTATTTGTTGGAGGAAGGCTTGGTGAGCACGGTTCCTGGAGATGCCTTTGGCCTACCAGGATATATCCGATTCTCTTATGCAGCAGCGGAGTCGGATTTAAAAGAGGCAGTAGCTCGAGTAAGAGCGGCCGTTGCGAACCTAGAAGACTAACGATGTCTAAAATAGATGTTTCACACGGGGAGGTGCTAGATAAGCATACGATCCTTGTGATAAAAAGTGAGCGCATTAAGAGCGAAGCAAAATTGGCCAATATTGCCAAAGAGCAGAAAGCGCTCTCGGGTGTGGTGGCTGAAATTTATCAGAGCTTAGACGATGTAGCGGCCTTACACCAGCTTGTTGAGAAGCTCAAGGGTATCAATGAAAAACTTTGGGACGTTGAGGATGCCTTACGATTACACGAAAAAGAAGGCGATTTTGGTAGCACTTTTGTTGAATTAGCGCGCAGTGTTTACTACTTGAATGATGAACGTGCGGCGATAAAAAAGGCCATAAATACGTTCACCAATTCTCCTTTTACTGAGGAAAAGTCGTACGAATCCTACGGCAATTCGGGTAAGACTACAGATTAATGTACCTTAGAACGTAGAACAAGTATACTTTGAGTTTCAAAAAGAGCATAGAAGAACGTTTTGCGGCCTTTAAGGAGCAGTTCACCATTCGCTTGAATGCATCTCGAGAGCGCGTAAACATCCGTATTTACGACAGTCGAGACCGAGTCTTGAACCTGATGTCCCGAGGGTCGCTTTTCGTCGCTTTGTTTACGATAATCTCCTTAGTGATCTATCATGGTTTTGCTTTAGAAGAAGCTCAAAATCAGATAGTAGGGTACATTGTTCGCGCCTCCATAGGTTACTATTTGATCAAATTCATTCTTGAACTATTCTACAACTTCCAGCCGCTACAATTCTTGAAGAGTCGCAAGTGGGAGGCCTTGCTCATGTTGTTTTTGATCACAGATATTGTTGTCATCAACACAGCGCATGTCGAAATCTTGAGTTCGATTGGCCAATTCATTGGTGTTCCCGGCCTACAATCGGGTTTCTTGATCGTTCTTCAATTCTACTTCTTGGTGATTGTTGGCTTAGAGTTTGGAAGGGTCGGTGAAATATTACCTAAAAGCAATCTTAGTGCTCCAGCCTTGCTGTTATTGAGTTTTCTAGTGCTCATCGCACTAGGAACGGGGTTGCTGATGTTGCCTGAAATGACGCCATCAGGGGATCGTGGACTCCACTTTTTTACGGCCCTTTTTACGAGTATATCAGCCTCATGTGTAACCGGGTTGAGTCTCATAGATATTTCCACTTCGCTCAGTTTTAAAGGTCAGACGATCGTTATGATTTTAATGCAGCTTGGAGGTTTGAATATTATCTCTTTTGCGGCCTTGTTCGCCATTCTGCGCGGTGGTTTTGGTATGCGGCAGCAGAACTTTATGAGTGAAAATTTAGGGGAAAACCTCAAGCAGAGTACATCGTTGGTAGGCGCCATCTTCAGATTGACTTTTACCATAGAGCTTCTAGGTGCATTACTTCTTGGAATAGTTTGGATGGGCTCGTTTGATAGTTTTGGGGAAACCATTTTCTACAGCGTGTTCCACAGCATAAGTGCTTTTAATAACGCTGGTTTTAGCCTGTTTTCTGACTCTTTGGCAACAGATGGAATCGCTTCGTCACCTTCGGTTCATTGGGTGATAGCGATACTAATTCTTCTGGGTGGAATCGGCTTTGGAACCTTGTCCGATATTATTCGACAAGACTGGCGAAATCAGCCCATTGCTAAATCCTGGCGCAATTTGCGCATCGGAACGAAACTAGGCCTTGTCGTATCCGGTGTACTTCTGTTGTTTGGTGCCTTCATCTTTATAGTACTAGAGCCGTCGAACGGTGCTATGGGATCGCATTTAAGTCATAGCTTTTTTCAGAGTATTACGGCGAGAACTGCCGGTTTTAACAGTGTTGACTTTGGAGGTCTTGCCACTCCGACGCTACTCATGATGATCTTTTTGATGTTTGTAGGTGGTGGCTCGGGTTCGACCGCTGGAGGAATCAAAACAAGCACATTTGCTCTCGTCTTCCTATCCGCTGCAGCTACCATTCAAGGTAAGAAGAACATTAATCTCTACAGACTTCAAATCCCGTGGGAACTGATGAATCGCGCTTTTGCGGTTTTCTTATTTGCAGTGGTGTTTATCTTCTTAGGAATATTTGCCCTAGCTGTACTCGAGCCCGAAATGGAATTGCTGGATTTAGCATTTGAACAAGTAAGTGCTTTCTGTACGGTAGGATTGAGTACAGGTATTACAGCGGATTTGTCTTTGGGATCACGAGCCGTGCTCATGGTCAGTATGCTCGTTGGTAGAGTAGGGACATTGACACTTGCTTTTGCCTTGAGTGGTCAGCATCCTGAAGCAAATCAGTTCACTTATCCCAAGGCAAACATGAACGTAGGCTAAGCGAAGTCTTGCTCTGCACAGCCTAAATCATCTCTGTTTATTTGTTCTTGTCTTGAAAGTCGAGGTCTTTCAAGCCGAGCGTTTTTAGTAATTTTTTACCGTTGATTTTAAGGGTTTCCTTGAGGCTAGTAGCAACTTTTCTTGCTGCATTGTCATCAGGACGGGAGATAAACTTCGAGTCGCGATAGTGCACGCCTTCTTCAGGCTTCGTGTAGAAATAGGTATAGAAACTCTTTCTGGACTCTCCTTCAGGGATGTTGATTTTCTTATAGCCGTGCGGACTGTTGTCGTCGGTATAGAATATCACAGCGGTGTTGAAGGTTGGAGCTACTTTCGCAACACACTCTGTCATTTCTTTATTCCACAATTCCAAATCGCCACCATATTCTGGTTTCCAATCGCGATTGAGGTACACGAGGAGGTTGATTCGTCTCCAAAGACCCAATTTTGGATTCATGTTTACATCAATATGCACATCCACATAAGATCCATTGCGTCCTTGGTGCACACCAGAACCTAATGCATCATTTGTGGTATGCAATCCTTCGATTCCAGTGATTTTATAGAGCATTTCACTCCATTCTGCCGATTGCACAGCTTCTCGAACCTTCGAAAAGGCTGGGTGCCAACGCTCGAAATGATAGTCTTCACTCTTGTCCTCGTTCAAACTCTTTCTTTTCACGTTAAGATCATCGATCGAAGGAAAGTTCTCAAATAGGGCATGTGCAATCTCATCCGTGAAAAAATCTTCCATAACAAGGTACTTGCACGGTTGCGCATTGTGGTACTGCTCGCTTAGTGTTTCTGAAAAGTTGAGGTCGAGGTATTTCGGATTGATGATGCCTTGTGCCATGTTGAACGAAATTTATGAATGTCAAATATAGCCGTTAGCTATTCTTCTTACGTGTGACATCTGTCAGTTTTCCATAAACGAAGAAGAAAATTTTTGGAAAGTAACGTTTGAAAGGAACGGCAAATCGTTCATATCCCCCGATGAATATGTGCAAAGGTGGATTTTTACGTTGTGATTTCCGCAGGAATCGCTTTGCCAATTCATTGGGCAGCATACCTTTTTCCTGTGCAACACTATTCTTTCCAATAGGCTTGCCGTCGGGTCCTAAACTGCTTAGCGTAACGCTGGTATTCACAAAACCCGGGCTTAATAATCCGATATGCACACCCGTCCCGCGCATTTCAAACTGAAGACTTTCAAAATAACCGATCACCGCAAATTTGCTTGCCGCGTAAGCCCCAAGTAAGGGACTTCCAAAGTAGCCAAGAATGCTCGCTACGGTCCATATTTGACCTTGGTTTCTGGATTTGAGGTGTGGAAGAAGTGCTTTGGTGATGGCCACAGCTCCCCAAAGGTTCACCTCTATGACCTGTCGTTCAACTTGGAAATTCATTTCTTCCACGCTGCCAAGATGACCCATGCCACCATTGTTGATCAAAATATCAACATGACCTCTTTGAGCAACGGCCTCTTCGACCCATTGAGTCGACCCTTCATGTTTTGATAAATCCAGAGGCAGGACGTAGGACAGCTCCGGATAAGGCAACTCCGATTGGAGTTGATCTAGTTTGTCTCGGCGACGTGCAGAGAGTATGACGAATGCGCCAGTGCGGTTATAGGCTTGGGCCAAAGCCCAGCCTATACCACTACTTGCACCTGTAATCCAAACGATTTTTGACTGTTTCATGCAGTGAAAAAGTTTGGCAGTAATTTACAGCAATAAAGCTTATTTGCGTCTTTTAGGCGCGCCTTTAAACTTAGAAGTTCCTTTAAACTTTTTTGCGCCACCGCGGCTTTCGCTACGACCGGAGAATCCTCCTTCAGAACGACTGCCTTCACTGCGACCACTGTAACCGCCTTCACGACGACTACCGTAACCACTGCCACCAGCAGCACGACTATTAGAACGATCTCTACGGTCCGTACCGCCGCTTATACGCTCGCGTTTTGGACGGTCGCTATCGCTACCCCAGCTGCGCTTCTCGCCACGGTCGCTATCCCCACCCCAGCTGCGCTTTTCGCCACGGTCGCTATCGCCACCCCAGCTGCGCTTTTCGCCACGGTTGCTGTCGCCACCCCAGCTGCGCTTTTCGCCACGGTTGCTGTCGCCACCCCAGCTGCGTTTTTCGCCACGGTTGCTGTCGCCACCCCAGCTGCGTTTTTCACGACGATCTCCATCGCCGTAAGAATTGGTTCTGCGTGGTTTGCTTACCGCACCTGGTTCTTCGAAGTATGCATTAACAACATAAGATCCCGTCTTAGCTCCTTGAAGCTTAGCTGCGATTTCTGGCGCGAAACGTTCTTCGATATCGATACGTGAGAAGCTCTGGTCCATGTCGATTTTACCAATCTTCACTTTTTGACCAGGCATTTGATCGTTGATCAGTCCCATCAAGCGACTCGGGTTTACTTTTTGACGGTAACCTAAATCAATAACAATAGTCTTGTATCCTGCTTCAACACCCGTGCGTTGATCACGCTTGCCGTGTTCTTTTTGTTCTCTGGCGCGTCCAGGAGTTTCGTTGATATCACGTGCTCCGCGGTAGCGGCTTAAGATTGCAGAGGTCTCATGGTCTAGGAAACGCTCGATTAATTCCGCCTTACTCAAATGAGCCAATTTATCCATCGCCTCATCGAGCAATGCAGGATCTAATGTTGAAGAAGCTTCCATAGAAACCAATTCATCGATCGCTTCGCTCATTTTAATCTGACAAATAGCATCGCCTGAGGGTACAGTCTTATGCTCAAAAGTCTTTCCAATAATGCGTTCTAGAGTTTTCACCTTACGCATGTTGCGTCCGTGAGTAATCACAATAGAAATCCCGCTGTTTCCAGCACGACCTGTACGACCTGAACGGTGTACATATACTTCTGGATCATCTGGGATGTTTACGTTGATTACGTGCGTCAATTCATTGACATCAATACCACGTGCAGCAACATCTGTTGCTACCATCACTTGTAAACTTTTCTTGCGGAAGCGCTTCATCACATCATCGCGCTGAGCTTGACTCAGATCACCATGGATGGCTTCTGCACGATAACCGTCGCTTACGAGTTGCTCTGCAATACTTTGGGTTTCACGACGAGTTCTACAGAAGATGATACCATACATCTGTGGGTTAAAGTCCAAAATACGGCGCGTAGCCTCGTAAGTGTTCTTTGGGCTAACCACGTAAAGCTCGTGCTCTACTTTAGATGCACTGATGTTCTTCTTACCGGCAGAAATCTCTTTCGGATTGTGCAAATACTTCTGCGTCAATTTCTTCATGCCGTCTGGCATGGTCGCACTGAAACAAAGTGTTTGCTTTTCTTCTGGAGTATTGGCGAGAATGGCATCGAGTTCGTCTTGGAATCCCATGCTCAACATTTCGTCAGCTTCATCCAGTACGAGGAACTGTACATCCTCAATGCGCAATTTGCGACGGTTGATTAAATCCAAGGTACGTCCCGGAGTTCCTACCACGATTTGAGGCTTCGCTTGAAGCTCACGAATTTGTGTGGTGATGGGCGAACCACCGTAAACGGCAGTAACCTTTACATTCATGAATTTCGAATACGATTCGATATCCTTTGAAATCTGAAGACACAATTCACGAGTTGGAGCCAAAACAATGGCTTGAACGTGCTGTACATCAGTTTCTAATTGGTGTAGAATAGGTAAAGAAAAAGCCGCAGTTTTTCCGGTTCCTGTTTGTGCGAATGCGATAAGGTCGCCTTCGTTTTCTAGTAAATGCTCAATGCTGAGCTTTTGAATAGGTGTGGGTGTTTCAAAACCCAGTGCTTCCACTCCACGGATGATTTCCGGGAGTAGACCGCTGTCTTTGTATGTTTCCATAAAGGTAGCTCCGCTTTAAATGGAGCCGCTAAAATTGCCCAGATCCGCTGGGTGCGCCTACTGAGTGTCAGCGCTTCCCTACAAATTTTAGCCTACATGGAAGATGGACACCCCTTAAATGAGGTGCAAAGGTACAAAGAATATATTTGGTAATCAATTACTTGGTTCCGCGTGCTCGAATTACCCACGCCTCTCCGTTGTGATAGAGTCCTTCATCTAAGATGATTTTTTCTTCCCACACTTCAAGTTTACCGAAGTCCGCAAAAAGCTGCTTCACAGATTCCACGGTGAAACACATGCTACGGCCCTGAGGCCCACCACTCCCCATGCCTATGTTTTTTTCGGAAAAGGCTTCGAAAATCAGGTGTCCGCCTGGCGCTACGAATCGACTCAATCGAATATAAGCCTCTAATTTAATCGTACCGGGAGGGTGAAAATATATCGGCGCAAGCACGTCGACCATAACCGGACATAGATACTCCAAGGCATCAGCCACGGCGTATTCAAGATGCTGCCCTTGTTCTTCCGCGAGCTTCAGCGCTTTTTGTTGAGCCGCTTCACTTTGGTCAAAGGCAACGACGTTCCAGCCTTCTTTCAATGCGTGTACCGCATTACGTCCTTCACCTTCAGCAGGGAGCAATATTCCAGCCGGTGGAAGCTTAGCTAATTCCTCTTTAAAGAAAGCATTAGGCTCTTTACCATATGCATAAGCTGATTTAGAATAGCGTTCGTTCCAAATCTGAGCGACGTTTTTGTCCATTGCGTTGTTCGTTTGCCTGAAAAATATCAACCGAGCCTTGCAGCGCGATTGCTGGGAGGTGTCATTGACTCGCAATATATCTAATGTTTATCTTCCAAGCAATGCGATATTCCACCTATTCCTATATTTGTTGAGGACAAATGCAGGGAGGCTGCAGAAGAAAATATTTTCAAAATCTTTTTAGCCCTCTTGTAATTTTCAGAGAAGGTTCTATATTTGCACCCCCGAACAAGAACGGGTTAATACACAGTAGATATGAAACGTACATTTCAACCTAGCAATAGAAAACGCAGAAATAAGCACGGTTTCCGTTCTAGAATGGAGTCTGTAGATGGCCGCAAAGTGTTGGCTTCTCGCCGTTCTAAAGGTCGCAATCGTTTGACGGTTAGTGATAAAGGAAACTACAAAGGGTAATCCGTTGTTGACAACCTTTTAATAATATATAGGTGTTGCCGAAAGCAACACCTTTTTTTTGGCCTGAACCTAGCCTAACTTTGCACAAATCTTCTAGCACATGCCTAAAGACACTTCCATTAAGCACGTATTGATCATCGGATCTGGTCCTATCGTTATTGGCCAGGCCTGTGAATTTGATTATTCTGGATCACAAGCATCGCGTAGTTTGCGCGAGGAGGGGATCATAGTAACCTTGATCAACTCTAATCCGGCGACCATCATGACTGATGAGGTTATCGCCGACAATATCTATCTAAAGCCGCTAACCGTAGAGAGTATTGAGGAGATCTTAACCGATCACCCTGATATTGATGCAGTGCTTCCTACTATGGGAGGTCAAACTGCATTGAACTTGTGTATCGAAGCTGATAAGCAAGGTGTTTGGTCGGACAATAACGTTCGTATCATCGGGGTAGATATCGATGCCATTAATATTACTGAGGATCGTGATGAGTTCCGCACATTGATGGAGACCTTGGATATTCCAATGGCACCTTCTCGAATAGCCAAATCTTTCCTACGCGGAAAGGAAACCGCTCAGCAGTTTGGATTCCCGTTATGTGTTCGTGCATCGTTCACTCTGGGTGGTGCAGGTGCGACTTTTGTTCATACAGAAGAGGAGTTCGATGAGGCGTTGAGCCGCGGTTTGGAAATCTCTCCTATCCATGAGGTAATGATCGATAAGGCATTGCTCGGATGGAAAGAATATGAGTTGGAGCTTTTACGCGATAACAACGATAACATTATCATCATTTGTTCGATCGAGAATATGGACCCAATGGGCATCCATACGGGGGATTCTATTACGGTAGCTCCGGCAATGACTTTGAGTGATACCACGTACCAGAAGATGCGTGATATGGCGATAAGAATGATGCGCAGTATCGGAACCTTTGCAGGAGGTTGTAATGTTCAGTTTGCAGTTAGCCCTGATGAGCATGAAGATATTGTAGCTATTGAAATCAATCCACGTGTGAGTCGTTCTTCGGCGCTGGCATCTAAGGCAACGGGTTACCCTATTGCAAAGATTGCAGCGAAGATGGCTATTGGTTACACTTTGGATGAATTGAACAACCAAATCACAAAGACTACAACGGCTTACTTTGAGCCTACGTTGGATTATGTCATTGTGAAGATTCCACGTTGGAACTTCGAGAAATTCGAAGGCGCAGATACACGTCTTGGAATTCAGATGAAGAGTGTTGGGGAAGTGATGGGGATTGGACGTAGCTTCCAAGAAGCCCTGCACAAAGCTGCACAATCATTGGAAATTAAACGCAATGGTTTGGGAGCGGATGGAAAAGGCGAATCGGATCAGGATGTAATTCTCCACAAATTAGAGTACGCATCATCAGATCGTCTGTTTGTCATTTATGATGCGATTCAGATGGGTTTGCCGCTGCGTAGAATCCACGAAATCACTAAGATTGACATGTGGTTCTTGAAGCAAATCGAGGATTTGGCGCGTGTTCAGTCTTTGATTGAAAAACACACTTTGGAAAGTTTGCCGAAGGACTTGATCCAAGAGGCGAAGATGAAAGGCTTTGCCGACCGCCAAATTGCACACATGATCCGCGCTTTGGAAAGTGAAGTACATACCAAGCGTACAGAGTTAGGAATTCATCGTGTTTGGAAATTGGTGGATACTTGTGCCGCTGAGTTCCCCGCACAGACTCCTTATTACTACTCTACGTTCGAAATGCCGTTTGTGAATTCGGACGGGGTAGAGGTTATAGAGAATGAGAGTGAAGTTACTTCTCGTGAGAAGATTGTGGTTCTTGGTAGTGGACCTAACCGAATTGGTCAGGGAATCGAATTCGACTACAGTTGTGTACACGGTGTATTGGCCGCACGCGAGGAGGGCTATGAAACCATCATGATCAACTGTAACCCTGAAACGGTAAGTACAGATTTTGATACTGCAGATAAGCTCTACTTCGAGCCGGTATTCTGGGAGCACATTTATGATATCATCTTGCACGAAAAGCCAAGAGGTGTGATCGTTCAGTTGGGTGGTCAGACGGCATTGAAGCTCGCTGAAAAGTTGAGTCGCTATGGTGTTGAGATTATAGGAACTTCATATGAAGCGTTGGATTTAGCAGAAGATCGCGGTCGCTTCTCGAATTTGCTTAAAGAGATCAACATCCCTTACCCAGAGTTTGATGTTGCTACTACAGCAGATGAAGCATTGGATATTTCTGATCAATTAGGCTTCCCAATCTTAGTTCGTCCATCGTACGTTTTAGGTGGTCAAGGGATGAAGATTGTGATCAATAAAGAAGAATTGGAACACCACGTTGTGAACCTTTTCAAAGACTTTGAAGGTAACCGAGTACTTCTAGATCATTACCTAGATGGTGCTATTGAGGCAGAAGCAGATGCGATCTGTGATGGAGATGATGCTTACATTATCGGTATCATGGAGCATGTAGAACCTTGTGGTATTCACTCTGGTGATAGTTCCGCTGTTTTGCCGCCGTTTAACCTCGGGCCGCTGGTTATGCAGCAGATCAAGGAGCATACCGTCAATATTGCGAAAGCTCTTGAGACCAAAGGATTGATCAACATTCAGTTTGCGGTGAAAGATGATGTGGTGTACATTATTGAAGCCAATCCGCGTGCGTCTCGTACGGTTCCATTCATTTGTAAAGCCTATGGTGAACCCTACGTGAACTATGCGACTAAAGTCATGCTAGGCACGAAAAAAGTCAAAGACTTTGATTTCAATCCACAGCTTGAAGGGTATGCGATTAAGATCCCTGTGTTCTCTTTCAATAAATTCCCGAACGTGAACAAGAAACTTGGACCGGAAATGAAGTCTACTGGTGAGAAGATTCACTTCATCAAAGATTTGAAGGATCCAGTCTTCAAGAAACTGCACAGTGAACGCAGCTTGTATTTGAGCCGCTAAGCACTTTTTTTACGAAGTATTTCAAGATCCCGGTCCGCAAGGCGCCGGGATTCTTTTTTATCTTGAGCGAAATTTCAGATCCTCATGTTGCGTTTTATAGCACTTACCATCATTGCTTACTTCATTTACCGCTGGTTGGATGGATTCTTTGGTCCACGTCCTGCGCCGAATCGCTCTCGCACTCAAAGTAAGGGTGGTGATGCACCCAAAAAGAGTAAGTTGGGTAAGGATGTAGGGGAGTACATCGACTATGAGGAGGTCAAAGAGGATGATTCTAGCGGAAAATCGTCGTGATAAGAAAGCTGGGAATCATATCGTATTATTGGCCGCCTGCAGGTGGTCCAGGAGTTCAACGTTGGTTGAAATTGAGCAAATACCTCGCACGTCAAGGTGTCGAAGTGTATGTTGTTACTGTAGATCCAAAGCAGGCTACGTACCCACTTCGAGACGAAGGATTACTCGACGATATTGAGGAGGGAATTACGGTGGTTCGTACATCTACCGCAGAACTTTTTGGCGCGTATAAAAAGGCCACAGGGACTAAGCAGGTGCCCTTCAGCGGGTTTTCAGGCGAACAGGCACATATAGGCCTCAAGGAGCGCATTGCACGATTTGTTCGTGGGAATATTCTAGTCCCAGATGCCCGTAAAGGTTGGAATCGTTTCGCGTTTTCAGCGGCAGCGCAGTTGATTGAGCAGCATGATGTGAAGCATTGGGTGACCACCTCTCCACCGCACAGCACGCAGTTGGTAGGGAAGCGTTTGCAGGCCAAATACGGCATTCATTGGACGGCGGATTTTCGAGACCCTTGGACAGATATCTATTATTATCGAAAGTTTTATCCAACAGCTCTTACGCGCTGGTACGAAAGAAGGTTGGAGCGGTCCGTATTCGAGAGTTGTAATACACTGATCAGCGTCAGTCCTTCATGGAGCCAATTGTACATCGAAAAAGGTGCGCAGCCATCCTCGAAAGTAATGACAATCACTAATGGCTTCGATGCGGAGGATTTTAGGGAATTGGATGCGAAGAGGCCGCAGGAGTTTACCATTACCTATGCCGGTACACTAGCGGCGCAATATCCAGTGGCCCACTTCGTAAGGGCTTTGAATCAACTAGACTTTGAACTTCGCTTGCGAATTATCGGATCGTGGGATGCTCATTCGAAAGCTCAGCTTGAGGAGTGTGGTGCACATGTGACGCTCGAGTTTGTGGATTATGTACCCAAGAGGGAGTTAAATACCTCCCTAGTTCAGAGTCATCTCATGCTTTTTTTATTGCCGGGAGTGGCTAGTGCAAATGGGCATATTCCGGGTAAACTTTTTGATTACCTCGGAGGAGGAAATCCCATTCTTGGTTTAGGTCCAGTGGAGGGAGATGCGGCGAAGATCATTCGAGGTGCTCATGCGGGTGAAGTGTTCTCTTATGAAGACGAGCAGGGTATGGTTCGCTTTTTAAAGCGTATGTACACTGACGGAGCACCAAGGTTGGATCCCGCTAATGTTACCTTCTACGAAAGACAGCAACAGTCCAGACAAGTCGAGGCAGGCATATTCGGACCGCGATAATTTCTGGTAACAGACCATAATAAAAAAGAACCCCGAGCACTTAGAGTGAAGCGCTCGGGGTTCTCTTTTGTGAATAGCTGGAACTTAAAAGTGTTCGAGCAAGGATGTGATCCTTTATGCGGCTGCTTTTTGACGTTCTTTATAGCTGGAGTAACCGAAAAACAAAAGTAGCAGTAGGATGATGGCCGATCCGGCCATGTTGATTTGCTTTCCTACATAATAGGATTTGGGTTTGAATTCAAACAAGATATCATGTTTTCCGGCAGGTACTTTCACCCCGCGAAGTAGGTAGTTCGTTCGGATGTGATCTACAGGTTCGCCGTCGATATACGCTTGCCAATCGTCTCCAGATCCCTGGTAGTAAATTTCAGAGAACACGACGAAGCTCTCTCCCCCTTCGAAGGAGTATTCCATGTATTTAGGGTCGTAGTCTTTCAGTTTTACGTTAGCAGTTGCAAAGCTTAGTTTACCCCCGAAATATTCGCTAAAGCGCTGATCGACGAGTGCCTCCTGCTTAGGGTCGAAGTTCGAAAGCCCCGCCATTTCGGCATCTGCATCTTTGACCAATGTAACGTTGCTGACCGCCCAAGCGTTTCCGCATGCTCCCGGATTTCTCTGTGCGAGATACGTTCCTGTTTGTTGATTTTGGGTGATAACGTATTTGGTGTTTAGCATGTTGAAGCATGCCATATTTTGCTGAGAAAGTTGATTGTCGATCAGATCTTGGTAGCGTTGCAGTTTTGCGCCGTGGTACCCGCCAACGCTTTTGTGGTGGTAGCTGGTGTAGCTGTCAGAGGCTAGAGGAACGGTGCTATTCCAGACGCGGAAATGAGGGTCGCTATCTTGAAGAATCGCCTTATTTGCTGCGTTTGGGGCGTATTGGGCTTCCCACTCTCGCTTGCTTAGAAAGTCTTCAGTTTCTAATTGGTCGCGATTGAAGCTCCAAAGATCAGCTACTGTGATCAGGGCGATGATGGCAATAGCAACATTCAAAGCGAGCTTCTTTGTGTGCCACAACCATAGACCTGCGGCAGTGAGCAATCCGAATACTAAACTTTTTCCTGCAGATGCAGTGATAAGGCTGCGACGATCGGCGATGATTTGATCCAAGGAGAAACCTTGTTGAGCGAAGCCTGCATCGCGGGCACCTTCGAGGTTCATGACTTGAGGTGCGATGAAGCCAAATACTACAATAAGTCCGGTGAAGGTCAGTGCGGCACGAAGTAATGCGCTTTGGCGCTCTTTCGTGTCCAATTCAATGAATTTATGCGTTCCATAAAGTCCGTAGAAAGGAATGGTGAAAAGAAGTACGACCATAGCCATTGAAGGCACACGGAACTTGTTGTAGAGCGGTAAGTAGTTAAATAATATTCGGTTGAAGCTTTCGAAATTGGACCCCCAAGCCATAAACAGAAAGATCAAACTTGAAGCGATGACCCAGTTTCGCATGGTTCCTCCCACAGTAAAGAAGGCGAGGACAAACAGGAAGAAGATACCGGCACCTACGTAGTACGCGCCATTACCCATGCTTTCCCCGGTCCATTTCATAAATGCAGCCCCCATGTATTGCGATGCTTGAGTTTCGGCCGCCTCTTGGCCCATTCCTTGTTGACGGAAGGCCCGAACGAGTTGGTCAAACGTTTGTAAATCCTTGTCGGCGTAGTCTACTTTCATTCCACCGCCTGCAGCATTTGGGATGACCATAGCTACCGTTTCATAGATACCTGCTGACCACGCCATGGCATAATCGAAGGACAGTCCGCCTTCCCCCTGATTTAAATTCTTCTTGCTCAGCTCTGAGATACCGCCACGCATACTTTCGTTCGAGTAGACTTTGGTGGACCACATGTTGGCGATGTTGGGACCAACACTCAATATACCTGCGAGGGCAAGTAGCGCGGTATATTTTCCAAATTCCGGTAGTGCTTTTTCTTTGGCGTATTTGACCAAATACACGACCCAGATGACTGCCATAAACAGACCAGCATAATACGTGATTTGGAAGTGATTTCTATGAATACTCAACCCTGCGAACAGCGCCATCAGTACAAAGGATTTCCAATTCTTCTTTTCCAGCAGTAATAGCAATGCCATGATCATCAAAGGGATGAAGGCTGCTGTGTTGACTTTTGCATTATGTCCTGCGGCATATCCGATGATGAAAAAACCGCTGTAACCGTAGGCAAAACCGCCTATGGTACTCAGCCAGGTTCGCACACCAAGTGCGCGAAGGCCTATGAAGCCGCCGATCATAAGGTAGAAAATGATGTAGGCTGAAGAGGTTCCACCGCCGATAGTGCGAACAGCTGCGGTAATGTAGCTAAAGATATTTCCACCGTATTTGGTGGTGATTTGAGCTGTGGGCATACCGCTAAACATCGCGTTGGTCCAAAGCGGTTCGTCATTATTTGCTGCTCGGTAATCTCGGATTTCCTTAGTTTTCGCCCAACCTAGCTTGATGTCGTCCTGATCCAAAATCGCTCCGTCGAAGTACGCCGGACTTAGAAATGCGACGTTAATGCCTAATAATAGTACAATCGGCAAGAGCCAATTCTTTCCAAAACCTAACAGTGATTGTTTGTCCATGGGTGTTGTTTAATGAGACCACAAACTAGCAAAACTTGTGCAATATTAGAGTGCTTGTGAGTTGATTATCCTAGCATTCCGCCTTATTTTTCCATTTCTAACGTTAATACATCAAACCAGCCATTTATGGTAGGCAAAAAAGAAATCGCACAAGTCCTCACAGAAGGTTGTGACGAACGAGTACACATTATTCCGGAAAGCGGTCTTAACAAATATCACCTCAACCCTGTGAACTACGAACGCTTGTTGCAGCGCGGTTCTTGTACAGCCAATCTGTTGACACGTCGCTCTCACGGCGTTGCCAAGGCTTTTTTAGGGAAATACGACGAGCTGAGTTACGAGCACTTGCTCGAAACACAATCGGCGCGTTTGAAATCGCTCGTGGGAAGTGAATTTAATGATCCGTTTGATATCTATTTCGCGCCTTCGGGTTCTGATCTAGTCTACTACCCGTTGATGTTTCAGTTGATGTTGAATCCCAACAAAAGGTTAATCAACGTGGTAAGCTGCCCAGAAGAATTGGGTTCGGGTTCGAAATTTGCTTCAGAAACGCGCTTTTACGCGAACTACAACCAGTTCGGTGAATCGATTGTCAAAGGGGAATTTGTGGATCCTGAGAATACTTCGGAAGTACATTACCTCGATGCTCGCGACGAAGATGGAAATATTCTCGACCGCACAAAAGCGATTAAGAAAATCATTGCTGAAAACCCAGGTGCCTCTGTCGTAGGGAGTCTTGTTTTTGGCTCTAAATCAGGAATCAAGGATGACTTGAATGTCATCGATCCGGATAGCGATACCATGTGGGTGGTTGATTTATGCCAATTCCGCGTGGACCCGAAACTCATCCATGAATTGCTTGAAAAAGGCGTGATGGTGATGCTTACTGGGTCAAAATTCTTTCAGGCGCCGCCTTTCTGTGCTGCGATGTTAGTACCCCGTAAATGGAGTGAGAAATTGAGTGAGGTAGATGCTTCAGTCATCAAGCCGTACGGAAAGTTATTTAGTGCGTACGACATTCCATTCTTCATGCAAAACATGCGCGATCAACTTCCGGCGAAGGAGAACAAAGCGTTGCGTCTGCGTTGGGAGATCGCTTTAGATGAAATGGAGGCCTACAGCTACTGGTCGACTAAGGAAACCGATGATATCATCACACGATGGGCTACTGGTGTCATGAGTAGATTGGAAACATCTCCATATTTCAAGCTCATGCCGGACCAATTAAAAACAAACATGTCCATAATTAGCTTCCAGGTCTGGGTAGGGGACAAAGCTTTGGATAATGCACAGCTTAAAGACCTCTTTAAGGCCATCACCACGTCAACACATGATGGATTTGAAGGAGGTTTCAACAAGGTGTTCTTCGGACAACCCGTTCAGTATGGGGCTAAGAGTTTCATTCGCCTAGCTATCGGCGCATATACGGTACGTGCCTTCTTGGAGAAAGATGCTGTAGATCTGCACAATGACTACCGTGTCATTGAGATTATCGAAGAGTACGCACAAAAAATGTTC
>Ga0209955_1000301_pt1 | contig 18331 bp, 14 predicted proteins | sample SalPonA_A_H2O_MG_FD_185716 | JGI IMG/M metagenome (GOLD analysis project Ga0209955, IMG submission 185716) | Water microbial communities from South San Francisco under conditions of wetland restoration - Salt Pond MetaG R2A_A_H2O_MG (SPAdes)... | ecosystem: Environmental > Aquatic > Non-marine... | reverse complement strand
AGTCGAGATTTGGCCGATCTAGTATGCTCCTAATGCGAAACGAACAGTTCAAGCGTGTGGTACGTTCCATCGTGCCAAAAACACAGCTCAAAAATCTCGAAGCTTTGGCCTCGAAGATAATGTTTCAGAAAAAGACATCGATCTCCGCTGCAGACTACGAGTACGTAATACGTGAGTTAGAGAGTGATATTCGTGAGCTTGAATCTTTACTCAAAAAGCCCACAGGGTGGCTCTAGCCACACATTGTTAAGGGCTTCCTTACAAAAGATTTGAGCTGGTTTCTAAAATCATAGCCAGTTAGCTTTGCTTCGAAAACTGCACCAACATCTTGATCGCGCACTGAGATACGGTCTAAAAGGTGCTTATCTGAATTCCTGCATACAGTCCCAAACTTCACCGTAAAACTGAGTCCCAAGTTCGGTGCTCTGTTTAGAAATTTGATTGCATTTTCATCATACATTCCGCACGGGTAAGCGAAGCTGACCGGCAGCTCGCCGAGATTCTCCACTACATCCCGTTGAGCACCGTTTACCTCGTATTCAAGTTGTGTGTTTGTTAATCCGCGAATAACTCTGTGGTTGCGTGTGTGGCTCCCAAATTCAAACCCTACGTCTCTCAACTCACGGACTTGATCCCAACTCATTGCTCCGTACTCTTCGATACTCAATACAGAGGGCCTGTCAGAACAGGTAACTGCACCACAAGAACTCGATACGACTTTTTTTGTCGAATCATTCCCGATGAACTCAGTCGTAAGGAAAACCGTTGCGACAAAGTTGTACTTCTGCATCACTGGCAAGGCATGTTTCAAAACTGAAAGATGGCCATCGTCAAATGTAATTACCACCGATTTTTCTGGCAAACGAACCTTACCCTCCATCCACGCGAGCAATTTTGCTGTACCTATTGTTTGGTATCCCAACTCATAGAGTTGCATCATCTGGCGTTCAAATGATGCGACTGATACGGTTGATTCATAGTTGTCGAGCTTCGGGAGTACTGGCAAAATTTTGTGGTACAGCAGTACAGGCACACCTGTATCGACTTCAGCTTTCAGCTTGTTGTATAAAATGCAAGGCACAACTTGAAGGTGGTCAGCCAAACTATGCGCAAGGTTTTTAATAGTATGCACCAACGCCATCTTTATAATCCTTAGAAATTCGTTCTTGGGTAAACCCTATCGCCCATCACTTAACGCGCCGCTCGTTCCCATTTAGCAGCTCGTTTGAAGATAAGCGTTAAATAGAAAGGAATCTTTCTAAACGCGTAGTACCCACAGGATAAAATGTCAGACAGTTTCACAACCGACTTGGCCCAACCAAACCATGCGGCAAAAATGACCACGATGAAAACAAGAATTAGACCTCCCATAACTTGTGATAGCAGCCAATATTCTGACATCCATCCAGTTATTAGAGCGTAGCTCGAAGAGAGCGCTAAAAGGCTAAACAACAATGAAACCGGGGGTACCACAAGTTCGATTGCTGGGCCTAGGAGGCCCATCATGCGCTTTCTAAAAGACTCGACTAGCAGTGAAGGCAGTTCAGTGAAGAGCAGCGCGAGCGTCCCCCCCTCCCAGCGTCGTGACTGGGTGGAAACAGCATCTTGAGTAATCTCAAAAAAACTTCCAAATGCTATGTGGGGAACAAAACCAATCTTTACCCCGCTTCTTGCAAGGTCAATCGCAAGCTTATTATCTTCAACTATATTCGAACTACTCACGTCACGCTGCCTTAGAATATGCCACGGGAATACCATCCCGTTCCCCTGGAGCATGCAGTTAAATCCCATCGCACGCATTCCCATGGGACGAACAAAGTTTTTTACAATCCATGCGAATGATTTTATTCGTCCTATTGAATTTGTGCTTCTGTCATGGAGCAACATATTACCCGCCTGGAAGGGATGCCCCAAGGTCATGGATATGTTGCCCAATTGAGCAAGCCGGGCATCAGCGAGGAGGTGACTGTCTGCATCTACAAAGATAACCACATCCGGCTCTTCAGTTTTATTGCGGATGTACTCTAGGCCAAATTGCATCGCATAGCCTTTACCCGCTTTAGACTCATCTTGCCTCTCTAGTACGGTTACGGGGAATTCTTTTGCTTGGGCAGCGGTCGAGTCGTCACAATTATCCGCTATGACTACAATTTCGACATTCGAGTCGAGCCGCGCGCAATAGCCCTCAAGCGTACGACGAATAACCTTCTCTTCATTATGAGCCGGAATGAGGACAACTACTTTGGGAATGCGTCCTTCTGGAGAGTTAGAGATCTTTTCCTTAAACCGAAAAGCAAAAAAAACCTGAACTGCTAACGACAAAACAGGCACTAGGCACAACGTTACGAGAAACCAACCTACATATTCCATTCACGCCTCCAAACTATATTGGCAGAAACCAAATCGCACTTAGTACGACAGAACACAACATTTGAAGCAATCTGCGTGCCAAGATCTAATAAGCTGGGTTTGCAAATGCATGTTTATACAATTCGGTATCAAAACCTTGCCCATCTGGAATACAAAACAAGAAAGTTGGCACAGAAATAGCATTATCTAACAACTCTAGATTCGCGACATATAGACGAACTCTTTGGACCTAATTGCGGGACTGATAACGATGAAATTTGAACACCAACCCAAAGTGTACACAGTGATACTGAACTGGAACGGATGGAAAGACACGATTGAATGTTTAGAGTCCGTGCTGGCGTCTGACTACGCCAATATGCATACGATCGTCTGCGATAACGACTCTTCGGACCTTTCACTGGACTACATAGAACGTTGGGCAAATGCCCAGCTAACAAATGACGAAGCAACGGCAGCTCGCTTAAAAAATCCCCCGTCCACAAAGCGGGAGTATAACAGCGTAGGTATCGAAGCCAACGATCGTTATTCAGAGAGTGCCAAGATTACATTGATTCAAACGGGTTCAAATCTCGGTTTTGCGGGCGGCAACAATGTGGGAATTCGTCATGCATTGGCGTTGGGGGACTGTGACTTTGTTTGGCTTCTCAACAATGATGCAACAATTGAGCCCGATGCATTAACCAACATGGTAAATCATTCGCGAGGTCTATTAGCTAAAGGGATAAAAAACACCTGTGGGAGCGTGGTCTGTTTTTACGACAAACCTGAAATGATCCAAGCTCTAGGTGGTTCCACCTACAGCCGCTGGACAGGGGTAGCGAACGATGCTCTAGGAAAATACAAATCTGTTCACGATACTTTCGACCACGAAGAAGTCTCCAAACAAATGCAATACATCAACGGCTGCTCTTGGTTGGTGCCTAGATCATTTTTAGATGAAATCGGGCTGCTCGAAGAAGGTTATTTTCTATATTACGAAGAAGCAGACTGGGCGAAACGATCTGCTCACCTCTATAAATTAACCTATGCACCAAACGCTTTGGTTTACCACAAAGGCGGTAACTCTATCGGTTCAAGAAAGTTAGATACAGGGCCATCTGTTCAGGCCGACTATTTTATGGCGCGAAGCAGACGGCGGTTCATGCATAGATTCTACCCGAAAATGCGCTTAGTTGTCTGGGGATCGATGATGCTGCAATCCCTCAACCGTTTACGCCAAGGCAAGCCAGAGAACGCATTAGCGTTGCTAAAAATAGCACTCGGGATAGAACAAAAACGTCAATTTAAAAATTGACCAAACCTTATTTAAGATGCCGTCACAGTTAGTGCATCACGAGAAACCTAGAAAAACATTTCGACGATAGCCGAAATAATGGAGTCAGAACAATGATTGCCCAACTAGACAAAGAATATATAAAAACACGTCCGTCTAAAGTATGGTCTCGCATGGTCAGCTATTCCCTTTTTGAAGGGAGACCCTTAACAACTAAGGGGAGATGGATAAACCCACTCGTGTTCGGAGTGCTGAAGACATTTGCAGCTTTACCGAGCACAAGACAGGTTGATCGCCCAATATTCATACTAGGAACAGGTCGATCAGGCTCGACAATCCTCGGCAAAGTACTCTCTATGCACAAAGATCTTGCCTTCCTCAACGAACCGAAAGCAATGTGGGCTCTGCTTAATAAGGAGGAAGACTTGATGGGAAGTTACAACCTTAATGCCGGACGTTACCGAATCTCAGAAGCAGAGGCCACCAACTCAGTGATAAAACGGGCCAATCGGATATTTGGCGGCGCGTTGCTGATGTCTGGACAGAGACGCTTCGTTGACAAATACCCAGAACTGATTTTTAGAACTCCATTCGTTTCTAAGATTTTCCCAGACGCACGCTACATTTTTCTCACTAGAAATGTGGACTCTACTTGCTCCTCGATATCTTACTGGTCAGAAAGAAAGGGAACAGAATCCAGTGAAGGAAAAGCCGATTGGTGGGGACTAAATAATCGTAAGTGGGATGCAGTTGTAAATGAGCTTGTTCCCGAGCACGCAGATCTCGCAGAACATAAAGACGAAATTCTCGTACTCTCTGAAGAGGGCCGTGCAGCCGTAGAGTGGGTTGTAACAATGCGGGAGGGGCTGAGGCTTTGCGAGCAATCACCAGAAAGCTGTATTCACATCCCCTACGACAAACTATGCGGCAATAGCGCCGATTGGAGCAAAAAACTAGCAGATTTCCTTCAGCTATCACACGACCCTGTGTTCGATGATTACTCCAAAACCACACTAGTCGAACCTGCTCGTCATAACCGAGTAGCCCTCCCCTCTTGGTTAAGAACTATCACGGACGACATCGAGAAGAAACTCGAAAGTGTCAAATGAGAATATAATTAATCAAGCTACCAACGAATCTTCACAAGCCGCACTAATTTAAAGTGCGGCTTCCATTTCCTGAAATTTCTTGATCTACTCCGAGTGGCGCGCGCTTTACTACAAAAGCCTCTATAATACCGATAGCCCCAAAAAAAGTGGAGATTGCCGAATACCACTCGACTAACCGCAGATCTACTGCATTGGGGGCAAAGAAGTTAAGAACGTAAAGATTCACAAAGAAGAGGATTGCCAAACCCGGTAGTAGCGCGAAACAAAGGTTACGAACCACCCTATAAAGCCGTTCAGAGTTTTTCTCGCTAAACATTGAACGCAGAAAGAACCCATAGTAGGCACAGGCGTGTAGCACTCCACCTACCAAGACCACGCCTAGAGCGCTATCCAACAGCAACGTTTCATATAGCCCTTTTCCGAGCAGCCATTCTAATACCACTGCAATCGATATAAGCATCATTGAGCGAAGAGTCGTCTCTATTAACAACACAGAGCCTACCTGTAGCCTTTTGAGTTCGCCGTTATGAGTCTTATGGTATCTCAAAATTTGATTAGCCCTGGGAGGGGCAATAAACGAAATATATGCCAAAATGTAAAATTTACTTAGAATTTTCAACTATCACCTCTATGGCATTGAATTTGCTTATCTCAGTTAAAGCAATATACAGGCCAAATTTCAGATTAAAAACGGATAAGTCTGCAGAAAATTTGCCTTCATTAGGCACTTTTCCAGTTTTGCACTGAACAGAACTGCCGCGACTGATGATTAAAATTTATGTATCGAATACAGCTAAAACAGATAGTGGTAGTGTTGTTTTGCATAGCTTTGTACACAGGTATGCAGGGGGCAAAGTACTTCTTGTCCAACCGGCTACAAGAATTAGGCATCTTGCTATCCCTACTGCTTTTCGTAGCCGGTGCATTCGCCTCGGCACATATAGTCCGCAAAAAGGACTTGAAATGGAGTTGGTGGTTTCTTCTCACCATAGGGTTTGTGGTGTACTCCGTAATCTTGCCGGGATACGTTTTTTCGTCTCAAACCGGTTACAGCACACTGCCAAGCATATTTGCCTCCCGAGAATTTATTGGCGTAGTCATAGGACCCGCGCTATGGTTTCTCTATCGCTGCGGTATCGACATCGAGCAAATTGAGCGAGCCTTCGCGTTGACCTTGGGTAGCCTGCTCATTAGCTATATTTTTCACTACTTCCGAATGGATCTGGTTGCGACATTAAACTCCAGTGACCATACGGTGGCAGGTTTGGTTTCATACGATCCGTGGCGCGGTTATCGTCTTCGCCCACCAAAGACTGCACTGTTCTTAGCCTCGATTATCACACCGATCCTGATATACAAAGAGAAAGTCCACTTTTATCGTTATCTTTGGATAATCACTCTGATGTTGTGTCTTTACACATGGAGTCTTTTTCTCTCAAGAGCATCAATGGCGACACTATTGGCAGCAGTTCTTTGTTATCACTTATTCTTCGCTAGCAGGGCCCGCTTAGGTCTGCTGTTCGCAACGCTTCCCCTAATTATCGCTGGTTCAATCTACGGCTTCACTGCCTTCCTCGCGCATTTGGAAGCACTGGGCCCCTTTGATGGCGTGCGCTACGTTTCCTACAACATCGCTTGGGACTTCTTCTTACATAATCCATTGCTGGGGGCAGGACAGGACAGCAATGCAACAATCACATTTCGTGAAATTCATTGGAAATATTTCTTTCCTACAGATATCGGTATAGTAGGGGTCATGTTCAAGTACGGTATTGTAGGTACTTTTCTCTATCTATTCTTTACTTTCTACATAATCGTGAGAATTGTCTCCACAAATTGGCTCTATCGTAAGGCCTATGGTTCTTCGAATACTCTGTTGTTTGGTCTTTTAGTATTGTTCATCTCTTTTCTACTGAATATCGTGCTATCGCCTGAGTTTTTGAGAATAACAGGGTCATCTCTTGCGTCCATCGCTATAGCATTGACCGCTATATGGCGCCATAAAATAATTACCGATCGCCATGCTACATAAGGCGAGGAACGCGATATGCCATAAAGAGTAGTAGTAAAAAGTCGACAAAAACGCGGGCGGACCACGCTATTGCAGCCCCGTATATGCCGAAAGCGCTTAGCATATAGAATAAGAAGGGTAGGTATAAGATTAGCTCGGCTAAGTGTAAATATGCAGTGATGTCGGACCGCCCTAAACTTTGAACATAGCCAAACGGAACAAATGCAAGGCAGTTGAATAGAAAACCTACACATAGAACCCTGAGTATTTCAGCGCTGGCTTGCGCAAAATCGGCGTCAATCCAAAGAGTCAATAAAAATTCCGACAGTATTGCAACGGTTACAAGGGGTATTGCTAATAATCCGCCGATGACAACCATAGCTTTTTTCATCAATGAAAGTGCTTCGTCCCGTTCTCCTGAGTTAATTACTTTGGTAAAGTGAGGGAATAAAATAGAAACAATTGATCGAGGTACGATTTTAACCCTTGATATCATATCGAAGGGTACCACATAAAATGAGACCGCTTCCAATCCAAGTTTTGCGCCTATAATAAACCTGTCCATATAAGCCATTAGCGGACTTATCACATTAGATATGGTAATCCAGCCGCTAAAGACAAAGACCTCTCTAAGCGAATCTAACGAAAAGCCGTGTTCTAACTTAATAAAATTATTTCGTTTTGCATTTATCCAAAACAACGCTGTTTGTACTACTCGAACTACAACAAGAGAAACGAATATCAGCACCATATTGGTGGTTTGATAGGCTACAACCAATGGTGCAATGAACATGAGGCTACCCATAGGTATTGTTATTAAACTTATCTGCCGAAACCTCCCGTTTGCTTCTAACACACCTTTGATCCCTGCGGTTACTATGACGCTTGGAATTGCAACGGCAAGAACACCGAGTGCTTGAGAATACTCTAAGAGAGGCTGAGACTTATCACTCACTAGAATATGTGCGATCCAGTCTGCCAAGGAGAAGAGCAAGAGCGCGACGATAAGGCCCAGCAGAAACAGAACCTTCAGCCCGCTACTTATAACATTGGCGGAGTCAATATCTTTAGCCAGATTACGCGAGACGATATAAGTTAGCCCCCTGCCTATACCGAAATCAAAGAGGCTAAAGTAACCAACCAGCATCCATGCGATTGCAAGAAAACCAAAGCCCTCCTCTCCCAGTAATTTTAGAAGCAGTGGAATACAGATAAGAGCGACGACTAGGGGAACCACAGTGCCGCCTAAACTCCAAAAAGAGTTGAATATTACTGACCGATATTTGGCTAGTGTAGAGAGTATTCGTCTTTCGTTTAAGTCACTGGACTTCATCTGCATTCCATTGAAGATAGATATTTTTCAACACGGTTTATCGATCAATCCACTCTGACAACTCATCTGTCGAGTCGCTTGACTTCACACTCGCTTGTATCTGTTCTTTAGATTGGATTGATGCATCTTCTGCGTCCTCTAGCTTTGCAAAGATTGACGCATCTTTGCGTTTATGATCGGACGTCTGTTGATAAGGCTCCAGTGCAACCCTGATATTTTTCACTACGACGCTAGTAAGAACGAAAACAATCGACAAAATAGCTGTACCCACAAAGGCTAAGACCGTCCAAAGCTTTCGGTTGGGGTAGGATTTATTGAGAGGAGGAATGGCTACCTGTATCTCTTCAAGAGGGTAATTGTCACGGCCAAAAAGAAGTGCCTCAGAAGCAAGCTGGGTCTCTATCAAACGGAATATCGATCGTTGCATCTCAAGATTACTCAGCCCATCCAATTTATCTTCTAAATAGGAACGTCTACGCTCCATTTCGACCGACTCAATTTCAGTGATATACTCGTTAAATCGGACCCAATACTTATTTGCAAGATCTGCCGAATATACAGGATTTTTCGTCGTGATATTTATTCGAAGTAAACCCGTGACTTGATCGACAAAAACGTCAATCATATTTTTTCGGAAAAAAGTTATCGCTTCGATTTCGGAGGGTTCAAATCCGTCAACCCATGCATTTTCCTCCGCATCCCAGAAGTCACTGTAAATGTACTCAACTACATTATTCTCTTTCATGAACAGGGACATAAAGGAGGTGCTAGTCATTCTGGCGATAAGCCGTTCAATCTCATTTTCGGCCGCTGATTCCATTACGAAATCATGCTCAATCAAACCAAGCAAATCGGAACCACGATACTGGCCTGGTTTAACTCCGCCGGGATTCTGGTTTATGTTAATCGCCAAAATCGCCGAAGATGTGTAAAGATTGTGCACGAGCCGACTCATGCCAAACACCGCACTGCTTATCACTAACGCAATGATTAATATCCTATATTTAGCCCGCAATAAGGCCGACAGGTACTGCATTAAGTCGACTTCATGGTCCATTAAATCTGAGCTTGCGCTTGCTTTAAGGTCAGGCATCACTAATTACCGAAGAGAAAGTCAACACTAGCAGCTGACAATGTCAGCTTGTAGAAAATATCGATCCAAGACTCAGTAAACTCTCTCCCATTAATTCGATCGACGCTCAACGGTACGTATATTGTTGCGCCCGGAGTAACTTTCACATTCTTCGGAGAACCCAACCACCCCCATGTACTTGCGGGAGAGCGGCTCGAAATTACAGCCCCATTGGCTTGTACAATGTATACGTGCTCTCGCTGCGCTAATTCTTTCGTGCCGCCGCTCAAATTGATGTAATCGTAAGCACCTCTCCCGCTCTCGAATCGATGAGAAGATGGGAAATAGACTTGCCCTACCACACTGACCTCATCCAGTACTTTTGGGATAAATAGCGAGTCCCCATTTTCAAGCACAAAATCTTGGCCCTCTGAACAGTTTTTTGCCGCTGCCTCAAGATCTATGACCATTCGTCCAGTTGCAGTCTCGGGCTTGAGCCTTTGAATGACCTTGAATGTGTCGAACGTGCTCTGGTTTACGGGTAACTTAGTAGTCTTATCGTAACCTGGAGATAAATGGACATCAGCGAGCAAATCATCCAACTCCCGATTGATTCTATCAAGCGCTGCCTGCTCCTTCGCGCGAACACTTTCCCTTGTAAATACGGCTCCGAAAAGATACGCATCCTCGGTGAAACCGCCAGCCTTGCCGACCAGACCGCACAACGTTTCCCCTTTGTCGACTTCGTAAACTCCTGGATAGACAATCTCACCCTTGACGCTTACACGCTTCGGTTTTGTTATCCAGTTAGGTTTTTGGCGAAGAAACAAGTGGTCATATGGCTCGAGAATGGTTTCCTTTGTCTGGAGCATTTGATTATCTGACAAAAGACTAACGGAGTAGTTATCTGTTCGAATTCGGTCCCCATCTAGTAAGTTTCGGCGAGCTAAGGTTACAGACAACCCGTAGGCCTCCTCAGCCATTCCACCTGCCGCTGATATTAAGTCATCAACGTTCATTCCAGGCGTAAGTGGGTACACCCCCGGCATTCTAACGCTGCCGCTAACCTCAACAACCGGTGTAAGCTCACCAAATCCTGTTTGGGCCTTTAGCCTTTCGATGTCGTCGCGAAACAGGTATTCACGCTCACTGGCACGATCAAACAAATACACTTTATCCCCGGCCGTCAGCACTGGGTTGTGGTCGCCGTTGGGAGAAGTTAATGCGCGGCCAATATCTAGCGTAATAAATTCGATCTCCTTGGTGATTGAATTTGTTCGAACCAATAGTGAGTAGTCAGTGTCCAGTCCTACAGCCACACCTCCGGCATTACCCAGCATATCAAGCAGCCTCAATCCTGATTCCAACGGATAGATGCCGGGATGGCGCACAAAGCCCCTAAACTCCACTGTAGGGGGCAAATCACTGGCAGGCGTTTGTTTAGTGACCTTGTCTACAACTCGTGAAACCTGGCTTTTCCGCTCTGTGTGCGTATCAAAAACCAATATTCTGTCGCGCGGTTTTAGAATTGGATCAGCATTGGAACCGGGTGAGCGTAGGGCTTCGCCGAGGTTAAAGTAGGTTACAACCGTTTTTTTACTACCTAGGTCTTCTCGTTCAATTAGCCCGGTGGATAGATCACTACCCTGCTTCAAGTTCCGTGTAGAGCCAATAAGCTCAGAAACTGTCATCCCATCTTTCCATTCATAGCCACCGGGAATAAGCACACTTCCCGATAGAAGAACCACATTCTCCATTTTATTGATCACTGGAAAAATTCGCAGCAGATCGCCATCTTTTATCGGCAGTAAAAGGCCCTCAGAGGTAAGATCAGACTGTATCAGCGTGTATGAGCCAGCCGAGGTAACACGTTCCATCTGAGCTTTATCGCGTGCAGCACTTGGCAATAGGCCTCCAGCGAGATTAATAACATCAGATACTGTTTCCTCCTCCTTTATTTCATAAATAGCCGGCCTCTTTACCTCGCCGGCAACACTCACTATCCTGCCGATAGGAGGTATAAAGATGACGTCCCCATGGCGAAGATTGGCATTGCCTTTGGTTGAACCCCGCATAAGCAAGTCGTATACATCTAGAGTATCGACTAACTCGCCATTTCTTCTAAGTTCAATGCTCCGCAGGCTCCCTGTTCTCTTGATGCCACCAGCAGATACCAAGGTATTTAGAACCGACGATAGACCGCTGACCGTGTACGACCCAGGCTGGACAACCTCCCCGACGATTAACACCTGAATTGTTTGCAGTTTAGAGAGCGTTACCGATAACTGGGCCCCGACCCTGGCTTCTCCGATCAGCTTAGAAAGCCGCAGCTTTACCTCGTCAAACGTTAGGCCAGCTACCTGAACGCTTCCGAGTTCGGGCACCAGCATATTCCCCTCTCGGGTAACGGTTAGGGTGTACTGTAAATCTGCCGCGCCGTAAATCTGAACCGTAAATACATCCCCGGGACCAACCAAATAACTACCCGGCACCGGTATATCCATCACTGGAGCGAATGTGGTGGGTAGTGCTGAGAACATCTCATAGCCAAACTGTTCCAATTCAGCGTCAAAGCTCTGATCTAGTATTTGATCTTCCAAATTGATGGGTTCTAGATTCTCCTCTGCTAGCATCTCTATTTTGGAGGGCTCAGGCTCCTCAGTCACTGGAAGAGCAACTTGAATTGCCATAGCTTCGGGATCGTCTAGACCATCGGAGTCACCTACTTCGGCTGCCGCCATCATCGCCTGCTGGCGCTGCTGTATCTCGGGGAAGGGTAAAGTTGCTCTCTCCGCCGAGTACGCTAACGCGGGTATAACCCAGGCTAAAATCGCAACAAACAATGCTAAACCGCCATTACAAACTCTACTGTGCATCCTATTCATCCCCTTTGAAACGCAAACAACCTCTGCTGTCTACGATGCGGCCGCGGCCCTCGCCGGGGCATTGATCAAGGTAATCATAAATCCCGTCGCCATCCTTATCCGCCGGAGGTGAGAAAAAGACTCTCTCAACAAAGTGTGCCATATCTCTCGGCTGAGCAACCTTGTCTGCAGCTACGGAAAAACCGCAACTGTCTACATCATCGATTACAGAAGATGAATGATTCGCTGTAAGATTTACCGCATAGAAGCAGTTCATCGGCGAGTCGCTATTCCAATTACTCAGGTCAGGCAGAACTTGAAAGCCTGCATTAAAGTCGCCTTGCTGACGAAAGCGTAAGATTGACTCTTCAACGTCTTGCCCCATTGATCTCATATCACCAAAAACGATCAATGCGCTGCTACCTTTTTTTGTGGCGCTCAGACTTGTGATCCTATCTATAGCAGAAGCTAGATCTGACGACCCGATAGAGGGTAGCTCAACGCCTCGATCCATCGATTTCTCTATCCTTACGCCAGAATACCCTCCGGCAATGTTCTCAGCAGGCGATTCACTCAGAGCCCAAGCACCTCCATGTAACGGCATGTGGGGTAACGTTCTGTTAAAACGTCTAAAGATCTCACGCAAGTAGATATTTTGCGGGTAACCGCGGTAGATAGCGGTATCCGATCGAGGTGCGATAAGTACGAAAAGATTGGCTATCCTCTGATCGAGCAGTTTTTCATCCGCTATCGAACTTACTGCCACCGGGTCAAAAAGATGCACACCCACACTGAATGGTTGAATCTTGTAGTCATCAACTGTGCGGTCTTGCGATAGAGGCATATCCATCACGTGTTCCATTGTTGTACAACCTGCGAGCAAGACGATCATCGTCTGAAGTAGAAAAATCCGCGTAAGCGTGAAGAACCTCAAACCTTAACTCCTTTTAACTGAAAGTAGCCTGCCTATGCGATCCATGGCAGTAAGTCATGTAAATGGAAATCTGGAAAGATATCTATTCCCAATGCCCGCTTCACCGAATACAACCCCAAAAAAAGACCTATTGATACAGCCAGCGATACGATGCTCAACAACGCCAGCGTGATAGTCCCGCGAACACGTTTGATCAAAAACAACGATCGCACCTTATGTAATTTCAGTGTCGAAGTTCGCCGATCAATACCCGCAAAAACACAAAAATACAAGCGGGTCAGCCCCAGCGGCAAAGTCCATCGCAAGTCTACCGGGTGTTTGTCTGCTTCACTCTGAACCGCAAGCGCAACACGAATCAAGCGAACTTGCCGTTCACTGAGGGGCTCACTTTTGAGCGCGTGTTTAATACGACTTAGCGTAAACTCGCTGTAAATCTCTGCACCTTCTTTCATGCTCACTTTCCGCAAATTACCACGCAGACTTCGCGCTACCAAGAACCTTAGTACACACAGATAAGCAAGTATTATGCCAAAAATATATGGCCTACTATCCCTACATTAGGCACTCATACCCCTTCTAAAACAACAAAGCATCAACGCCACCAAAAAATTTCGTTCTAGTGAAATTCTGGCTCAATTATTGCTGATGCTAAATAGAATTTACTTGCAAATCATCGTAGTGCCGCAAATGCGTTAGTGCACATAGCTCGAGGAAGAAGAATGAGCAAAAAACACCTAAAAATTCTCGGCATCAGAGGAGTCCCTGCGCGTCACGGAGGTTTCGAAACCTTCGCTGAAAAGCTATCACTTTTTCTAGTCAAGCAAGGCTGGGAAGTTACAGTCTATTGCCAAGAAGAGACCGGCACCAGCATATGGGAGTCCGAATGGAACGGTATCAAACGCATTCACGTGCCAACGAAATCAAAAGGCGCTGCGGGTACTGTACTGTTTGATCTAAAGGTCGCCTGGCACTGCAGAGGAACAGATGCTCTATTGCTAACGCTTGGCTACAACACTGCTTTTTTCCATGTCCTTCAACGACTTCGCGGCCAAACAAATGTCATCAACATGGATGGTATTGAGTGGCGCAGAGAGAAGTGGGGAGCAATTGCTAAAACTTGGTTCTGGCTTAATGAGCGTGCAGGATGCTTTTTAGGGAACCATTTGGTCGCCGACCACCCGAAAATCAAAGCACACCTTGCGACTCGGATCCGAGATAACAAGATCACAATGATCCCCTATGGTGGAGAGAAAGTTGTTTCCGCCGACGCAAGCCTACTCAAAACCCTGGGCCTGAATCCGGGACAATTTTCAGTAGTAATCGCTAGGCCTGAGCCGGAAAACTCATTTCTAGAGATGGTAGCAGCATTTAGCCGAAAGCAACGCAATCACAAGCTCGTTGTGCTTGGAAAGTTCGAGCCGGACAATAATCGCTACCACAAGCAAGTTATTGAAGCCGCTGGTGATGAGGTTATGTTCCCCGGTGCGATTTATGACGCGGCGGTTGTTGGTGCGCTTAGATACTATTCAAAATTTTACCTTCACGGTCACCGTGTAGGGGGGACAAACCCTTCACTCGTTGAAGCACTTGGAGCAGGTTGCGCTGTTATTGCACACGACAATGAGTTTAATCGCTGGGTAGCTGGAGACAAATCAGCGTATTTTGTAGATGAACCCAACTGTGCTTCGCTATTTGATCAATTAATTCCGGAAACTTTTGACAATACACTGATGAAGCGTGCCAGCGAACAGGAGTTCGACAGCCGTCTGACGTGGGAGATGATTTTAGAGCAGTATGAAACACTACTTAACGAGTGGTATCCATCAACCAATCTCAAGCCAAGCAGCGAGCAAATAAAAGCCTAGAGGCCCATAAAATAGCCAGATGGTGCACTAAAAACGCACGATCTGGCATGACTGCTTGGCAGATTAAATTAACTGCCAACAGCACCAACAAAAAAGGAGGCCCCCGGCCTCCTTTCTATTTCCACCAAGTTGCTAGACTGTAAACTCGAAGTCTGAAACGTCTAGATCAGACTGAGCGACACCCCGCAACTCAATATCAACGGTATCACCGTACGTAACACGTGTGCCCGTATCGGTCTGGGAGAAACCGAAGTCACCATAGCCTGCGGTACCGGCATTGAAAAATTGCAGAGAGTCTATACCCTTTTGGAAGTCAATAATTACGTCAACACCGCTATTCTGTGCCATGTCGTAGCTAAAAATATCACTACCGACTCCTCCGTCTATAGTGTCACTTCCAAGCCCTCCGCTCAGGTAGTCTGATCCATCCCCACCTCTGACCAAGTCATCACCATCACCTGCAATCAAATAGTCGTTGCCGGCATGGCCATACAAAGAATCGTTTCCACCCTCGCCGAAGATAGTGTCTTGACCCTCATTACCGGCCACATAATCATCGTCTGAACCCGCAGATATGAAATCATCACCGTCCTGACCATGAAGTGTGTCCGCACCCTCTCCGCCGTAGAGCTGATCGTTTCCTATACCGCCAACGAGCGTATCTGAGCCGGCATCACCGCGCAGCTGATCATCGCCCTCGCCACCTGATAGATAATCATCTCCATCAGCACCAACTATTGTATCGCTGCCAGATTGTCCATGAAGCACATCGTTCCCGAGACCTCCGCCGACAGAGTCATTACCTGTACCCGCCAGAACTGTGTCGCTTCCTTCACCACCGGAGATTAAGTCAGCACCCGTGCCACCGGATAAATAGTCAGCACCGTCACCCCCACTTAGAGAGTCATCGCCATCACCACCCCAAATAGAATCGTCACCTAACTCACCGGCGATCGTATCGTTACGCAGACCACCATCGACCCAATCATTTCCTGAACCCGCTGTGATTAAGTCGTCACCAAAATTGCCATAGATTGTATCATTGCCATCGCCAGCCTCGATCGTGTCATTGAACAAAGACTGATCCTCTGGAGCAACCCAGTTTTCGATTATAGTGCCGTCCCAAATCCTATCGCCGTAGACCACATCGTCCCCGGCTCCACTGGACAGAGAGTCCCTACCGGTGTGCCCCTCAATTGTATCGAGCCCCGCACCGCTGGTAACTGTATCATTGCCCACATCAGCGTGAACAAGATTGTCGCCCTCGCCTGCACTTACGCTATCATCCCCGGAGCCCGCTTCGACTGTATCAGAACCCTCACCAGCGAAAACCGTATCATTACCTTCGGCGGCAGCTATGTAGTCATTGTCTAAACCACCACTTATGAGGTCATCACCAGAGGCTCCGAAAATTGTATCCTCACCTTCGCCGCCTATAAGGGTATCTTCACCCTCACCTGCGGTGATGTAGTCGTTGCCTGCTCCACCATCTATGTAGTCATTTCCAGCCGCGCCATCCAGTGTATCGGCCCCGTCACCACCGAGGACGGTATCGTTACCTTGGCCAGCTTGAACGATATCATCACCAACACCGCCATCCACGAAGTCATTACCACTTCCGGCATCGATGATATCGTTGCCAGTACCACCGTAAGCAAAGCCATCACCCGAGCCCATTGTGATACTGTCGTTACCGCTACCGCCATACACAGAATCTGCACCAGTGCCACTGCTTATGGTGTCGTCTCCACCATCACCATACAGCGAGTCTCGAGTACCACCACCGTCAATGACATCATTGCCTTCACCGGCATATATGGTGTCGAACCCTTGAAAACCTTTGAGCGTGTCATCTCCTCCGCCACCGATTAGGAGGTCTGCACCATTTTTTCCTGAAAGTAAGTCTGCTTCTTCGGTACCAATTAGTGTTTGGTCAGTAGCCATTGCCTTCTATCCCCGTGATGAAAGAACATTCAAACGAATTGTGCACAACTAGTGCCAAATATAAATTTAGTCTAATAAACAGTAAGTTATGATTTCCAAAGGAGAGAGATTTCGTTTGCATTTTGCAAAAATTCACTCCAGTTCGCATTATGCGAACTTTTCCTATAGCGATATGAAATAATTGAGCAAACTAAAGAAGACGTTAGTTAAATTTCTGTAGCTTTGTCGAGCGATCAGTCATTAGCTGGAAAATTTGAGCCATCCGAGTCAGAGATAATAGCTGAATAAGTAAGACAATTACGCAATTTGAAATTAACGATTGATCAACTGCTTGGTCTGTGTCGGATTATCAGAGAGGAGGAAGATCTGATCCATACGAGTCAACTTGATCAGTTCTATCAGGGTCGGATCACTGAACCCTTCTAGCACCAGTTGCTGGGGTGTTAGCATCGCTTTGCGCAGACCCACCAGAAAGCCGAGCCCTGCAGAGTCCATAAAACTGAGCTGGTCTAGCTCAAGCACTACGGTTGCTTGACCTGCCACCTTGGGCAGATATTCTGCCCTTAGCTGCTCAACGTTAGCAGCACTAAGCCTAGGTTCGTTCACACGCAAACGCAGAACACCCTCGATATCTTTAGCAGAATTAGACTCGCGCTTGAAAATATTAAGCTTCACGCATAGCCCTCCCAAAAGAGTCCACAAGCGGACCAAATAGGTATCGCCATACAGGCTGCTCGTCCCCTTTTATGGTAAGTTGCGCTTGCATTCCGGGGTACAGTTTCAATCCACTGCTAGCTAGTGAATCAGCATCCATCACAATTTCAACCTCATAGTAGCCGGTACCATCAGGAGACTGCACAAGATCCGCCGACACCAGACGCAATATTCCCTTTATCGGAATTTGCCCGCGCAAGGAGTAAGCACTAAATCTAACATCAACTGGGCTGCCAGGGACCATTAGCTCAATATCATCGGGCTTGATACGCCCTTTAATAACGAGATCATCACCTTCAGGCACAAGACGCATTACCGCTTGCCCAGGTGCTATAACCTCACCACGACCGGTAACAGACAGGTCTGTGACTAAGCCAGCCTGTTCAGCATAAAGGACGGCCTCTTTTCGGCGAATCTCTGCAAGCTTTATCTGATCAAAGAGCTCTTCAACAATTAACTGCTGTTCACTCATTTCGACCGAGAGCGCTTCGATGCGATCCTTGCCCTGCATCTCCAGACGCAATTCAGCTTCAGCTCTACGCTGATCAACTCTAGCAATCGATGCCCTCAAAGTTCCGATGCGTGCCAACAGATCAGCCTCTCGCCCACTCAGGTTGAGTCTATCGGTTTCGCTGATCAAACGCTTCTCAGCCAGACCAGCGAGTTTACGCAAACGCTCCGAAACAATTGCTAACTGCTTATTCAAACCTTCAAGCTCTCGTTCAAAACCGACTCTCTCCTCGGCCAGTTCTGATAACTTAGATTTAAGTATCTCTTCTTCAACCTTATAAGAGGTCTCGCCGGCATCGTAGATCTGCCTCTGAACAGCCAGGGCTATC
>Ga0209955_1000299_pt1 | contig 18513 bp, 3 predicted proteins | sample SalPonA_A_H2O_MG_FD_185716 | JGI IMG/M metagenome (GOLD analysis project Ga0209955, IMG submission 185716) | Water microbial communities from South San Francisco under conditions of wetland restoration - Salt Pond MetaG R2A_A_H2O_MG (SPAdes)... | ecosystem: Environmental > Aquatic > Non-marine... | reverse complement strand
AGATGCTCTCCATCACACTGTGGCTTGCTGTTGTGTGCGTCACACCGCAGATGGAGTATGCCGTCTCGCCTTGAGATAGGCGACGCCAGGCATACTCGCCAATACCTGGCATCGGCAGGTAGAGTAGCTGAGTATCTAATTGATCGAAGCGAGCACTGGTGTAGCCACTAAGCTCGCCCGCATAGCCCATTGACGCGAACAGAGTATCGGCTGCTTTAATATCCCGCTCAGTGGCGGTAAGCACGTTGATTGGGTCACGCATAAATTGCTTTAAGAAGGCTCGCAGAAATTGCTCACCCGCAGCCTGACGGCCCATGAGTTTCGCACCCTGAGTGTTGTAACCATCTTGGGTATAAAAAATAGTAGGGCGCATCTCTGCGCCCCCTTTTTTTACAGCGTGCTTTTGATTTTCAATCATATTTGATCGGCATCAGTCACCAATGTAGAGACAGGGACCGCCAGTTTGCCTTCAGGCAGACCTAGCTTCTCAGGAGATAGTGCACCCAAGGCGGCCAAAAGTCGATAAGCCGCAATGCGCGTATCGAACTCTGCATTGACCTTATTAGCCAACACGCCGTAGTACTCGACTTCAGCATCCAGTGCCGCTAGCGCCGTCTCTTTACCTGCATCTCTAAGACGTTTGCGGTCCTGCATTACACTTTTAGAGATTTCCACAGCATCAGCGAGCAACTCTAGACGCTCTTGGCCGTTTTCAACCTGGTTCCAGCTGGTACGCACCTGCTGTTTGAAGTTATTCTGTGCTGCAACGGCCTGCTGCAGCGATGCATCATGTGAAGATAGCGACGCCTTAGCGCGGTGTAGTTCCTCTCCGCCTAACGAAAGCGTCCAGCTAAAACGCAGTCCGACCGACCACTCATCCTTAGAGTAGGTTGAGTTCTTTGTACGCTCCGCATTCGCTCTACCCACAGCATCAATCTTAGGCAGAATGCTGGCATCCGAAATACCGATCTGTGCAAATGCTTGATCGGCAGCGGCAAAAGCGGAGTTTACACTCGGGTTCAGCTTCATATATTCAGTAATCGCAGATTCAGCATCATCTGGGATCAACTCCAGCGGAATGCCCACATCTTGAATAGTAGACAGCTCAGGCGTGCGCCCGAACAGCTGCTCGTAGGTCGCCAATACATCACGCAGCTGCTGACGGTAGAATACGCTTCGCTCACGCACCACCTGCAAACGGGTTTTAGCCTGCAAGGCGTCTACCTCGATACCACCACCCGCGTCGACACGCTTGCTTTCAAGATCGAGTTGCTCTTTGGTAGAGGCTTCGTTCTGTTTTGCTAACTCAATGAGCGTGACATAACGCCCGACCTGCAAATAGGCGGTAATACCCTCAAGCAGAATGCGTTGTGTTGCCTGTTCGTACTCAAACTCCTGCGCGCGTAGACCGCTCTCGGCCGCATCAACAGCCGAACTTATGCGCCCGAAATGAAGAAGTGGCTGTTCAATTCTCAGCGTACCACTCGAATAATCGGTCTTTGCCGTGGATATATCGCCCTTAACGCTATCATTAGTCACTCTCTCGGGGTCGTCATATGCACGGTTTTCGATATACTCTTTACCGTATGTCGCATCCACGAATAGACGCGGTGCATAGCCAGCCACTGCGGCATCTTTACTCGACTCAGCACTGTCGACCGTGTAAGCCGCAGCCTTCAGTAAAGGGTGGGTACTGAGCAACGTATTGAGCTCCTTTTCGAGCGGTGCTGCCCAACTCGTGATGCTCATGGATGCGCCGAGTGCGCCAGCTAATATCGTTTTTTTGAAGTGTTTAGTTTTAGTCATTACAACTCGCCCTTTTTTCACCCTACGTTTCCTGCAGCGCTTCTTGTTTGATTCGAAGTATGGGTCTGATTAACGCCCAGAGAACTGACTGAGTATCGACTTTTATCGACACCTCACCAAGCATACCGGGGCTAATTGACATTAATTGAGGATCATCTCCGACAAAACTTTTGTCGGTAACAATCACAACTCTGTAATACTGAGTATTGTCCTGTTCTATCGTGGTATCCGCCGCTATCGACTGCACTTGGCCTGTTAAACCACCATGTCGGTAAAAGTCATATGCTGTGATTTTCACCAAAGCCTCTTGGTCATTGATGACAAAACCCCTATCACTCGGTGCTAGCTTCGCCTCAATGACGAGACGCTCATTAGCCGGCACAATCTCCATGATGGGCTCGCCTGGCTTAACCACGTTCCCCGCCGATTGGTATTTAACATTCTTAATAATGCCATCAATTGGGGAGTAAATCGTTGCGCGTGTCTGCTGCTCATCGGCTTGGACTAACTCTTGCAGTAAGCTTGCGATACGGCGCTCGACTTCGCCTAACTCGTCCGCCGCGCGACGCATAAATCGTGCTGTCTCTTCGCGTTCGCGGCTCTCCGCCTGTTTCACCTGCGCTTGAGCACCTTTGATCGCCTCGCGCGTTGTCGCAATCTCACCGGAGAGCGAAGAGACTTCGCTACGTCGTTGATTATGCTCAATTTTCGAAACGAGTCGATCCTCTAGCAATGATTCCGAGATCCTGAGTTGCTCACGCGCTAACGAAAGCGATGACTCCAGCGAACCGAGTTTAGCTCTGAGTTCAGTGACGCGCTTCTCGGATTGATCTCGCTGCCCATCCAAGGAGGACAAAGTCTCTTTCAGCTCTTCGTTACGCCGTTTGAAGGTATTCAATTCGGCAGACGCAGACTCGAGCAGATTCTCATCTACGCCCTCAAAATCGGTCAAAGGCGTTAAATTAGCCTCGGCGAGCAATCGCTGTTTTGCCAACTCTAAGGAGCCAAGCCGGGTACGAAGCTCTGATATGTTAGTGCCACCGGTCGCTAAATCTAGAACAATCAGGGGATCGCCGGCTTTAACCTCTTGCGCCTCTTTGATGAATACCTGCTCTACAATTCCACCTTCAAAGTGCTGAATGACCTTGACCCGATCCGATGGAATCACCTTACCGGGTGCGGTCACCACGCGGTCCACTTGAGCAAAGTGAGCCCAGGTAATCAGCACCAACACAAAGAGTAGTAACCAACGCTCCATCGAGCGCCAGCGCGGTAGCCCTTGAGCGGCTAGAACCTGATCGAGAGGTTTCATGAAATAGCCCCTCCACTCACAGTGGCAGGGCCTTGTCGCTGGAAACCAAGTTTTGGCAATATCTGCGCCGCAGGACCTGCCATCGCTACGCGGCCTCTATCGAGTAGTACCACACCATCACACTGATTCAATACAGCGGGACTGTGGGTTACCAGTACGACAGTATGGTCTTTAGAGAGTTGCTTGAGGCTCGCAACCAGTGCCTGCTCAGCTGAGGAGTCCAGATCCGAGGTAGGCTCGTCCATCAGGATAATCGGTGGATCGTTAACCAAGGTTTGCGCGATTGCCATGCGCTTGCGCTGGCCATTTGAGAAGCGGCTACCCGCCTCACCCACAGGCGTATCAAAGCCATCGGGCAGCGCAACAATCAGATCGTAAGCAACAGCGCGCTTGCATGCTTCGATAATCTGTTCGTCCGTAGCATCTGGGCTACCTAGCAGAAGATTGTCGCGAATTGTGCCGCTAATCATTCGGGGCTGCTGCGGTAAGTAGCCAATCCAGTCTGCCAAATCCGCTTGTCCAAGCTGCTCAACGTCAACGCCGTCAATTTGCAGAGTGCCACTGCTAGATGGGTACAACCCGCGAATCAGCTTAAGCAGCGTCGTTTTACCCGACCCATTGGCGCCCACAATGGCATGTAAACCACCGGCTCCCAGGCGACCCGACACCTCAAAAATTTGAGGGTCTTTACTCTTGGGGTAGCTAAAGCAGAGTTTATCGAGTTTGATCTCACCTTTGGGGCGCTCTAACTGCACCCCACTGCGTTGACGCTCGATCGGTAACTCAAACAGTTGCTCCATGCGCGCACGCGCGGCCTTGTACTGCCCAAACGTGCGCCACTGAGAGACTAACTGAACCAACGGACCCACCAATTTGCCCGTTAGAATGTTAGCGGCAATCAATGCACCCATCGACATCTGTTGGTCCAGGATAGCTAGCGCACCCACTGTCGTCATGGCAACGGTAGCCGCGATGGTCATACCTTGGGAGATATCTCGGAACCGATCGCCATCTTTACTGCGCCCTAAGGACTCTTCCATCCAACTGGCGTAAAAGGATTGCCAACGGTTGTCTGTGGTCTCGGTATTACCGGCTGCTTTTAGTTGCAAACGCGCTGCCGACAGCTCCCCTAGCATGGCATCGCGAGAAACCAACTGCTGCTTCTCTTGCGACGCCGCACCGCGCATAACGCGTTCTGCCCACCATGCCAGCAGAACAAAAACCAGCACTAGGCCGATAGCAAGCTTAAATAACGGTGGCGCAATTACCCCGATTAGGATCAATGACAGTCCCAGAAATGGCAGGTCAATTAGCAACAGCGCCGGTGCACCCGTCATCGTAGAACGCACCAGTTCAACATCACGGAACATCGCCTGCCAATAGGCCGGAGGCCGACTCTCAAGTTGTGCTGTAGGCAGTTGCGTCAGCCGTTTATACACCGCTTTCGCAATCCCCACCTCAACCTGTGCACCCGCCCGGCGCATCAACCCTGCCCGACCCTGACGTAAGACAAAGTCGATCAGAATGGCAACCACCATACCGGACGTTAGCGCTACCAGAGTAGAATCGCCACCCTTTGCGACGACACGGTCATAGACCTGCAGTGCAAAAATAGAGCTCATCAACCCAATCAGGCTGATGCCAAATGAGAGCACCAGGGCCTGGTTATAAGCGGGCTTCAGCGGGCCGATGATAGCTTTCAAGCAATCGCTACCGCCAACTTCTGAGGACGATGCCTCAGAGGCCGCGGTAGAGCTGATTGTTGATTGATCCAAAGACATTCGTGTTAAGACCCGGTAATCGTCGCTACTAGATCGGTCGCAACGTAAACGTCGTTAGCTGAATCGTAGTAGACACTAAAGCTCTCAGTTCCACCATTAATGGTAGTAGTTGCGTCTTTTAGCACCCACGAACCGTTCAGGGTCAACGTGTCGCTACCGTTGGCACTATCGACAACAAGCAACTGCTTGCCTTGATACGCAACGATGTCAGCAACATCCGAGGTTCCCGTAATGAAGTCTGCCACGTTTGCACCGTTTAGCGCTATGTTTTGGTCCCCAGCTCCAAGCTCGAAAATCTCAACATTGTCCGCCTCCAGAAGAGTAGCGCCAGTGAAGTCGAAGGTGCCGGCGTCCTCAAAGGCGATCACATCAGTGCCCGTTGCACCATCTACGATATCTGCGTTAAGCGTATCGAATGCGATCCGATCATCACCGCTTCCAGCGTAGATCGTGTCAATGCCGTCACGACCATCGATCGAATCGTTACCGCCAAGGGCGTAGATAACATCAGCGCTATCAAAACCGCTAACACTGTCGTCTGTAGCGTCGCCATCGATGGCAATCTGTACCGTCGCATTTGTAGCGACGTAGACGTCATTTTCAGAGTCATGATAAATCGAAAGCGTTACGCCACCTTCAACTGTCTCAGCAACCGGAGAAGATGACCAAGTTCCCTGAGTAAGGATAACTTTATCACTGCCCGCAGTGCTCTTAACTTGAAGTAAGAACTTGCCATCGTAGGTGTCATTCGTCACATCACTCGATGCCGTTGATACGAAATCAGTGATATTTGAACCTTTCAGCGTAATCACTTGGTCGCCGTCGGCTAGGTCAAATATCTCGACATTGTCGATCTTAGCCAGTGTATCAGTTGCAAAATCAAGCGACTCCGACTGGGTAAACTTGATGGTGTCTACCCCTTTAAAGCCCTCAATTGAGTCAACTGCATCACTGGCGAATTCGATAACGTCGTCTCCGTCGTTGGCCAATATCGTATCAGCGCCTGTAGTACCGATGATGACATCGTCGCCTATGGAACCGAGAATCGTATCGGACTCCGCGCTTCCAGGCAGTGTACTTGCGAGTCCACTTGCCTCGCGGAAGGTCTGAACACCCAACTCACCGTCCGTATTAGTGTGCAACTGAGTTGAACCGTAAATAATGGTCATCTCACTATAGGTAGTCATATTGATTTCGGTAGAGCTGGTAGATTGCATTATGCCGAAGTCGTAAAGACCATCGTTATCGATATCGCCTAGGCCGGAGACTTTACCCGAGCCACCCAAAATTTGAAGACCGTAATCCTGTACCTCGAGTAGGTTTATGTCGGACCAATCCGAAGCACGGCCAAAGATGAGGTAGCTCGATCCCTGGTCAAGCGAAGCTTCACCATTTAACTTACCTTCGGCATCACCCGAGGAGTTAAGAATGAAATCACTGTAACCATCGCCGTTCACGTCACCTATACCAGAGATATCGAGACCAGCCATATCAAAGTCGACCGCACCTGTAATCAAGAATCCTTGATCGTCGTTTCCTTGTAGATCGCGCAAAGAGGACAAAACGAAGTCCTGCGTATCGCTCCAATTGGCATCATCTTGTCCAAAAATAACGTAAACACCGCCGTCTAACTTGAGCTCCGTGTTTGCTCCGTAGTTCTCGCCAGCATAGGTATATCCGTTGCTAAATTCGGTATACCAGGACGATACTGAAATCATGAAGTCGTCTATGCCGTCGCCATTTATATCGCCGAGCCCTTCAACCATGCGACCGACACCCGCGTTTTGGAATTCACCAGCCACCCGAATATGCTCTGCAGTCGTGTTGTTGAGATAGTAGTCGCTCCACGTATCGGCTAAAGCGACGCCAGTAGTACCACCCGATGCTCTACCGAAGACAATGTAACCTTCACCATTCTTGATGAGACCATCGACATCGGCAGAAGGCGTTCCGATGAAGAAGTCATCAAAACCGTCGTTATTAATATCACCCAATGCAACTGGCTTTGTGTAGGCCCAGCTAAAGTTAGTCCCAGTAAACGTCACATGGGTATAGGACGTAACGTCGCCCGTCCAAGCTTCGTCATCTCTACCGAAGTAGAGGTTATACGCATTATAATCGTTTATTATGAAGTCATCGAAGCCGTCGCCATTCACGTCGCCGACACCGCTGAGGTACTGCCCTGTCGACGAATATGTGTTTTGACCCTGGATGTAACCCACCGCCTGATCAGTCTCGATCACTAGATCTGCACTACCACTGTCAGTACCAGTAGTCTGATAGAACGTGTTCGTACCACTAGCATGATGATCTGTTAGATCGTCCGAGGTAACAGCGTCACCATCTGCAATGCGGGTCTCACTCCCCATAAACAGATACCCTAAACCCTCACCTGAAATAGACCAGGAATCTGAACTATAGTAAGAGTAGTATCGATCAGGGTTCCAGCCTGTATCGAGTGATGTTTGACCGTTTGAATCGTTGTAGTTATCTCTGTCAGTCCAATAAATGGTTTTAGCAGCCTCAGGGGCACCCATCATGAAATCGGCACGTCCATCGCCGTTAACATCACCAATTGACCCGCCTGCTGTCACACCCATATCGTTGGCATAAGCGTACCCTGCATATACCTTGGCAGCGTCCGTCAAATCGCCGATTTCGAAACCCTCATTGAGCTGACTGAAATCGCTTCCGTATACAACATAAACGAAACCCTCTTGATATGAGGCTGTGGTTATACGCCGATCAGATTCATCACTAGTGATTAGTACATTGTTGGTTGAATAATTACTGTAGACGTAGTCTACGTATGTGACTGTTTCACCGGACGTGCTTTGATCGCTCCGAACAATAAAGTCGTCTTTACCATCACCATCCAAATCACCAACGGATTCGAAGTCTAGCCACCTATTATCCGTTGATGTATCTATCAAGTTTGTCCCACGAATGCCGTATGCCCTCAGCGCATCAAGATTCGAGATGTCGAGTTGTGCGCCGGTAAACGGTATTTCCCATGAATCGACAACTGTCTCTATCTCGCCAGTAACCTCGATCTTGATACCCTCAAGAACATAGTCTTTCACGATATCGGTCGAACCTTTCAAGACGTAAGTACCGCTTCTATCTAATCGATGGGTACCATTGTCCGCGTCTTCCTGGTATTCCTCCTCCCCTACTAGGCTGTAGGTCATTGAATTATCAAATGTAAGCTTCCAAGGACCTTCGAGGTTGAACACATCACCTGCATCGCCTCTAATTTTCAGTACCGCTTGGTCACCGTATGCGGTAGCAGTTTCGCGTTCAAGCAGAGCCACTGCCTCACGGTAATTAAGCGTTAAGGAGTTATCGCCCAGACCGCGTATATCTATAGACTCAATACTACGCAACTTAGAACCCGCGAAACCCGTGAGGTCAAAGTCGATACCACGGCCTTTATACTCAAGCGTATCGTTACCGGTACCGCCATCAAGAAGGATGAAATCGGTATCAGTGACGCCAAGCACATCATTACCTGCCCCGCCACGAATAACATCTTCGCCACCGAGTCCATAAAGTGTGTCATTGCCCGCCTGTCCAGCGAGCTTGTTAGCATTAAAATCACCAACAACCACTTCTCCATCATTTGTACCACTATCCATAATAGCGCCGGAGATATCTCCGCCGCTGAGGAAGAATGCGCTGCCGGAGTTGAAGCCGTCATTATGGTTGTCAGGTTGACCTAACAGTAGATCAATCAGACCGTCATTATTGAAGTCACCTGCCGCGGTTGAGTAACCCAACTGCTCTTTGGGCAGGCCGCCGGTAATCTGAATGGCCTTGTCACCCGCATCCGTGATATCTATGAGGCCTTTGACTTCGTTACCATCTACATTTTTACTGATGGCGTCCCAAGAATCCGCCGCCATGCCATAGAGGATGTAAGTCGCACCCGCGTCGAGATCACCAGTGTTACTTGCGGATAAAGTATCATAACTAAGAATCTGCAGACCGTTACCGCCAGCGTTGAACATCAAGTCATCGTATCCATCGCCATTGAAGTCGCCAATCGACTCTGCACTATTCAGGGTGATCCAATTGATGTGAACATTATCAATTATAGTATCGTCAGACGTGTTTCCAGTCACTAGAACAGCCTTGCCTTCAGCAACCAACGTCGTTAGCGACAGGTTGCCGTTCCAGTCAAAAGCACCACCGAATACGATATAAAATTCGCCGGGATCATTGATACCATCGCCACGGCTACCGACGATAAAGTCAGCTATGCCATCACCGTTAACATCACCTGCGGCAGATACCGTGCGACCCATAAAGTCGTTTTGATCTTCGCCGGAGAGATAGCTCACGCCGAGTGTAGACAGCTGTGCTGCTGACAACCTGTTGATGTCTGGAGCAGTCAACGCAATACCTGTGTAGTAATCAGTTGAGACATAATCAGACGTCCCGTCGTTTAGCGTAATATCACTCCATGAATAGCGCCCGAAAATCACATAAGCGCCACTTGCGACGTCTGGGTTTTCAAAGTTGCCATACCATTCGTCGTACCCACTATAGTTTCTCGCATAGTAACTTCTTGTACCGATAATTTCTGGCGCACCTAATACAAAGTCATCGATGCCATCACCATTGATATCTCCTACCGCAGCTATATCTACCCCTAGGTTATCAAAACGCGCACCTTCGATTCGGATTACATTCGATGCGGTTTCGTCAAAGTTAGAAGAAAGATCTCCACCGAGGATTAAGTACCCTTTACCGCCATACCGTCCAGGATCTTGCTCTGTTTTGTTCCCTGTACCATCACCGATCATGTCAGCAATAAAGAGATCATCATAACCATCGCCATTGACGTCACCGACCGACTGTGCGGAAGCAAACCAACTAAAGTCACGGTTACTGTAATCGTAACGGTACAAGTCCGTAAGATTTATGATAACGCCATCAACACTGGAGTTTCCTGTGAAACCGGTCAAATCAATCGAAGCTGGTGTTGCACTACCGTAGATAATTGCAAATTGGTCCGCTTTATAAAGCTCCTGCCCCGGCATAAACGCCAGCATATCGGCAAAGCCATCTCCGTTGAAATCTCCTGCGGAGAGCAGCGAGAAATTGTTTGCATGGGCATTTACTGTGTCGTAGTAGTAATCACTATAATTGGTGTAATCATAAATATCCGTTTCACCAGTTTGCCAAGCTTCCCTATATTCACTAGCTCTGTTGAAGCTAGCTAAATTTGTTATCTCAATGCCGCTTGAACCTAAATTATCCAATTCAAGTTCACCGGTAAGGCTATCCGTACCGTAAACCAGCCACGCCATGCCGTCGCCACTGATTAACATATCGTCAATACGATCACCGTTGAAGTCGCCGATATTCTCTACACGGCGGCCTGCATACTCGTCGATACCGACATTCGTCATCCTCATGCCAGCAGAGTAATCCACTGAAAATACCGACAACTGCGGTGTTGGGTTGCTATCAAAAGCCTCGAGGTCTTTCTGATAGTAAACCTGGGCACCGTTAGCACCGGTCGCTAGGTAGTACTCAACACCGTTGTATTCAACCGTTTCGCTACCCCAGGCTATCCAGTCACCGCGGAACTGAATAGAATCTTTACCTGCGCCGCCATCCCCGGTTACCACCAAGATTCCGTTCTCATCGGTAAAGTCAGCGACGTTTTCTGGGGTAATGATTAACGCATTATTTCCCCGACCCGTGAGGTCGATCTGTTCAATATTTGTGAGTGATGTTGGCGCAAGTAGAGACGCGTTAAAGGTTGAATTTAACTGCCATTCAAGGAGTTTTTTCTTCGGATCTGTGGTTGTGTCGCTAATAGCAGGATCGTCACCAAGCTTAACGATATCGTAGCCACGGCCACCGTCTACACCGGTGAAGCTCATATTGTTAATGAAGATCGTATCGTCACCGTCGTTGGTCTGTAGACCACCGTCAGTGGGAACCGTCTCTTCATCATCACCATCGGTTCCGATAACGACCTTACCACCCAGTTCGTTGGTAATTTCTACTGTGATTGCCTGTGCCACTTTTAAGATAGATTCATCTTTCTGCATGACACGGTAGATCGTACCGTCCTCACCGGACTCTAGTCCGTTGAGTACCCAGGAGCCGAAAAGTTTTACGGTATCGTCGTCACCGGCGTCTGGGTTACGTGAACCCATCACGGTAATGACATTATCGTCGCTCATCGCCTCTATAGCGGGAGCGTCCAAGCTTATCGTTTGATGCCCATTACCGGATAGATCAATTACATCAACGCCTTTATAAACGGTACCCGCGGTATCCACGAAGTCGACGTCACCAGCATCGGTATTGGTTACTCCGTCTGTTTTAGTCCAATCGCTATCTTCATCGATTACCTGCAAGACGTCTTTGCCTTTACCCATGCTGACCAAGATGTCAACGCTGTCGTAGACGACCGTGTCGTTACCTGTTCCGGTGTAGATAATATCGGCACCGTCTCCCGCATCGACTATGTCATTACCTTCGTAGGTCTTGATTGCATCGATACCAGATGTGCCGTCAATTGTGTCGTTGCCGCTCGTGCCAGTAGTCAGCTCTTTAACCGTCACATCAGACCCATCACCATCTAGATCAGCATCTGTGGTGAGCGTTGATGTGGGGGGGCCGTCGACAAAGACGATGTCATCACTGTTACCTTCAATGGTCAGTGCTGCACCGGTTGTTACACCCGTGATGCCTTGTAGACTGCTTTCATCCAGAATCAGGTAATTAGCCGAAGTGTTATTCAAATCAACGACTTCGATGTTAGTGAGATCTGGGCGCACTGCACTTTGGTCTGGACGGGCTGGTTCCTGCAGATCCAAGATCTCTGTAGTACCGGTAACCGACAAGGTGTCGATACCTGTACCACCGTCTACAACGATATCTTTGTTGTCGTAAATAAGCTCGTCGTTACCCTTGTCACCGTATAGCTCATCCGCCCCAGCCGCGCCGTCGACCGTATCATTGCCGGCACCCGCGTTGAGTTCATCCGAGCCGATACCACCCGTTAGCTCATCATCGCCGGCTGAGCCGATGAAAATGTCGCCTTTGGTTACATTCAATCCAGTGAGAACAGTGACTTGTTCACCGTTGTAAGTAGCGGTGTACTGGTTGTAGGTAATACCCAACACCGTGGCTGAGCCGCGTGCTGCCCAGTCACCAAACAAGCGAACCGCATCACCCTCATCACCCTTAACAATCAGTGTGTTAGAGGTCGTCGATAGGTCATACACATCGCCTGCTGAAAGCACTACCGTATTATCACCGGTACCCACAATATCGAAGATCTCAATATCGTTAAGGTGGTCGCCGTCATCTGTATCGTCCAGCGCATTATTGGCCGTCAGGTCGAGCTTCTGATTAGCGCCCTGAATCACCAGGGTATCGTTACCGGCACCACCATCGATGATGGTATCAACCAGTTGATTAGTCTCAGGGTCGATCTCCCCGATCAAGGCGTCTGCGCCATCGCCACCGTAGAGCTTGTCTGCGCCATCAGCACCATCAAGCGTATCATTGCCGTTGAGACCATAAATAGTCTGACTGCCACGATCGCCATCAGCATCACCAATATTGGCTTCGCTATCGTCAATGGTCAGCGACTCTTTACCATCGGTACCGGTCCAGGTGATTTCAACGGTCACCGCTGGGGCTACTTTGACTGTCATATCATCAAGGAAGAAGACCTCATAACCCGCGTCATCTGTACGCTGCACCCATGGCCCTTCTAGGTTGACGTTGTCACCAGTAGAGCCATCAATGGTTAGCGTGTTATTGGTGTCGGTCAGACCCTCTACGTCTGTCGCGTTCAGCGTCAGTGTGTTGTTGCCACCCGAGAGGCCGAACAACTCTATGCGTGTGATCTTCGAGTAATCAACCGCGGTTACGTCACTGTTTACACCGCTGAACAACAAGGTGTCATTACCTGCACCACCATCAATCAGAAGATCGGCTGAGTCGTAAACAATTTCGTCATCACCCGCATCACCGTGGATGATATCTGCGCCAGCGCCACCGTCTAGGGTGTCATTACCATCTAGCCCACGCAGTAGGTTGTCATTGGCATCGCCAGTTAAGCCGGAGTTGTCGCTATCGGTGCCTAGCGTCGCAGCAGCTACAGCACCAACTTCACTCTTAATTTGGAGGGTAAACGTTGTTCCGTCTAGATCAATTTCGTACTTGTCATAACCTGCGGTGTCGCCGGTGACTGGCCTCCAACCGGTAGGGTTTGTATCGGCGTGGAAAATTCCCTCATCTAAGAAGACCGTATCGCTGGCTTCACCATCAATCATCAGCGTACCGCTATCGGTGGTTGAAGCCACTGCTGCAGCACTTAGGGCCAGGATATTGTCTTGTGCAGTTGGGGCACCTGCTGTTCCCAAGTCTATCTTTTCAATGCCAGTAATTGTTGGCCGTACCGCATCAGTTGCGACCGTGAGCCCTGGTTCAACGAGATCTATGATTTGGTTGCTTGAATTTACCTGGAGCGTATCGACCTCAGTGGGGTCGACGTTCGTGTCGTTTCCACCATCAACTAGCGCATCATTGGCATCGTAGGTTATGAAGTCAGCGCCTTCGTCACCATAGATGGTATCCGTTCCAGCACCGCCGTCGATTGTATCGCTACCAGTAAGGCCGCTGATTGTATCGTCGCCATCACCACCGCTTAGGGTTTCATCGTTTGTTGAACCCCGCAGATCGATTGCTAAACCAACGTCGGGAGATACCAATACGGTTTGCCCACCCAACTCATATTTGAAGTAACGAACAGCCACGCCGTCTACATCGACGGGTTGCGTCTCAGTTGCCTTTTCCCACTTACCGACCAATATGAGCTGGTCGACGTCGTCACCGTGCACAATCAAAGTGCTATCGGTATCTGGATCTTCTGCCGCGTCCGTTAACTGCTGGACATTGTACTCTGTCAGCTTAATAGAGCCAGCACCGCCGCCGCGTAAGTCTATGATTTCTATACCAGAAACAGGCATATCGTCGGTCGCTGCGGTGTGCGCAGACAGGTCAATATCAGAGGAACCAACCTTCAGGGTGTCAATACCCGCACCGGCTGAAACTGTATCATTCTCGTAGTAGGTGATCGTATCGTTACCAGCACCTGTGCTGATGTCATCACCGCCACCGTTACCGTCTATTACGTTCGCGGCAGATGTACCTGAGATGGTGTCAGCGTGTGAACTACCGAGGACATTTTCTACATTGAGTATGACATCACGCCCTATCGTGGTGCCCGTTGCCACGCCCGTTGTTTCGGGCGCAACCGCGGCAAGAGCCACGGTAACACCGGCTGACTCTCCACTGTAGTCAACCCAATCGTCCGCGCCGGCCCCGCCGTCTAGCGTGTCATTACCCGCACCACCGTCGAGAGTATCGCTATGGATGCCGCCGTTGAGCGAGTCATTACCCTCCCCGCCTGTTAGGGTGTCATTACCTTCACCGCCGAGAAGCGTGTCATTACCTGTGCCACCATCAATGGTGTCATCACCTAACTCACCGTCGATGCTGTCCGCACCGGCATCACCACTGAGTGTGTCATCTCCGTCACCACCCAGAATTGTGTCCTTATCCTCACCACCGAAGATTTCGTCATTACCTTCGCCGCCATCAATGGAATCGTTACCGGTTCCACCGACAACCGAGTCATCGCCGGTTCCCGCGTTGATGGTGTCATCCTCGGAACCGCCATCAAGCGTGTCGTTGCCCGCACCGCCATCAATGCTGTCGCGAGAGCCACCACCCGAGAAGGTGTCGTCACCTGCTCCGCCGTAATATTCGTCTGAGCCGCTGGTTCCATCTATGGTGTCATTGTCGCTTGTACCGTTGATGAGGAAACCAACCGACATGTTTTCATCAACGTGAACAGTTGCGCCATTAAAGGTGTAGGTGTTGTAACCTGTTTTCTGAGTGTCATCAGGACCAGTCCAGCTACCGACAAAACGGACACTGTCGGTGGTATCGCCATCGATGAATAGCTGATTGGATGAAGAAGAGCCCTCAGTCATTGCTATAACGTCTGCAGAGCTGAGTTTGACTAGCTGGCTACCGAAACCATCAAGGTCGATACGCTCGAAGTTGGTGTAGATATCATCGTTGGTCAAACTCAAATCGACTTCAGTGATATCAGCGTTGACGCCAAGTGTGTCGGTACCCGTGCCCGCATCCACTGACGCATCGCCCTGATCGAAGATGATGATATCGTCTCCAGCACCAGCAGAAATCGTGTCTGAAGAGCCATAACCATCTATGTAATCCGCATTATCGCTACCCGTGATAGAGTCTCCGTAGCCAGAGCCGATTACTCCCTCTATGCTGGTGTAGTCGCCACCTGCTCCAAGATCGATGATTTTGGATGCCGTACTGTCGCTGTAATCAACGACGTCTTGCCCTGCTCCACCATCTACGACATCAGTGCCATCACCGGCCCGAAGAGTATCGTTACCAGCTCCACCATAGAGCGTGTCGTTACCGAGACCCGCAATCAAAAGGTTATCGCCGTCATCACCCGTTAGGATGTCGTCACCGGACCCGGTGCGGATGTTCTCGATACCCCTCACCGTATCGTTGCCCGTTGAGGTGCTTGAAACTGAATTGCTCGTAAGATCAGCTGTCACAGCGACGGTAGAACTGGCCATATTCAACCAGTCAATGCCCGCGCCACCCTCAAGCGTGTCATCGCCCGATGACGCGAAGAAGGTATCATTCCCGTCACCACCGACCAAGCTGTTGGCTACTGAATCACTGCCGGTGAGCTGATCGTCGCCGGCACTACCAATGGCATTCTCAATCGAAGTCAGCGTGTCGGTGAAGCCGGCGCCGTCAGTTGCGATTCCAGCGTCCAGATCGACTATAACGGGCTCATCCGCTGAAAAGTCGCTGTAGTCCGCGGTATCTGTACCTTCACCACCGTCAAGTGTATCGTCGCCCTTGCCGCCATTCAGCGTGTCATCACCAGCACCTGCGGTGAAGTTATTTGCTGAGTCATTACCCGTAATTGAATCATCACCGTCGGCAGTGATAACGTTTTCAAAGCCGGTTATTGTATCGGTTCCGTCAAGGCCATCTTCCGCAGAATTTGTACCCATATCCACGTCGACATTGTCCGTAGCAGAGCTGTAATCCAACGTATCGGAGCCTGCTCCACCCTCAAGCGTATCATCACCTGCGCCGCCGCTCACCAGGTCATCACCGGTTCCAGCATCAACATCGTCATTGCCATCACCAGCTGCGATTGTGTCGTTACCGCCGCCGCTGATAACGGTGTCATTGCCCGCTTGAGTGGTAATTGAGTTTGCAGCATCGTCTGTTGTGACATTGTCATCGCCAGAGCCAGTTTTAACGTTCTCGAAATTGGCAATCGTATCGTTGCCACCGCTTCCGTCGGTTGCAGTTCCGTCGCCGAAATTAACCGTAACGTTACCGGTGTCGTCTGCGTACGAGAGCATGTCCGTGTCAGCTCCACCGTCGAGACTATCGTCACCACTACCGCCATTGATGATGTCATTACCGGCGCCACCATCCAATGTATCGTTACCAGTTAGACCCTCAATCAGGTCATTTTCTCCATCACCCGATAAAACGTCGTTTTTATTCTCCGCCTCATCTCCAAGGTATTTGTTGAGCTTCGCAACATCAGGGTTCAAATAAATGGTGACAGTATCACCGCCCGAGGTGGTGGCGGTGTAACTGTGGTAACCATCGAAGTCGCCACCGGATACGTCGGCTTCTTGTGTCCACGTTGAGCCGGTAATGTTGATCAAAACCAAACTGTCGTCTGATGTGCCGTCGACGACGAGCGTATTGTTCGCATCAGTCATGGACTCGACAGTGTCCGCATTAAACTCAACGGTTTGCGCGCCGGACGTGGAGAGATCGATCACTTCAAAGTTGGTGATTGTTTGATCCACTATTTCAGAGAAGTCGACATCGCCTGCTACCTTCAGGGTGTCGGTATCATCACCTCCGTCGATCACTGCATCTGCAGCGTCATAGATGACCGTATCATTTCCGGTTCCACCTAAAATGCTGTCGTTGCCCGCACCGCCCTCAAGTAGGTCATCACCGGCACCGCCATCAAGCGTGTCATCACCGTCGTTGCCGTAGATGTTGTCGTCACCGAGTCCACCGAGCAAAGAGTCGCGGCCCGCGCCCCCGTTGAGTGTGTCGTCATCGGCACCACCTTCGAGGGTGTCATTGCCGAGGCCACCGTCTAAGCTATCCGTACCCGCACCGCCGAGTAGAGAGTCATCCCCCTCACCACCGGCGAGCGTATCTATTCCAGCGCCTCCATCGAGCGTGTCATTTCCGGTTCCTCCACTCAAGGTGTCGTTACCGTCGCCAGCCTGCAAATTATCATCGCTATCACTGCCGACCAACGTGTCATCGCCGCCGCCAGTGATTACTGTTTCTATACCCTCAAGGGTGTCCTGAGAGCCATCACCGTGAGTCGCAGTACCGCCACCGAGGTCAACATTACTTGGCGTGGTTTCATTACTGAAGTCCGCTGTGTCGTTACCGCTACCACCTTTCAACGTATCATTGCCGGTACCACCAAGTAGCGTGTCGTCACCGGTTCCACCCAGCAGCGTATCGTTATGATCGCCACCTGAGATAGTATCGCTGCCGGATCCACCGACAATTGAGTCCTCACCCGCATCACCGCTGAGGCTATCGTCGCCACCTGCACCCTCAATTGTATCGGCACCATCTCCGCCACTTAGCGTGTCGTTGCCAGTATCGTTGGCATCACCACCAACTATAGAGTCATTGCCTGCGCCGCCATCAGCACTGTCATCGCCAAAACCACCATCCAGGGTATCGTTGCCATCACCACCCGCGAGTGTATCTTTGCCGTCACCGCCGCTGAGGCTATCGTTGCCTGCATCCCCTCCAATCGAATCATTTCCGGAGCCGCCTTCGAGTGTATCGTTGCCGTCACCGCCGGCGAGTTCATCATCGCCTGCTCCACCATCAACGGAGTCATCACCCGCACCCGCATCAATAGTGTCTTTGCCGTAACCGCCCAGCGCCGTGTCATTACCCTCGCCACCTTCAATGGAGTCGTTACCAACGCCACCATCTAGGCTGTCGTCACCTGCTCCGCCAAAGATATCGTCGTTACCGGCACCGCCTTCTAGGGTATCGCTACCCGTATCTGTATCGGGCAGTGTTCCATCACCACCATAGAGAGTGTCGTCACCCTCACCGCCAATTCCAGAATCGTCGCCTTCTCCACCTTTAAGGACGTCATCCCCAGCGCCGCCATCAGCCGTATCGTTACCAGCACCGCCTATGATCGAATCAGCACCCTCGCCACCGTCCATGGAGTCGTCGCCGCCTCCTCCATCGAGGGTATCCTTGCCACTACCCTCGCCACCGCTGAGAGTATCGTTTCCATAGCCGCCGTTGAGGGAGTCGTCATCCGCTCCACCGTCAAGGGTGTCGTTACCCATGCCGCCAGTGAGCGTTTCGCCGGTATCGCCACCGTTTAAAGTATTGTCTCCGGTATCGTCGATTAGTAGCTCGTCACCGGTTAATACGTGCAGCGTTACTGTACCGTTCGTGAATGAGGTTGTCGTGGTG